>Ga0153994_1000172_pt1 | contig 22509 bp, 19 predicted proteins | sample TSNC078MetaG_FD_104735 | JGI IMG/M metagenome (GOLD analysis project Ga0153994, IMG submission 104735) | Attine ant fungus gardens microbial communities from North Carolina, USA - TSNC078 MetaG | ecosystem: Host-associated > Fungi > Mycelium > Unclassified | place: USA: North Carolina, Lumber...
ATAGTTGCTCTATCAGGACCCTTGTAGATGTACTTGCTCAGATACTTGACAGTTCCCAATCCAGCAGAGATCTCAACATTAAGATGACAATCAAAGAGAAGGAGAAGTTGAGGATAGTAAGAGACCACATATTGATTGGTGAATCTGGCCCCATTGCATTCAAAAACCAAGCCATTGTTAGGCCTAGCATATAATGGATAACTGTCCTCAGCCCAATCTGTTCTCTTTCTATACTCTTTAGGAAAGTGTTTATTATATTTTCTATCACAAATGGCCACTTACTAATTTGTGATTGGTTGGTTTGATATTCAAAAGGCTTAAAAAAGTGAAGTTTAGACAAGCAGAAAAGATGTTGTTAAGTCTGAGGTCTAATCCTCAGACTATGAGTTCTTATATACATAATTGTGATAGTCTGTGCACTAGTACAGATCATCACCTGATTACTACCTATTGTTCTACATATGGTAGTGTCTTTGTACTGAAATAATGATAACATAACCATATGGAGGCTGTCCTTTGTTCTAAGAAAAGGACAGATGACTATCTATGAGTAATTAATAAAGTTCATGTGCAAACATTGAGGCCTTCATATCTCCACTAATATTAATTGCCTTGAGGTCATTCTAGGCTCATTCTGAGCGTTATGAAGAAGGCTTCTGCTGAGCCTAGAACCAAAGCATCGATCATGGCGGTTTCTGAGATATTAGCAATTTAATAAATGGTAACATGGTGGTTACCAGTTGATCTGCTTAATATCTCGGCCATTATTGATCGCCTCGAGACATGACTGGTATAGATTGAAAGGTCTTCTTAAGGGCTTTAAGCTGGCTTTGAGACCGTGGGAATCGTCGAAGAATTGGTGGAGATATGACTGAATGAAGTTTGTGACATTTTCCATTGACCATATACTTAGCTTGGGGATTGTCAACACCATATGGACCATGTAGTATATACTTGGTGACTTTTGCATAGAGAAGTGGCTGTAGTTGAGGATCAGGAAGTTGAGCTGAGATCATAGAGTTTATATAATGAGAGTCTCGAATATGATGTTGAGAATGTAGAAAGATAAGCAGGTAGATATGGAGAAGACCTCTCTTCTGGAACTCAATGGTGTGAATATGAGCTACAGTAGTACCAAAGAAACCATTATCAATGAGCTTAAGGAGTGCTTTTTTCTTCTGCTCAAAAACCCGTAATATAATATTAGGACAATCAGTAGCTGTTTGCCCAGGAAAGAGACTATGGATGATTTCTGGCTACTTGGGAATAGCAGTCATAGTAAGGAAGAGATCTGGTTTGTGGAAGTGTCTGCAAATGGCCATAGCATTCTAGAACAACTGGGTCATAAATCTAGAACTTCCCACATGAGAAGAAGGAAGAATGAGTTTGTGTCCCAAAGGTCCAACATCTTCTCTATCATGCCTATCATGCACAGTAGCATCCTGTAGTCCCTGGTAGAGCTCAGATCTAAGAGTATGTTGATGTGTTCTAGCCCAGTTGAGTTTTCTCTGCTCACAATTTGCCCATGCATCAACTACAAACTGCTAGAATAGCTTTCCACCATAGAAGAGAGATGGCTAAGGACCATCTCTGACATGAAGACAATAGGCATAGTAGCAGGTATTAGATACTACCTGTGAGTGGGCCCATTCCTCCCCATCTCTTTGCCTTGCATTCTCTTCTTGTTCTCTAAGTTGAGCCCCATGGATTGGAATTCTTGGATGCCATCCATTTTCCCCCTTTGGAAACAACAAAACATAATGGAGAGCAGCATATAAAGGGCTATTCTGGCTAATCTGTTCAAGTTGTCCTCCTCTTACCCATAATACCACATCTCTATTATCCAATGCATAGTGTACTCTATCCTCTGGAATAATGATTGCAATCTCCTCAGCTGTTGGCAGGTTATGGGTTCTTTGATCCTGTTGCAAATTCACATGTAGCCTAATTGTGATCTCCTTCTGCTCCTCTATTGGCTTTTTCCTAATAAGTTCATAGGCATAACAATAATGACCAATATATGGGTAGTTATCCAAGAGCATTGTCTGAAGATTATCCATCACCACAGGATCCAGGTTTCTGTTATTGAGTCTCCTGACATTAAGCTGCTCTGCTGTATCAAGAATGTAGATTTGTGTATATATTGGAGTTTGATCACCATAAGGAAGAAGAGCACTAGTAAGATGATGAAGCTCTTCCTGAATCTTGAAACAGTAGGGGCCAGACTGTCTAGTGACTAAGTTGTTAATTTTGACTCCCACTGAAGTCATAGCAAAAGCTGCATTATATTGCTGTATGTTATTATGAAATTCTCTTGAGGAATAATCATCTCCAGTTAAGTAGTTATGAAGAATTCCAGTAAGTGGTTGAAGGGAAGATAGTTGAATCTGTCCTTGCAGACAGCACATGCCAAACTTAGGGAGATTGACCAATGAGGATCTTAGCTTCTCACAATCAAAGTGAAGAGCATGACAGTAAGGACAGGTAATAGTTAACATGCCCAAGTTGAGATAGTGAATATTGTTCTCTAGGAATGGCTGTCCAGCTGGTAGATAAGGTATAGGCTGAAGAACAGGTGGTAGGATATCATCTGGAATAATGGCATCTTGAATCTAGTTTAACTGTTAACAATGTAGAGTTTTGGTATTCAAAGATTATTATATCTGAATCACATTATCTTGCATATCTAACTCTTGAATATTTCCTTCCTCAACATCCTATTAAAATTAATCAATATTCATTTATAGACAATGAGTAAAATATGTTACTCACAACTCTCAGAATGTTTTCTTGCATATTTTGATCCACATATAGATCCCCATTACCTTTTCTATTCTGCTATTCTTCATAGTCAAGAGCATCTCTATTCTTATTTCTCCATTCCTCTATTATTTGATTGATTTGAACTACATGAGCAGGTTCAACTCTTCTTGCTGCTTGTACCACTTCTAACTGTTCCACTACTCTCTGTTGCTATGACTGTCTCTCTTCCACCTGTTTCTATCTTTCTGTCTCTACTCTTGTGATTTGCAAATGATCAAGAAGTTGATTTTGTTGAGCAAGTTGACATTGGCATAAGTCAAATATAGCATCATTAAGGTTTTGTGGAATATATGCAGAAGTTAAGTGGAATTTAGTTCTTCTTCTTCCTCTTCCTCTATTCAAGACAGAAGCAGCAGGTTATTGATCTCTCTGTGCTCGTTCCTCAACTCTCCTAGCTTGGCATCCTTCTTCAATAGCATCCATATCTCATAATTGTCTTACTGTTTACTTACAGCTACTCTAAGAAAAAAGATATACTATTGCCCCTAAGAAGGAGACCCCTACTCTAGACCTCTCTCTTAATGAGCAGTTGTTAATCCTGTGTATATACAGATTACAATGGACCCCTAGCACCAGGTTTATAATAGAAAAGTTTACAGGTATACTATTGTAGCACTGCTCAAAGAAAGAGTCCTTCTAGGAGAGGAGACCTAAGCTTAGTCACACACTCCAAGCTCTACACCACAGTTGTAGAGTACTGTCCCCTTTACACCTAGGGCCTGGCTTCCAGTCAAGGTATATAGAGTAAGTAGAGAGGTATAAGAGAGCAAAGAAGAGGGTAGAGGAGGGTGAGGAATAGTAACTATGATTTGAGAGAAAAAACTCAATGATGAGCTGGCATTGTTTGTACATGTTGTGTTCCTCTTACACATGCATTTGGATTGAAAATTATGAAAAAAGGAGGGTTGTGGTAGTTAAATATTTATTTAAAAAGTTTTTAAATAAGGAAAAAAAAAGAGTGTCAATTACTAATTTCTTCAAAATTATCTATATTTTTCCTGATTTCATTTGAATTTTGTAGAATTATATAGTGGAAAGAGTGTGTGTGGGAATGCTTAGGTAAAATTTAGTTAGTAGTTAGTTAGTGGCATCATCCTATGTTCAGTACAGCATACTGTCACAAACTTTATTTGGTCATATCTCCATCAATTCTTTGACGATTCTTATGGTCTCAAAAGCTACGGAAAGCCCTCAAAAAGACCTTTTGATCAATGTCAATCATGTCTTGAGGCAATCAATATTGGCCAAGATATTAAGCAGATCAACTGGTAACCACCATGTTACTGTTTATTAAATTGCTAATATCTTGGAAACTGCCATAATATATGCTTTGGTTCTAGGCTCAGCAGAAGCCTTCTTCATAACGCTCAGAATGAGCCCAGAACAACCTCAAGGCAATTAATATTAGTAGAGATATGAAGGCCTCAATGTTTGCACATAGACTTTATTAATTAGTCATCTGTCCTTTTCTTAGAACAAAGGACAGCCTCCATATAGTTAGGTTATCACTATTTTAAGTACAAAGGCACTACCATATGTAGAACAATAGGTAGTAGCATGTGATAATCTGTTCTAGTATACAGACTATTACAATTATGTATATAAGGACTCATAGTCTGAGGATTAGACCTCAGACTTAACAACATCTTTTGTTACTTGTCTAACTTTGCATTTTTGAACTCTTTAAAGTATTAAAGTACTCATTACAAATAGTAAGTGACCATTTGTGATATATACATACTAGACAAGGTTTTTATTTGGGCCTCTAGCCCTTCTTGAATCCTCTACTAATTCTATAATATTAAGTTTGTGCTGAAGTCAGTCCACTATGTTTCCTTCCTACAACATTCCATGTAACAGTAAGTAATGTTGTTTATCAGGTCACTTTGCTCTCTTCTAACAACAGTTTGTGCAGTTGTAGATAGTATCATTGATCAGGTTGCTTTGTTTCCTTCTAATAATAGTCTGCAACACAGTGAGCAATATTGTATATCAGGTCGCTCTGCTCCCTTTCTATACTGATAGTTTGCATTATTGTAAGTCAGGTCGCTCTGCTCCCTTTCTAAGTAAGGCCACAGTTAGCTCTCTTTGCTCACTGTCTATTCCAATTTTATTCCAATTTTTCCTAATTTATTTGAATTTCTTCTGAATTTATTTGAATTTTTAATTAAAAAAAATTGATTGAAAAGAAAGAGAATGCTGACCAATGCTTGTAAAGTGTCGGCTAAGCATTGGGTAAGCAGGCATCACTCCCACATTTGGTACAACATACATATTAGATTACTAAGCTATTAGACCATTAGTAGTCTACAACATGCTCTAGAGTAAGTGTTATAGAAATGCAATTGTACATTGGTATGGCTTGGAATTATCTAGTCATCTAGTCATCATCTAGTATCTAGTATCTAGTCTAGTCATTCACTAGTATTGTCATAACTTGGCAAAATAGCTAAGTCAATATTTGTATTTCTTTTCTTTTCTTTTCTTTTCTGGACTTACTATATAAGGATAGAGCACAAGAAAGTATCATGTGACTAAGTGTCACAAAGGTCACAGGTCATAGTCAGGTAATGTCACATAATTAAGTTACATGAAGACCATGGGAAAGTAGTACACAGACCATGTAGTAGTTGTATAAGTAGTATACAGAATTAAATCAAAACTCTATTGAGTTCTCCTTGTCAACTCAGACTTGAAGGGTAATTAAGTCGTCTAGGCTAAGTTGCTACAAGTATGTATGCTGCAAGGAACATGGAATAATGGTGTTGACTATTTACTAGTTTACTAGTGTTAAATTAAAATAATTATTATACTATGTATTGTCGTAGATTAATATATAAGCCATACTTATATAAGCATGCTTACTTCTTCATCTCAACTGCCACATCAATAGGACTTCTTTGCTTCTCCCTTTCCTATTAAGCTTACTATTAATATCTGTTGAATAACCTGGTGAGTGGGCATTATTTGTTCCTACTGTAATTGCTGCTCTCCATCCTTTTAACAACTAGTTCACTAGTACAAGGTTTTCATCTGGGCCTCTGGTCCATCTAGAACCCTCTACTAGTTCTGTGTTATTAAGTTTATGTTAAAGTTAGTTCACTTTGCTCCCTTCCTACAACAGTCTGTATCATAGTAAGTAGTGCTGTCTATTAGGTTGCTTTTCTCCCTTCCTACAATAGTGTTTGTAGTGCTATATATTAGGTCACTTTGCTCATTACCTGTTTCAATTTTACAATAATTTTTTCTAATTTATTAAATTTTATAGAGTTTTTGAGTGAAAAGAGAGGCTGTATAAAAAAAGGTGCTTAGTCAAATTATGTGTCAACTGCCATCATCCCACATTTGGTCTTCCATATAGATGCTGGCATTATTTGTATATATTATATCCCTCCCATATATCTATTTATGAAAAGAGAAAGGTTGTCATGATTGAATATACCATTAAAATCTGAAAAATAAGAAGAGAAAAGAGAAACATTTTTCTTTAGATTTTACTGAATTTATTTGAATTTTATGGAATTTTTCAAGAGAGTATATAAAGAAAGCTGCTTGGTTAGTTCTAAGTCAGTAGCCATCATCCTACATTGGTCTCATATACATACTAGTACAAGATTTTTATCTGGGTTTCTGGCCTATCTAGAACTCTCTACTAATTCTGTGATATTAAGTTTGTATTGAAGTTAGTCTACTTTGCTCCCTTCCAACAATAGTCTGCACAACAGTGAGCAATATTGTTCATCAGATTACTGTGCTCTCTTCCTACAATAGTGAGGCCATAGTCAGCTCACTTTGCTCACTACTTGTTTCAATTTATTCCAATTATCCCAATTTATTTGAATTTTATAGAGTGGAATTTTTCAGTAAAAAAGGAAGTTATGTAAGATTGTTATCTAGGTCTCTGGCCTGGCTTGATCCCTCTACTAGTTCTGTGTTATTAAAGTTGTGTTGAAGTCAGTCCACTATGCTTTCTTCCAACAGTCTATGAGGTTAAAGTCAGTCTACTTTCTGTTATACTAATTATTAAGTTTGTGTTACAGTTAGTTTGCTATATTTTCTTTCTTCATCTCTCAAATCATAAAAAATCAATCTCAAGTTCATTGTTAGATACATATACAATCTATAATCTAATACTATTGGATACTTCTTTATATACTACATTAAGTGTCCTTTTACTCTCTTGGCTCTGTTCTGAAAGAAGTACTGAGATGTTCAAAGGTGGAGTACATCTTAAAAAGGTCACATAAAGTTGTCCATGAAAGAACACTGATGTCTGCAAATTAATCCCCATATGCTCTACTGACTTGTTGATGGTTATAGCAAAGGCCAGCCTGACTGGGAATTGAGTGGCACAGGCAATATCTCTGCATTGGGTAATAACCTGATCCTTGGAATCAATACCACCTTACCTCTAAATCTCCTGTCCTTGCTAATAATCTTACACTGGAGCACCTTTCTCCTCATATTCAAAACCACCATTCTTGTCCCATTACAGAGTCCTTCTTCTGGATCCAAGTTCCTCAATAAGATAACTGGAGAGCCAACCTTGAGACAAAGTAAAGCAGAAGGCAATCCACTAGCATTAAGTTACTAAAGAAACTCTGCAGGATAGGCATGGTGTATTCCATCTTTTTCAGATACAGAGTCTATACTTCTTAGCATGTGAACCTCTGTATTGTTGAAGAATGGCCCCATTAATATCATAGACTTGATCATTTCTAGGACAGAGAATAATGCAATCCAAGAAGTACTAGTCATTTTGAGCCCTTGGGTTGCCAATTCCTGAATAGATCCTATTGATAAACTATAAACTGAGGAACTTGAATCATTTCATTGTCATCTATAGTTGACCTAGTACCAATCTCCAGCAACCACTGAACATACTGATTATCAGCTTCAGAGTGACCCAAGCACATATTCTGTCTAAGATACAAGAACTTGATATGTCCCTATAAGTTTTCTCTACAAAGAGATGCTGCTACCACTTGTTAATGTGTTCCTTTGGACACCATAGGCAAAGTCTGACAAAAATCCCCTCCAAATACCATTGTGATTCCACCAAATAGATAATTATTCTAGATAATATACTAATTCAAGAGCTATTAATTACTTACTTCATGTTAAATTAAATAATTATTGTATTGTATATTACTGTAGGTTAATATACGAGCCATGCTTACATAAGCACACTTGCTTCTTTATCTTAACTTCCATATCACGAAACCTCTTTGCTTCTCTTAAGATCTCTTTTTTTATCAGGCTGTTTATCAATATTTGTTAAATAACCCAGTGAGTAGACTATTATTTGTCTCTACTGTAATTGCTGCTCTCCATCCTTCTAATAGGTTATAGGCCCCAGTTTGCCCTGATCTCCTTTGGCACTCTTAAGCTGCTTCAATTGATGGAAAAGACTTGACTGGCTTGCCAATCTGTTGGGAATTGAGATAATCTTTCTGCTGAATTACCTCATGCTTACAGGATCTTCTACTCCTTTGCAGATGCTATGGCCCATGGCTGTTTAGGATAAAGCATTGCACATTCATTGCTGCATTTGCTCCCTAAACTAAGCTGATTTCTTGATGATAGCTATGATAAGTTTAATATCTACTATTCCTTGTTTCTCTGGCCCTGTTGTTTACCCATTCTGAGCAATCAGTGTGCAGTCCTGTCTTACTATGATCACCATACCTAGTTCTCCTTATAATACCAAGGATATGCTTACTTCCTCTACTATCTTTTCTACTACAGATCAAGATGAGTGCGCTAGATGTAACAGCCTTAACTTTCAGGCACTTGGGATAATGAACTCATCCCTAGCTCATAATATCCTTATACATGGAAAAGAGAATGTAGAGTCTCTCTGGAACTATTTGCACAATAATTATGGCTTTTCTGGGTCTGCTTCTGTTTTTGCAGACTATCAGTGCACTAGACACTTCCAGATTTCTAGGAATAGTGACCCTGCTCCTCAGATTGCAGAACTCAATACTCTCTATACCAGGCTAAAGAAGAACAAATGTAATGTCCCCTTTCTTATTTGTGCAATGACACTTTTATCTGCTATTCCTCAATCTTGGGATAACTTGGCTACCTCTATTCTTACTTCCCAGACCTTGCTTATCCAGTTGACTTGGGATTTTGTAAGCTTAGCCATTCAGTCTGAGTTCTCCCAAAGATTAACTAGTGCTCATACTGCTCATCACTCAGGTGTTCCTAAAGGTGATTGTCCTTCCTCTTGGAAAAAGAGCTCCTAGGATAAGTAGTAGCAGTGTCCTCAGAAGCAACAACAGCAGCAGTCACAAGGGAATTTCTTCCAGCAGCAAAAGAAAAAGCATAGTCAAGGAAAGCATAGTGATGAGTACCAAGCCTCTAGTGCCATCGCTTTTATAAGTATGGCTACTATTGTTCCTCCTACTCATTCTCTTCCTTCTAAGCCTCAGTCAAAAGCTAGAGCACCCAAGCTCACTGATTGGCTCTCTGAGCAATGCCCTTCTCAAATTGGTCCAATCCATGGTCTATTAGCACATGTACAAGATAGAGCATTAAAACTATATGATGAGCACTTGGCTAGGAAATTCCCTAATCCTACTCTTGTTGAGGTATCTGCCTCCAAAATCACTGAGCCTTCCTTAAAGGCTCCTCTCTCTTAGGTTCAAAGTAGTCCATTCAAAATGGATGTTGACCCACCTTCAGTGACAAACATATCTATTTTAGGGGAGTCAGCTAATGCTGATGATGTAATATCCTTGGAAAGCCCTGAGAATTAGAGCTTAAATATTCAAATTTCTGGATATGACCTATATGTACATTCTCCTACTATTTTTTACCATTCTCTAACTATCTCAGCTCAGTCTTTTACAACCTGCACTAATGTAATGGTTGCAACTAGGAACTTTGTAGCATCAAGCAGTGTAGTCTATATAGCTCAATATAACAATAAATTTGTGTTTCTTGCATTGCCTATAGCTAAGAACTTACAAAGATATAATAGAGTACTATGCACTACATACAAGGGTAAAGAAGCACCATATGGCTGCTCTTATAATGATGAATGGTTCTTGAACTCTGGTACCTCTGCCCATTTTACTCCTTTTGAGTCTAACTATTATCGATAGGCTGTGATAGCTCTTAGTGATCATTCTAGGTAGATGTTCAGGAAGAACTCAATGGAGTTCTTTGTTGGATTGAACTATTACTTATACTACTTTACAAGTGGCTGTACTCTAAAGTCCCATGGTTACAAGTCTTTCCAGAATGTTCTATAGTCACATGACTCTGGTCACATGGTTTTCTTATTTAAGTTCCTACACTATTTATATCTTGACCCCATTATGTGTCTTGATGTTGTAGATCAGATGTTCAAATGCACGGAAAACTATTTCCTTCTTGGGGCTCTTATAACACTAACTTTGTTTATATAACTCAAGGAAATTATAGTTGCATTAAGACAGCCAATTCTAAAGCACTTCTTTTTATGGTTGCTATAGGAACTATCCTTATAGAACATGAAATCATTGACCCTAAAGACAAGACAACTAGAACTGTTATCTCTAAACTATGGCCAATATACTGTGTTCCTGGCATGATCATGCATCCCCTCTCTACTAGACAGTTACTCCAATCTAGATTGAGTATAAAAGGTACAATGGATAGTTCAACCTTTTGTGACTCATCTGGTAATGCTGTTCTCTCTGCCCTACCTAATCTTTGGGGGAGTATCTAGATTGTGAGAACATATATCATTAAGAACAATGTTCTTAATCCTGTGAGCCTTGTTACAAGGCACCTAGATTATGAGACAATTCATCATCGACTTGGGCATATCTCTGATGAAGCCATGAAATATATTTCAGACAATGTTAAAGGTGCTGAAAAGATCTGCTTCCCTAACAAGAAGCATATATGCTGCAATTGCACTTTAGAAAAGCTGCACCAGCACAATTTCCCTAAGAACCCTAAGCATTCTAGTGAGACTCTTAGATTGATCCATTCAGATCTCCTTGAGCTTTCCACTTTGTCATACTCTAAGTATAAGTGGGTGATTACATTTCTTGATGACTATTCCTCCTATTGTAGAGTTGCTTTCTTATGCAAAAAATCAAATGCTATAAAAGCAATTAAAGCTGTTTTCTGGCTGTGGTCAAATACTGCTTCCCACTCTGTTAAATGCCTGCATACTGATAATGGGAGAGAGTATATAACATCAGAATTGCAATCCTTTTTATGTGAACAGGAAATTGTCCATGAGACAAGTATACTATATATATATCAACAAAATGGTTAAGCAGAATGGTTGAATCAGACACTGTTAGAAAAGGTGCAATCTATGTAACTTGAAGCATGCTTACTTGATTCCTGGTGGGAGTTTGCTTTTGCAATTGCTACTCATGTCTATAACCATACTCCCATTAAACATCTTAAATGGAAAACACCTTAGGAGATCTTCACAGGTGAAAAACCCAAAATATCATATCTCTATGTTTTTGGTTATGAAGCATATGTGTATCTCCCCAATAAAGTTCATGCAAATAAACTTATACTGTGCTCTAAACTAATGATATTTATTGGGTATGAGGATAATGGCTATAGATTTATTTGCCACATACAAGGGAATGTTATATTTTGCTCCACCCAAGCTATCTTTAATGAAGGACACTTTCCTAGATGTCTATCTTCTCACTCTAGAGAGCAAACGCCTCCTGGTAGACTAATCCCAGAGATAAAGTTGTCAGTACCTGGACCTTTTGGTGTAGATAAACCTACTCTAATACTCTAAACAGTTCTCAGTAAAAATTGAAGAGGTTGAAGATGTCAAAGATGAAGATATTGAGATGCTTTTCTCAAGCTCTCCTCCTTCTGAAGCTAGTCCCTCATAGTATACTTCTCCTCAGGTTCCAACTGTAATACCTCAAAAATGAGATAGTAACCCATAGCTAGGAGAAGATGTTTCTTCTCTGAGATATGGCTTGAGAAAATCAACCTGTGAGACTAGAGTCTCTCACAAAGAAGGCAATGTATATGGAGAGGATTGCCATTCCACAGATGTTTTGAGATGTCCTGAGTGGCAATGACATCCTGGTGAGGCTAATCCAGATATGGCATACAGAATGCTTGAGAATGCTTGTAGACACATTCAAGCATAGCCTGACTCTATTCCAATTGAAGGAGTATACTATCTATATAGTCAATGGGATAATACTGTTGAAATAAATAGAATCTGCTATGAAGTTGACTAGGTAGGACAATGACCTATCATAATTGACATAAAGAGAAATAGGATAGATGCTCCACTCCCAGCAGGCAAGTCAGCTACCATAGCTATTACCAATCATATGGTACACCTTGCAAGAGAAGAGGGAGTAGAGTATATTTGCTTTCTCTTGGCACTCAGAGCAACTAAGACTTATTTTCTACCAAAAACCTTTAAAGATATCACTAAACTACAAGCTGACTCTAAGAAAAGGTAGCTTAAACCTTGCCTTAAGGAACTGAAATTGCTCAAAGACAAAGATGTTTATGAGATTGTAGACCTTTCCAAGGGAAGGAAAGCAGTCAAGAACTACTGGGTATTTAACATCAAGCCTGATGGTTGTTATTAATCTCATCTTGTTGCCAAAGGATTTTCTCAAGTTGAAGGCATTGACTTTGATGAATTATTCTCTCTAGTTGTTTGCTATGAAACTATGTGACTGCTTTTTGCTGTTATTGCATTTGAGAATTTAGACATCCAAAGCATTGATGTTAAAATAGCCTACTTATATGGTGATCTAGATAAGGAAATCTATATGGAGCAGCCAGAAGGTTTCAAACTACCTGGGAAAGAAAACAAAGTCTAGCAACTTTGCAAAGCATTGTATAGCCTTAAACAAGCTGGCTTATCCTGGTGGCACACAATGACTAAGTCAATGTTTGCCCTAGGATTTAAGAGATGCAAATCCAATGCTGGCATATACTACTATCATGACAAAAAGACTAAAGCACTTGTTATAGCAATTGTCTATGTCAATAATGTTTGCTTTATAAATACTAAAGGTTCCTTGTTCCTCAATGAGTTGAAGTAGAAATTTATGGCTAGATGAGAATGTTGTGACCTTGGTGAAACCACAGAGTTCCTAGGTATGCACATAAGCCATGATTGTAAAAATCAAAAGATATTTATTGATCAATGTGAGTATTTGGAGAAGGTGCTAGCATACTTTAATGTTGTAACTAATCCTACTCATACTCTACTACTATCTGAGTTTAGCTTTAAACCAAATAAAAAGCAGTGTGATCTCAAATTTTGCCAAAAGTACCAATAACTAGTTGGTTCTCTAATATACTTGATAATTGGCTTGAGACCAGATATTGGCTTTGCAGTTGTCAAGTTAGCTCAACAAATGGCAAACCCTTCCAATGATTATTATCAAGTTAGGTTACACCTTTGTAGATACTTGCTTACTACTCGTAGATATCGGCTTGTCTATAATGGATTAAGCAATGAATTGCTTATAGCATACTTTGATTTTGATTGGGGCCAAGACCATGAGCATTGCAAGTCAACTACTACCTATTTTACTATGCTAGCTCAAGGAACCACTTCTTGGTTAAGTTGCAAATAGAAATCAGTAGTCCTCTCCTCTACTGAGGCTGAGTATATAGTGCTTTCTAATTGTAGTTGTCAACTTGTCTAGACATCAAATCTCTTAAGTGAGATTAATTTTGATATTTCTGTCCCTCACCTCTATGGTGATAACCTTGGATTACTCTTCTGGAGTACTAACCTAGTGCAAGAAAAAAGGTCCAAACATATTGACATTTGGTATCACTATGTCAGGGATGCAATAGAGAATAACAAAATCAAACCATACTACATTGATGGAGCCAGGAACTCTGCTGATATCTTAACTAAGAATCTTGGCCAAGTACTGTTCCATCAATTCTATCCACTCCTTGGTTTGGAGATTCTCTAGACTCTTCTTTTAATTTATATTGTCACTTAATGACTACTACTTTGAGTAAGTAGGAGTGTTAAATTAAATAATTATTATATTGTGTATTACTATAGGTTAATATACAAGCCATGCTTACATAAGCATGCTTGCTTCTTTGTCTTAACTACCATGTCATAAAGCCTCTCTGCTTTTCTTGAGATCTCTCTTTCCTATCAGGCTGTCTATCAATATCTGTTGGATAACCCAATGAGTGGGCCATCATTTGTTCCCACTGTAATTGCTGCTCTTCATCCTTCTAAAACTTTAAGCAAGTCTCTTAGATATTGATCAACAGCATCAATATCATACTTGTGCTATAAGACTCTAGACCTTAGTTGAATATATGTTTCGACTTAAAGCTTATATCTAACACTTAATATCTTCACGCTCCTTGTCAAAGGATCCAGTCAAGGTTTTTAGTGAAGTTATATCAGAGGAGAGATATCAATGAGACTTTGAGTAGCACTCTTGAGGTTGTCCTAGGATAAGTAAGAGTACTGATCCCTCAAAGTAATAAGAATACAGGGAGGAATACAGAAAGAGAGAACTTGCCATTCTCTTCTCTTTCTGGTCTGTATTTATCCTAACTAGATATTGTGACTATGTTACAATATGGTAATACTACTTGTAACTAAAGGTGATTAGTTAAGTAACAGTCCAGTGACAGAAGCTAAGAAGGTGACAAGTCGAGTTAGAGTCTATAAATAGGTTAGTCCGATGTTATCCCACTTAGATGAAGTTCAAATATAGAAAGAGAAATAGTCTGAGATTTCTCTAAAGAGTTCTATTTGTATCATGAGTTCATTGTCTCTTTAGAGTCTTTAGATATTCAGTGCATTACTGCATTGTGATATCCTCATCTAGCATTGCCAACATCTCATCTACTAACTACTTATTATCAGACCATGGCTGATAATAACCATAGTCCCACTCGATGTTTATAATATGTGCTACATAGAAACTTCATCCCAAATGATAACCCTAGTTTGTTGGAGAACTAGGAACATGTAACTATTATGTTTGAGACCAGTCACAGAGTCTTCATAGATAGAAAGAGGAATCTTAAAGCATGAGTAAGATATTCTTTCTCTATCTAACAAAAGAGCAACAATCCTAGATAATGTCACACATAGTGCTATCTAATCCCTTTTTTTAATCTCAGTAGCAATAGTATTATACAAAAATGTTTTTCCACAACTACCAGCAGCATAAATAAAGAAAAGATAACTTTGATTGTTGATGACAGACTCTAGGATAGTATCAAAAGTAGTAGCTTAGTCAGGATTGAAGATTGCCCTTTATTTATTCACTAAAGTTGCCATTTTATCTACATTATACTGCTCAGCCTGCAAGAGAGAATTAGGTATTCTATGAGCCTACTATTGCTGTGGAAGAGACATTGGTAGAAAATCAGCAAGACTTCTTCTCATTCCCACTAATATCCTATTGAGATCCCAAAGGCCATAATCATAAACATTATCCTCTGGTATCTCCTGGTCAGCTTGGTAGTAGTTCATATGACATAGTTTGTGCTTGACATCATCACATAATCCAGTCTTGAATTGATTCCAGAGAAGATGAGGCTTAGCTACTTCATTAGTTAGCAAGATGACTACTAATAACTGACAACATACTATTCTAGGCTATATTGCAATTGCTTCTTCCAAGCATATTCTTTACTCATGATTATCCTCCAGCAATCCCCTTGCTATATATGTCTCCTTGAATATAGCAAACACTTAGTTATTCTAGGTTCTCAAATGCTCCTAACTCTTTCCACCTTCAAATATAGTCAAAAGAAGTCATAAAAATAACTGCTCTCCCTTTGATGGTAACATAAAGTACATTCTCCAATTACCTTGGCCTGTTATCTTGGGTACCATGACTTGTCTTTGGCATTCCAGGTATAGTACTGAGGGAACTACTAGTAGATAAGGTCCAAACCATCATCATGTGCAGAGTTGTAGTCAAACCTAGCAATTTGTAGTGTCTTAGCCTGAGATAGCTTAGGTATTCTGTCATGACTTGGCAAAATAGCTAAGTCATTATTTAATATTTCTTTTCTTTTTCTTTTCTTTTCTTTATTACTAAGGTGGAGCATGGGAAAGTATCATGTGACTATCACAGAAATGTCATATCACAGTCACATCACATGGAGTCACAAGTCACAGTCACAGCATATGACAAAGGGATCAGCTAATCAGTAACATAAGGACTGTGAGAGACAAGGTGTATAGCCACAATAGTAATTGTATATATAGTATAACAAATCTAATGGGAACTCTATTGAGTTCTCTTTGTCAATTGCTGAACAAAGAGTAGTTGGCTTTATTCTAGCTTAGAGTTTAGCAACCTTACATATTCTCCAAGTCCAAGTTGATAAGGAGAACTCAATAGAGTTTCTGTTAGATTTAGTATACTATTTATACATAAGAAGTAACCCTAACCCTGCTATATAGTCCTATGCTTCCATATGAGTTACTTTTATCTCATACATTTATCAATAAGAAAAATAAAAGAAAAGAAATATAAAATAAATATAAATAATGACTTAGCCATTTTGTTAAGTCATAATACTACCCCCTTTTAAGTTTTCTTATCCTGAGGATTTCCACAACTCATAATATGGGTCAACTATGTTGTCCATTTCTTCCTCATCTTCTTTTATCCATTCTCTAATTTCTAAGTTCTTCTGCTCGATTTCTTTTTTCTCTTTGATTGTCTTTAAGGTTTGTTTTCTTTTTCCTCCTTTCCATCACTTCCAATTCCATTCTAACCTTTCCCAATATTCTTGGTCATACTTCTTATCTGACTATCCAAATAATTTTTTTGCCATAAGTCTTCCTGACAGTTCTTCTTGTCTGAATGTTCCTTTCTCTCATTCTTGCCTTGCTACATCTTCCATGTCTTACTAATATTCTCTCTCAAACTCTTTGATCACTTCTTTTGTGTTTTCCAAGTTTTTTCTTCCTTTCTAGGTATCGAACTCTGCCATAAATCCCTTCTATCATACCAGGTACTTATTTTTGCCTCTAACTTTCTGCTTATTTAAAATCCTCTCTACTTTCCACTCCTCTTTTCCTTTGATTATCACTAGAGCCAGTTGCTCCTTTTTCTGCCCCTCTACTTGTCCTACATATCGTCATATTCTACTAACATTTACTACTAGATGCATTTTTATTGTACTTGGTAATTCCAGTTCTATTATGTTCAAGGATACTTGTAACTAAAGCGATTAATTTCACTTAATATTTTAGCACAGAGATTGTAAAACAAATGGTGAGTGCATAACCCTATACTATCTAGTACTAGTATGTATGTGAGACCAATGTGGGGAGATGGCACTGATAAATCCTAAGCATTCCCATACCCTCTCTTTTCACTCAAAAATGCAAATAAATTCAGGAAAAATTCAAATAAATTAGGAAAAATTAGAGGAAAATTGGAACAGGCAGTGAGCAAAGTGAGCTAACTGTGGTCTTACTGTTGTAGACAGGGAGCAGAGAAACCTGACTTACAACAGTGCAAACTACCAGTATAGAAAGGGAGTAGAGTGACTTGATACACAATATTGCTCACTATGTTGCAGACTATTGTTGGAAGAGAGCAAAGCAACCTGATAGACAACATTATCTGTAGCTGTATAGACTGTTGTTGGAAGAGAGCAAAGCAATCTAATAGACAACACTGCTCACTATTACACAGACTGTTGTAGGAAGAGAGCATAGTAGACTGATTTCAATGTAAACTTAATAATGCAGAATTAGTAGAGAGTTCTAAATAGGCTAGAGACCCAGATGAAAACCTTGTCTAGTCTAGTATATATGCTGCGTTGCATGTGGAAATGATGGCACTGACACATAGTTCAACTTTTCATATACCTTCTCTTTTTACTCAAATTCACTCAAATAAATTCTATAAAATTCAGATAATTTCTGTAAAATCCAAAGAAAAATGGTAATTGACTTTCTCTTTTCTCTTCTTCTTCAAATGAGTTTTAATGGCATATTCAATTAGAACAACCCTTCTCTTTTCATAATTTAACCCAAATGAATATGTAAGAGGGATATAATATGTACAAACAATGCCAGCTCATCATTGAGTTCACTTTCTTAAATTATAATCACTATTCCCTATCCTCCTCTACTCTCCTCTTTGCTCTCTTATATCCTTTTACTCTCTCTATACCTTAACTGGAAGCCAGGCCCTAGGTGTAAAGGGGACAGTACTCTACAACTGTGGTGTAGAGCTTGGAGTATGTGACTAAGCTCAGGTTTCCTCTCTTAGAAGGACCGTTTCCTTAAGTGGTGCTACAGTAGTATACCTATAAACTCTTCTATTATAAACTTGGTGCTAGGGATCCATTGTGATTCTTATATGCATAGGATTGACAACTGCTCATTAAAAGAGGGGTCTAGAGTAGGGGTCTCCTTCTTAGGGACAATAGTATACCTTTTTATTAGAGTAGCTATAAGTGAACAGTAAGACAATTGTGAGAAATGGATCCTGTTGAAGAAGAACATCAGGCTAGGAGAGCTGAGGAGCAAGCACTATGAGATCTCCCAAACATTACTCTAGCTCCTGTTTTGAATAGAGGAAGAGGAAGAGGAAGAAAAAGATGACAATCAAAATTCTACCTGACTTCTGCACATGTTCCACAAAATCTTGAGGATGCTATCCTTGATTTGCATAGATGTCAAATTGCTGATCAACAACAGAGGACAACTCAGGAGCATAAAGAAGTAGAAGTAGAAAGACAGAGACAGGTGGAAATCAATCAAATTATAGAGGAATAGAGGAATAAGGATGTGGATGCTCTTGATTATGAAGAACAGCAGAATAGAGGTGGTAATGGTGACCTAAATGTGGATAGAAATATGCAGGAAAATATTCTGAGAGTTGTGAGTAATATATTTCACTCATTGTTAGTAAATAAATATTGATTAGGTTTAACAGGATATTGGGGAAGGAAATATTCAAGAGTTAGATGTACAAGATGATGTGATTCAGGTATGATAATCTTTGAATACCAAAAGTCTACAATGTTAACAGTTGAACTAGATTCAAGATGCCATTGTTCCAGGTGATGTTCTACTACCTATTCTTCAGCCTATACCTTATTTACCAGCTGAACAGCCATTTCTAGAAGATAATATCCAGTATCTCAACTTGGACATGTTGACTATTATTTGTCCTCACTATCATGCTCTTTACTTTGATTGTGAAAAGCTTGCATCTTTATGGGTGAATCTTCCTAAGTTTGGCATGTGCTATCTATAAGGACAGATTCAATTATCTCTCCTTCAACTACTTACTGGAATCCTTCACAACTACTTAACTAAAGACAATTATCCCTCAAGAGAATTTCATAACAATATACAACAGTATAATGCAGCATTTGCTATGACTTTAGTAGGAGCCAAAATTGATAACTCAGTCACTAGGCAATCAGGTCCCTATTGTTTCAAAATCTAGGGAGAACTTCATTATCTCACTAGTGCTCTTCTTCCTCATGGTGATCAAACTCCAATGTATGCACAAATCTATATCCTTGATACAGCAGAGTAGCTCAATATCAGGAGAACCAACAACAATAACCTAGATCCTGTAGTAATGGATAATCTTCAGACAATGCTCCTCAACAGTTATCCTCATATTGGTTAATACTGTTATGCCTATGAGCTTATCAAGGAGAAACCAGCAGATAAACAGCAAGAGATTACAATTAGGTTGCATGTCAATCTATAGCAGGATCAAAGAACTTACAATCTACCTACTACTGAAGAAATTACTGTTATCATTCCCAAGGATAGAGTATATTATGTATTATATAATAGAGATATGATATTATAGGCAAGAGAAGGACAACTTAAATACATCAGCTAGAACAGTCTTTCATATGCTACTCTCTATTATGTTCTATTGTTTCCAAAGGGGAAGAATAGATAGCAGCCAAGAATTCCAATCTATAGTGCTCAACTTAGAGAACAAGGGAAGAATACAAGGCAAAGAGATAAGGAGGAATAGGCTTGCTCACAGGTAGTATCTGATATATACTACTATGCCTATTACCTTCATATCAGAGATAATCCTCAGCCACCTCTCTTCTATGGTAGGAAGCTATTCTAGTAGTTTGTTGTTGATGCATAGGCAAATTATAAGCAGAGAAAACTCAACTAAGTAAGAACATATCAACATACTCTTAGATCTGAGCTCTACCAGGGACTACAGAATGCTACTGTGCATGATAGACATGATGGAGAAGATATTGGACCTTTGGGATACAAACTCATTCTTCTCTCTTCTCATGTGGGGAGTCCTAGGTTTATAACCTAGCTATTCCAAGATACTATGGCTATTTGCAGATACTTTCATAAACCAGATCTCTTTTACCATGACTGCTAATCCCAAGTGGCCAGAAATCCTCTAGTCTCTTCCCTGGCCAGATGTTATGACTTGGCAAAATGGCTAAGTCATTATTTATATTTACTTTTTTCTTTTAGACTTACTACACAGGAAGGAATGTGGGAAAGTGTTATATCACAAGTATCACATAGTCACAGTCACATGATGTCACATAAATAGGTCACATAATGAGTGTGGGAAAGTAGTGCACAGACCATATAGTAGTTGTATAAGTAGTGTATAGAAAATAATGGAAACTCTATTGAGTTTTCCTTGTCAACTCAGACTTAGAGGGTAATTAAGTCATCTTAGGCTAAGTTGCTACACTAGACAGCTACTGATCATTCTGATATTATATCATGGGTCTTTGAGCAAAAGAAGAAAGCACTTCTCAAACTCATTGATAATGGCTTCTTTGGTACTGCTGTAGCTTATATTCATATTATTGAGTTCCAGAAAAGAGATCTTCCCCACATTCACTTGCTTATTTTTCTTTATTCTCAACATCACATCTAAGACTCTTATCATATAAACTCCATAATCTTAGCTCAACTCCCTAATTCTTAACTATAGCTACTTCTTTATACAAAAGTCACCAAATATATGCTGCATGGTCTATGTGGTATTGACAATCTCCAAGCCAAGTATATGGTCAATGGAAAATGTAGTAAATGCTTTCCTAAGGAGTAAAGAGAGAGAACAGATTGGGCTGAGGATAGTTATCTACTCTATGCTAGGCCTGACAATGGCTTGGTCTTTGAACACAATAGGGCCAGATTTACCAATCAATATGTGGTCTTTTACTGTCCTCAACTTCTCCTTTTCTTTGATTGTTATATTAATGTTGAGATCTCTGCTGGATTGGAAACTGTCAAGTATCTAAGCAAGTACATCTACAAGGGTCCTGATAGGGCAACTATGGAGATTAGTAGTAAAATACAGGATGAAATCAAGGCTCATTTAGATGGTCAGTTTATTGGTCCAATAGAAGCTTGCTGGAAGATCTTTGAATTCAACATGCATGGAGAGTTACTAATAGTCTAATGTCTTCCTATTCATCTTCCCAATGAACACTATGTCAACTTCCATGCATACCAGACTGTCAATGAAGTGTTAGCCAGGCAAAATGTAGAGAAGACTCAACTCACTGCTTGGTTTGACTATAACTTTATATATGATGATAGTTTGGACTTTACCTACTAGCAGTTCTCTCAGTATTATACCTGGAATGCCAAAGACAAGTCATGGCATCCAAGACAACATGCTAGGGTAATTGGAAGAATGTACTTTGTGTCACCATCAAAGAGAGAGCAGTTCTTTTTATGACTTCTTTTGACTATATTTGAGGGTAGAAAGAGTTGGGAGTATTTAAGGACCTGGAATGGCCAAGTGTTTGCTATATTCAAGAAGGCATGTATGGCAAGGGAATTACTAGAAGATGATCATGAGTGGAGGATTTGCTTGAAGGAAGCAATTACAATGCAGCCTGGAATAGCATATCATTGTTAGTGAGCCAACTTCTAAGCTAGAATAAAGCCAACTGCTCTTTATTAGCATTTGACAAAGAGAACTTGATAGAGTTCCTGTCAGATTCTGTATACTATTTATACATGAAGAGTAACCCTAACCCTTCCCTTTTATTTTGCACTTCCCTATAAGTCACTTTCCTCTTATGCGTTTACCAATAAGAAAATAAAATAAAATAAAAAGAAAAATAATAATCAGAAAATAAAAGAAAAGGAAAAAGAAAAGAAATATAAATATTGACTTAGCCATTTTGCAAAGTTATGACATGGTTGTTGGCAGTTATCTTGCTGGCTAATGAAGTGACTGAGCCTCATCTTCTTTGGGATCAATTCAAGGCTGGATTATGTAATGATTTCAAGCACAAACTACATCATATGAACCACTACCAAGTTAACCAGGAGATACCAGAGGATGATGTTTATGATTATAGCCTTTGGAATCTCAATAGGATATTAGTGGGAATAAGAAAATATTACAAACTTCATTTGGCCATATCTCTATCAATTCTCCATCAATTCTCACAGTCTCAATGGCTTTAGAAAGCCCTCAAAAAGACCTGTTGATTAATACTAGTTACATCTTGAGGCAATTAGTAATGGTCAAGATATTAAGCAGATCAACTGGTAACTACCATGTTACTATTTATCAAATTACTAAGATCTCAGAAACTGCCACAATCAATGCTTTGGTTCTAGGCTCAGTAGAAGCCTTCTCCATAATGCTCAGAATGAGCCTAAAACAACCTTGAGGCAATTAATATTAGTGGAGATATGAAGACCTC
>Ga0153994_1000173_pt1 | contig 22399 bp, 25 predicted proteins | sample TSNC078MetaG_FD_104735 | JGI IMG/M metagenome (GOLD analysis project Ga0153994, IMG submission 104735) | Attine ant fungus gardens microbial communities from North Carolina, USA - TSNC078 MetaG | ecosystem: Host-associated > Fungi > Mycelium > Unclassified | place: USA: North Carolina, Lumber...
AGAAAATACCGTAGGGACTACGGAAATTAACGCCTGTGGAGATAGTAGGTTGCGAGGTCTGGGAAGCAGGAAATTTGTGGAGTGATCCATGAAGCACGTGACTTTAGTCGTGTGAGGTTCACAGTTTTCTTATGATTGTTCTTTGCTGACATGATTATTCACCTCTATAATGTTTAGTATGTCACTTTGGTAAAGTTTTATGATAAGCTTTTTGCGATGCATTTCTGTACTATTTACTTTTAGAAATCTCTTGAAATATCTTCCTCACTTCTGTATAATAAAGATATGTACAGAATCCGTACATTCTTATTTTTCTTAATAATAAATCCAATGGTAATGAATTACATAATTTTAAAAACTGAAAAATATTTTAACTATCACAGATAAATTAAAATTGACCTACAAGGTTAATTTTGATATAATAAAGGGGGAAGGAAATGGAACTCTACTATTCATCTGCTAAACAGAGAAAAATCCTGACAAATATAAGATTGCTAAAAAAATATTACAGCAATGATTATCTAAAGATTCGCAATAGATTATCAGAACTACGAGTAGCTCATAATTTAGGTGAGATTCCAGAACTGCCACCACCTAGAAGACATAAGTTAAAAGGAGACCGAAAAAATTGTTGGGGAATTGATTATTCTAAGAACGATAGAATAGTAGTATTGCCTGAAGGGGAGTTTGATATTAATGATTTATCAACAATAACTGAAATCAGAATATTGGATTTGGAAGATTATCATTAAGAAAAGGACGTGATAGCATGAGTGATGAGTTTATTGTTTCTACGGGAAGAATAGTAAAAGAATATTTAGATGAATATAAAATTAGCCAAAGAGAATTATCTGCCCGAAGTGGCATTAGTGAGAAACATATATCCAATGTTTTAAATGGTAACTGCAGATTAACAGAAGAATTTGCGTTAAAATTAGAGAAGATTTTAGTTGGAGTACCTGCTTCATATTGGCTTAATTATGAAGTAAAGTACAGAGAAAATCTGGCGAGAGAAGTGGAATTGGCACATATAAATCAAGAGAATCTAGAAGAGATTGCGCAAAGATTTCACTTTAATGAAGTTTTTAACGGTTTGGGTTTAACATTAGTCGAGCAGGCAATTGAAATGTTAAAGCTATTAAAAATAAGTGATTACTCTAATTTTGATGATGCATATAAAAATCTCATCGTTAATTTTCCGGACGATGACGGGGAAAAAGAAGCAATTGCAGTTTGGTTAAATTTATGCGAATCTGAAATAGAAATTCAGAATGGTGAGTTGACTGATGTAAAGTATAATGAAATGGCATTTAAATCCAATTTAAGAAATTTTAAAATTTTAGTCAACAATAAGCAGGGCGATTTATCCATGAAAGAGTGTCAGAAATGGTGTAATAAGCAGGGCATTTATCTGGTTTTTTGTGAGGCTCTTACAAATAGCAGGGTACGCGGTGCGTTGACGACCTATAAAGGCCAGCCGGCAATTTATCTGAATAGATGCCTCAAAACTCACGATTATATAGGGGATGAATTCATGTATGAAATTGAATGCTTAGCTACGCATTATGATAAGGTTCCGAGTCAAAATATGAGAACTGAACTTTTTACTGGGTGACTTGCTCTGACAGACAAAAAAGCGCCTTGAAATTGTTGAGACTTCACTTCAAGACACTTCTTTGCTCATTATATATCAATCAGCTTCTTATCACTCCTCAAATATAGTATTTAAAATCTTCCCAACAAGAAAGTCTACATATCTTTCTATTTTTGCTACATTAATATTTTCAATGTCCACAAAAGTTGTCTGATATTCAAAGCGTTCATAACTTCGGCTGATATGTTCACACGGATTCGTAACCATGATAAATTGGTTAAAGTCACCAAGGCATCGTTCTGCCGTGATAAACTCCAATTTTGCATCTACAGAAGTATATTCGTAGTCATAATGGTCACGTCTAAACAATACAATCACCTTTTTGTTTGGTTTTTGGCGAATTTTTATTTCAATAATCATTGTATTTCTATTGGTGATTTGAAGCTGTTCACATTTCTGCCTGACAGCAGGTGTTATGTCACGATAGATATCATTTAATATATTAAATTCTTTGCCATCAATAGGTCTATCCATTGTCTTTCGTATCAATGTATTTTTTGCCATATCAAAATATAGGTTTCGCTGCCGATCTTCTTTTTCCAGTTCCTCTGTCGTTAATCCATAAAACAAATATCTTAAAAGATTTATATAGTTTAATGATAAAATATGGTGACCGATTCTTCCTTTTGGATTCAGTTTTAGCCTTCGTATCATGGAACGCTTAAGAGCTTCGCCCAAATATTCAAATCGTGCCTGATTCAGATAGGTGTAAATGCGTTCGTTATAGTGTCTTGAAATATTGTGACTGCCTTTCGACCATCGGCTTAACAAACTGGTATTTACATTAATGCATTTTGCTATTTCGTAATGATAAATTCCCTCCTGATTTTTAAGCATTTTACACATGATTAAAAATGTCTCCTGTGCAATAATATTTTCTTTAGTGCCTTTCATAACAAATCCTCCTTATAGTTATACTATATTTAACGGGATTTATCTACAAAATGTGACATTTTTTTACTTATTCATACTATATGCTGGGGATAGATTCTAGTTTTTATACGAAAAGCTATAAGATGAGGTTAAAATGCCTGCAGGCATTCCAGATGCCGTCGTGGTCTATCGGGTCGGTGATATAATCAGCTATGGCTTTGATTTCATCAACAGCATTCCCCATGGCGATTCCAAGACCTGATGCTTGGAGCATTTCATAATCGTTCATGCTGTCTCCAAAAGAAACAGTTTCTGACATGTCTGTACCCAGATAGTCACATAAATATTGCAGGGCTGCAGCTTTAGAAATATTTTTCTCGACGATATCGGCGCCTACTTTCTGAGAATACATCGGGAGCTTGACCCATGGGAAGTGGGCTTCGATATCCTTGGCACCACTTTCCTTGCCGATATAGGCCAGATGGTAGACATCCATATCTAATAAATGGCTGAAGTCACAGAAATTTCTCTTGGAATCCCCCCAGAAATTAAGGTCATGTCGGGTTACATCTTCGGGATTCGTAAAATAGTCTGCTTCGCCGATGGTTGAGCCGATACAATAGCCCTTTTTCTCGGCATAGTCCAGTAATGCCTTTAAGTACATTTTATCAAAAGTCTGTTTGAAAATCACTTCACGACCTAGCGTGATTTTAGTACCATTCATATGAATAATGGCATCGGGGGTAACGATATCCCGGTATTTGGCGCTATAGTGGGCATCCATATCCCGGCCGGTGGCAATGACGATGGTGTGGGCGCTTTTAAGCTGATTGATGGCAGCCATCGTACTGGCAGGGATACTTAAACTTTGATGGTCAAAAAGGGTCATATCAAAATCAAAACTTATAATAGGTTTCATAAATTCGTCCTTTCAGTTGAATAATCATATTGTCTGATTCATTTAATTATAATATTCATAGGCGGGTGCGTCAATGGTAACGTTGGTAATGCCTAAATATCAAAGCTTTATGTTAAAATGATATTACCTGAGACGGTTGACGGACTTCTTAGGCGATAGTATACTTTTTATATACAGTTGAAAAAGGAGATTAGCTTATGGGTCGTAAATGTCGAGATATTGTAATCGTTGGCGGGGGTACGGCAGGTTTGGCGGCAGCAGTCGCCGCAGCCAGAAAAGGCGCAGACGTACTGGTTTTAGAAAAAAATGTGACACATGGCGGAAATGGCAACTTCCCAGAGGGGATGTTTGCCGTGGAGAGTTATATTCAAGATCAACTTCTTGTGGATGCCAGGGCAGATCAATACTTTAAGATGGCGATGGAATATGCCCACTGGCGGCTGAATCCCAGGCTGATCCGTGCCTTGATCGATAAATCCGGAGATACTATTCGCTGGCTTGCCGATATGGGGGTGGAATTTGAAACAGCGCTCCACCATCTCCCTAAGCTGCCGGAAGTATTTCATGTGACTAAGGGACCGGTGGGAACCGGAAGAGCAGTGATGAACGCTATTAAATCAACATTGGCAGCTTTGCCCGTAGAAGTCGTTACAAAAGCGACAGTGAGCGAATTAAAATTGAATGCCGAAGGTGTCTGGAATGTGACGGCACAGATTGAGGGAAAATCTGCAGTCATCGAAACGAAAAGGGTGATTATCGCCACAGGTGGGTTTGCCGGAGATTATGAGATGATTCGCCGCTTTATTCCCTCTTTTGATGAAAATGAAACGATACTTAACATGGGTATCCGCCATCAAGGCGACGGGATTAAGATGGCGGAGGGCATAGGCGCGGCCATAGGCGATACGGTTGCGTTAGAAATGGCTGCACCTAAGTACAGGGGCCGGCCGGTGTTAGGAATGTTTTTAAGCAAGCCCAATACATTGTGGGTTAATAGACGGGGAGAACGGTTTGCTGATGAAGGTCTGGTCTATAATTTTTCCGAAAGTGCCAATGTGGTTTGGCGGCAGCCGGGAAAGGAATGTTATGTCGTTTTTAATGAGAATATTAAGAATGCTATCTATAAAATGGGACCGGATCCTGTGGAGCAAAGGGCAATGCCGGCCGATGCCATAGAGAAAATACCGGCTGCCATTAAGCATGAGACAGAGACCGGGTTAGCTTTATGCACAGATTCAGTGGAAGCGGTAGCTGACTTTATCGGCTGTGATAAAACTGTTTTTATGGATACCATTAAGGCGTATAATGATAGCTGCCACAAGGGATATGATCCCATATTTGCCAAGGACAGGAAATATCTGATTTCCCTGCAAAGTGGTCCGTATTATGTGATTAAAGCCGGTGTCGGGATGATAGCGACTCACGGCGGCATTATCACTGATGAAAAAATGCAGGTGCTGGATACAAACAGGCAGCCGATCAAGGGGTTGTATGCGGCGGGCATTGATGTGGGTGATGTTGATAGCGATACGTATCAACTGGCACTGAGCGGACATGCTTTCAGTTTTAGTATTAACGGCGGACGCATTGCAGGAGAGAATGCGGCGGAGGATTAAGAATGCAGATTGCAGATTCATATTCATATTCGGAAGTAATGGGGCAGGATACATTGATTGAGATCTTGGAGAATGTCCAAGATGCTGTTTTGATTATCGATGCAAAAGGGACGATTATTTATATTAATAAGGCTTATACGGAGCAGTTTGGGATTCTTCCGGAAAAGCTGCTGGGAAAAGATTTGAACAAAATCGAACCGGATGCCTTTGCGATGCAGGCAGTAAGGACAGGAAAACCGATTTTCAATAAAGTATCTTATGTCAAGTCCTTAAACATTGATACCATCGGGATTACATTTCCGCTATTTGATGTCAACCATGAAATTGTTGGCGGCTGCACCCTGTTTGAAAATGTGACAAAGCTTTTAAGAGTTGCTCAGGAGCTTGAGAAAACACAGGAGATGACCGCTTACCTGCAGGAACAGTTAAACCAGAAACAACTGCCCTCATCTTTCGATTCCTATATCTGCAATAACGCCGGAATGAAAGAAGTGATACAGTTGGCTTTAAAAGTTGCGAAAACTGACAGTACGGTCTTAATTCGCGGTGAGAGCGGGGTCGGCAAGGAAGTGTTAGCCAAGTGTATCCATGCCGAAAGTAAGCGCTTGGATTCACCGATGATTAAGGTGAATTGTGCCTCCATTCCGGAAACGCTGCTGGAAAGTGAATTATTCGGATATGAGGAAGGTGCATTTACCGGGGCCAAAAAGGGCGGGAAAATCGGCAAGTTTGAACTGGCTCACAAAGGGACTATTTTTCTCGATGAAATTGGCGACATGTCATTTAATATGCAGGCGAAGCTTTTAAGGGTTTTGCAGGAGCGGGAGATGGAGCGGGTCGGCGGAACAAAGACCATTGAGCTGGATATCCGGGTGATTGCGGCAACCAATCGGGATTTGGAGCAGATGATTGAAGCCGGCACCTTTAGGAGCGATTTATACTATCGGCTTAATGTTGTCCCGTTATTGATTCCGCCTTTAAGAGAAAGGTATGAAGATATTATGCCTTTAACCAGATTGTTTTTAGATAATTTATCTGATGAAGAGATAGGCATTCGCCCTAATGTTAAAAAGATACTCAGGTCCTATGAATGGCCGGGGAATATCCGGGAGCTGCAGAATGTCATCGAACATGCCTATATTGTCCGCAATGGCCGGAATATTGAAGTAAGCGATTTGCCCAAATATTTGCGGCCGGCTTATAGCGGTGCCGGGAGTTACTATAATGAGACGACGAACCTAAAAGCGGCTGTTGAATTATTGGAGCGGGATATGATTCAAGAAACGTTAGAACGGTGTCAAGGAAACAAAAGCCGGGCGATTAAGGAACTGGGCATTTCCCGGAAAGCATTTTATGAAAAAATAGCCAAATACAACCTGTATGAAAAAGAAACAAAATGAGGAGAATCGGGAAGGCAAACTGTTTCCTAAGGTGACAAAATAGCAGATTTGATAAGAGGGCGTTAGCCCTTTCTTTCCTTATAAATATGGGAATTCAAGCAAAAGAAAGAAGTTGGCACGTTTTTTGCTTGAATAATAAAGTGAAACAAAAAGATAATTCAATTTTAAGGAGGAATTTACCATGGGTGTTGGAACCTTTGAACAGTACAAAGAAAGATTATACAAGATGAAACCGAATATTTATGTCGGAAATGAGGTCATAGACCGTAAAGACCCGCGTGTAGAGCCGGGAATGTATGTTATGCGTCAGACTTTTGATTGTGCACATGATGACAGATACAAAGACTTTTGTACCGCAACATCGCACTTGACAGGCGAAAAAATTAACCGTTTTACCCATATCCACCAGACAAAGGAAGATCTGCTTAATAAACAAAAAATGACTCGTTTACTAAGCCACAGAGTAGGTGGATGTATTCAAAGATGTATGGGGATAGATGCACTTAATGCCCTCTCGGTTGTTACCCATGAGATGGATCAGGATTTGGGAACAGAATATAATCAGAGATTTATCAATTACTTAAAATGGGTACAGGAAAATGACATTGTTGCCAACTGCGCACAGACAGATGTTAAGGGCGACCGTATGGCCCGTCCTCATCAGCAGGAAGATCCGGATATGTACTTAAGAATTGTTGAAACAAGAGAGGACGGCATTGTTGTCAGAGGGGCAAAATCATGTAATTCTGCAGCACCATATGTAGATGAAATCATTGCCACACCAACGAGATTTATGGGTTCTAAGGATAATGCTTATGCCGTAGCATTCGCTATTCCGGCAGACTGGCCGGGAGTTAAAATAGCAGCACTGCCGGGAATCCGTCATAAACGCAGCCATATTGATGCACCGATTGCCCACGTAGGCGACTTAGAATCACTGACTATTTTTGATGATGTATTTATCCCCAAGGAAAGAGTCTTTATGAACGGTCTGGAGAATCCTAAATGTACACCATTTGCCGGCTTTTTAGCCATCATGTTTGCGCACTTCCACAGACATTCCTATACCGGATGTAAGCCTGCCACATCAGAAGTTTTGGCAAGTGAAGCCGCTTTAGTTGCAGAATATAATGGCATTGAGAAAACAAGCCATGCTCAGGATAAAATCTGTCATATCATTGGTATTGCCGAGTTGGTTTATGCAGCAGGCGTGGCCAGTGCTGAAAGAGCAGAAAAATCTTCTTCAGGGACAATGATTCCTGATGAAATTTTAACCAATGCCGGAAGAAAGTTAGCCGGAGAAGAGATTTACAATGAAGCCAGAATTCTTGCGGATTTATCCGGTGGTTTAATCGCAACTTTACCGTTAGAGGATTCCTTCTATCATGAAGAGACAGGAGAATTGTTACATAAATATATTATGAGAAACCGCAGCGTTTCGGCGGAAAATGTTCATAGATGTTTCCGGATGATTGAAGATCAGTTAATTAGTGAGTTCGGCGGAGCGACAATCGTTGCCGGTCTTCACGGCGGCGGTTCACCACAGATGGAAACAGTTGCCATGATGGGTGGATATGATTTAGAAGAATTAAAAGGTATTGCTAAATATTTGGCCGGTATTGAAAAAGACATTCCGATTTACACCAGAAAGACCGTAACCCCAAGAAGAGTTTTGGAAAAATACCGCAAGATGGAGCAGGCTAAGAAAGAGCAGGCGAAATAGGGGTTTTCTAAAAGTCGTCAAGAATAAATAATATTGGAGGTTAAGGAAATGGGATTAAATAGTATCGGTGTTGTAGGTGCCGGAGCGATGGGAACAGGCATTGCTCATGTGGCGGCGATGTCAGGTTATCAGGTAGTATTAAGGGATATCGATCAGAAGTATTTAGATAATTCAATTAAGCGAATGACTTCTTTAATGGAGCGTTCTATTTCCAAAGGGAAAATTACTGAGGAAGATAAAGCCAATACGTTGGCAAGAATTAAAACAACAACAGATTTAGGAGATTTTAAGGACTGTGATTTAATCGTTGAAGCGGTTATTGAAAATCTTGATCTGAAGAAACAGGTTTTTGCGGAGCTTAATGCCGTCTGTAAGGAGGAAACGATTTTTGCCACGAATACTTCATCCATGTCAGTAACTGCCATTGCGGCAGCTTCCGGCAGAGAAGACAGATTCTGCGGAATCCACTTCTTTAATCCGGTTCAGGTGATGAAGTTAGTTGAGGTTATCAGTGGTCTCAATACTTCGGAAGACACCATCAAAGCGGCATACGAATTGGCTCAGAAAATGGGTAAAACACCGGTTCATGTCAAGAAGGATGTTCCCGGATTCATTGTTAACCGTTTGTTGGTACCTTATTTGAATGAAGCGGCCGCAGTTTATGCCGAAGGGATTGCCTCTGCTGAGGATATTGATACGGCAGTTAAGTTAGGCCTCAATTACCCGATGGGTCCGATGCAGATGTTAGATATGGGCGGCGTTGACTTAACGGTTACCATTATGGATTATTTTAAAGAGGAATTTGGCAATGAAAAATATGCACCTGAGTTATTGCTGCGCCAGATGGTAAGAGCCAATAAGCTGGGCCAGAAAACAGGTGAAGGTTTCTACAAATATGATGCATAATGAGGAGGAAATATCGTGGGGTATGAATATATAAAGCTGGAAATTAAAGACCAGATAGGCATTATTACGCTTAACCGCCCTAAGGTATGGAATGCATTGTGTGCCGAAGTGAATTATGAATTGGCAGATGCGCTCGGTAAAATACGTCATGATCAGTCGGTCAGGGTTTTAATCCTGACCGGCGGTGATAAGGTGTTTGCCGCCGGTGCGGATGTCAAAGGGATGCAAAATGCGACTCCTTTTGAAGCGGAAAGAACGGCATATCTTGGACATATGATTAATGATATGTTAGAAGCGCTGCCAATACCGGTTATTGCCGCGGTTAACGGTGTTGCCTTAGGTGGCGGCTGTGAGCTGACTTTAGCCTGCGATTTCAGAGTGGTTGGTCAGAGTACTAAATTTGGTCTGCCGGAAGTTGGACTCGGTATTCTGCCGGGAGCAGGCGGAACTCAGAGACTGACAAATCTTATAGGATCCACAAAGGCTAAGGAAATGGTGATGCTGGGGAAAAATATCAAGGGCGAGGAAGCTTACCATATCGGACTTGCGACCACCGTTACCGAAGATGCATTGGTGATGGAAACAGCCGTTAAGATGGCAGAAAAGTTAAAGCAGAAACCGGCTTCAGCATTGCGTATGGCGAAGGCAGCCATTAATTATGGTGAAAATTTTGGAACAGGTACAGGTAAGGACTTTGAAAAGCTGATGTTTTCATTATTATTTTCCACCAATGACCATCAGGAAGGCCTGGATGCCTTTGTTGAAAAGCGGGAAGCTAAATTTGATCATCAAAGGTAATCAAGATGGAGTGATAAAGCAATGATCAACCTTAAAGTATTAGTGGAAACAGATAAGGCAGTGATATATACAACAAAAGAGAATATGGCCGTGCTGGCATTTCGTTCCGAGGACAGCACAATTAATGATATAACCGCAAAATGGGCAGCAGATGAGTTGGCTGCTTTAGAATCCGGGATTAATGGTGTCGTCATTATGTCTGAAAGAGAAGATTTCTGTGTAGGTACCGATATAGACAGAATAAAAAGTTACCTAGAAGAAGAAAACAGTGAAGTTTTGGCAGAAATCTCAAGGAACTATCAGTCTTTAACAAGACTGATACAAGGCTATAAAAAGCCGGTTGTTACGCTGATTAAAGGAAAGACGTTGGATTATGGCGCAGAACTGGCATTATGCTCTCCTACTGTCATCAGTATCAATAAGCTTGTATTTGGGTATCTTTGTCACGGAATGCTGACCCAAACAGCAGAAGAAGCCATCAGAAGCCGTTTGCTGCCGGAAACAGTGGCGATTGTAGATAGAAACGTATTGCTGAGTTCAGGCATTCAAAAAGTTTGCCAGCTGTCAGAAGAAGCGGAAGTTTTACCGGAAAGCTTTGATGAGCTTGAACCGGAGGTGGAAATAGAGATGGAAGAAAAGCTTGACCGGATTATAGAAGAGAAAATAAATCCTAAACTAATGGAGCATCAGGGGTGGATAGAGCTTAAGGAAGTCACTGCGGACATGGAGGTCGTCATCCGTTTTCGCGGCGCCTGCAGTGGTTGTGCCGCAAACCAGGATACAGTGGATGAGACGATACGGCCTATTTTGAAAGAGTATCTGCCGGAAATCAAAGGCGTTGTGATATCCAGTGATGTCTCGCCGGAATTATTGGATTTGGCAAGGGACCTTTTGCGTAAGTAACTTGATAGGAGGATATAGTCAGTGAAACAAATCAAAGAAGTTTATGAAGAAGTAAAATCAGCCAAGGCTCCCAGAATGGCCGTGGCATCGGCAGCGGATGCCGACGTATTAAAAGCTGTCGCCGGAGCCTGTGCCCTGGGCATTGTCAAACCGATATTGGTAGGCGATAAGGATAAAATTGAGAAAATTGCCGCAGATAAAGGTCTTGACTTAAAAGCTGCCGAAATTGTTGACATCAAAGATCCTAAAGAGGCGGCTGGGCGTGCCGTGGCTCTGGCTAAACAGGGTGATGTCGATATTGTTATGAAAGGTTTCTTAGAATCTGCTGATTTTCTCAGAGCGGTAGTGAATAAAGAAACAGGGATTAAACTGCCCGGTCGGACGATTTCGGCGATTGCCGTTGTGGAGCTTAAGAAGCTGGGACGGATGGTCTTTATTACCGACCCCGGATTTATTCCGCTGCCGGATAAAGAGATGAAGGTTAAGATTATAGAAAATGCTGTGGATGCAGCAAAGAAATTAGGCGTTGATGAACCGAAAGTCGCCCTGTTGTGTGCGGCTGAAACCGTGAATCCGAAGATGATTTCCACCGTAGATGCTTCTGAAATCAATGAGATGTATAACAAGGGAGAAATTAAGGACTGTGTTGTGGCCGGACCGATTTCTTTTGATTTAGCAATTTCACCGGAAGCGGCGGCGCACAAAGGATATACGAATCCTGTCGCCGGTAAAGCCGATATTTTAGTGGTGCCATCTTTGGAAACAGGGAATATTTTATACAAATCATTATCTTATTTTGCCGATATGGAAACCGGCGGTATTATGACCGGAGCCAGTGTACCTATTGTATTTACATCAAGAGCAGATACGGCGGAAACGAAACAGAATACAATTGCCTTTGCGGTATGCCTTGCACAAAAAAGCAAATAGGGGGGATGCATAATGTTAGATTTTAAAAATTCTCCGATAGAAATACCTTCATTTGAATTAACAGGGAAGGTTGCTGTCGTTACCGGAAGCACGAAAGGACTTGGTTATGGTATGGCGATCGTTTTAGCGGCTTATGGTGCTAAAGTCGTTGTTAACAGCAGAAACCAGGAAGAGTGTGACAGTGTTGCCAAAGAGATTAATAATATGGGCGGAGAGGCTATCGGTATTAAGGCTGATGTCCGTATCAAGGCAGAAATTGATGCAATGATAGCAAAGACAGTAGAAGTCTATGATCGTATTGATATCATGGTAAGTAATGCCGGAATTGGCATTACGAAGAGAATTGTCGAAATGACAGAAGATGAGTGGGATGAAGTTGTGGATACAGATCTTAAAGGTGTATTCTTCTGTGGTGCGGCAGCGGCCAAAGTCATGATTGAAAAAGAAATCAAAGGAAGAATTATTAATATTTCTTCGGCCGGCGGCTTAGTAGGTACTAAAAACATAGCGTCTTACTGTGCTTCAAAAGCTGGGGTTATCAGCCTTTCAAAGACAATGGCCATGGAGTTTGGCAGATATGGAATCACTGCCAATACGGTATGCCCGGGTTATATACCCACATCTATTAACCAGAAACCACTGGCTATCCCCAAGGTAAGAGAACAGATTTTAGCAAAAACGGCATTAAGACGCCTGGGGGAAGTCCATGAAATCGCTGCGGTCGTGTTATTTTTAGCATCTGATGCTTCCAGCATTATGACAGGAGCTTATATTGCCGCAGATATGGGAACGACCTGTAACTAGGCTTTTCTCATAAATTTTAAAAAGTCTTTTTCAAAGATACTTGTTGCCGGATTGGGATTATCTTTCTTCCATAAAAGATTCACATCGATGCAGCATTCGTCATCTGCCAGTTCAAGGGCCACCTGCTCTGACACAAGATAAAGGAGATGTTCCGGTACGATGAAGAAGCCTTTATTCAGCGATACGGAAAATAAAGCGTTTTCGACATTACGGACTTCTTTGACAACATTAAGCTGGGCATTATATTTTTTAAATAAATTTTTATGGAAATCATAGGCAATGGCATTCTTTTCTTTAGATAGCATAATTGCCGGTAAATCGGATAGAGCTTGTATGCTGATGCTTTTTTGCAGATTTAAGGGAGAGCTGCTGTGTGTAACGACATACAGTTTGTCCCGGAGGATATGCCGGCTCATTAAGCCGGGAAAGTAAGTATCATCCACGTGGGTGGCAAAGGCAATATCCAGCTGATCTTCATTGAAAGCGGTTAATAACTCCTCTAAATCATAGGACTGAAGTTCTAAGCTAATCTGGGGATGCTCATTACTGAATTCTACAATGAAGTTCTTAAAGAAAGGTTTTACCGCAGCTTCTAAGAAGCCGATGTGCAGCACACCGTTGGCAACTGCTGTTGCGGCACGGATGCGTTCCATGGACTTGTTGTATGTAAGTATAATTTGTTCGGATTCCTCGGCAAATAGTTTGCCGATTGGAGTCAGTTCCACTTTGTGAGTGTTCCGGATCAGCAGTGATGCCCCTACTTGATGTTCTAAATCGTGTATATGGCGGCTTAGGACAGGTTGTGTCAGATATAATTGACTGGCGGCTTTACTGTAATTTAAACACTTGGTCAAGACGAGGAATTCGTTAAGACGGTTGATATCCATAATTAATCTCCATAATTCTATTATTTTATGTTATGATTAACACACTGTGTAAATTATAACATAAAGGAACCAACAAATCAAATTTGTTATGCAATTTATGCATCACAATTGATTCAATAAAAATAAAAAAATACAGGAGGAAATAACTATGCACAAATATCCAATATCTTTAGATAAGATGCCTTATAAGGTCGAAGGGTATGATACCCCGTTGTTGGATTATTCTACACCTGAAAAAAATTTGCCGGGGGAATGGGCCATTACCAGTGATATGGAAATGGTAGATTTATCTCATCCATGGGGAAATGACCAGCCGACGTGGCCGGCAGGGGAACAACCCTGGACAACACCGGTACAATATATGTCGAAGTTCAACCGGAGAACACAGCTGATGCATAATTTCTGTCAGCATGTATCTACGCATTACGATGCGCCTTCACATGTATGTCAGGAGAGTCCTTTCACTGATGAAGTGGCTCTTGAAAAGTTTATTGCTCCGGCAGTCGTATGGAAAGTAGAATGTGGACCGATGGATACGATAACACCGGAAATGCTTGCAAAATGTGAGCCGAAGATTCAGCCGGGTGATTTTGCCATTATTGTTACCGGATGGCATCGTCTGTATTCAGATTCAGACCGCTATTTCTTATGGAGCCCGGGATTATCAGAAGCAGCAGGAGAATGGCTGGTAGAGCAGGGAGCTTCAGGCTTTGGCATTGACTGTCAGGCACTTGATCATCCTTGTGCTTCTTATATGGGCCAGCATGGACCGGGACCACTGGTACCTCGTGTCGTTGATTTATATGAAAATACATTCTTCCCCGGACACAAGGCAAAAGAAGACCATCCTAAGTGGGAGCCGGTACATGAAGTATTTTTAAAGAGAAATATTCCGGCCTGGGAAAACGTCGGCGGCGATGTGGATAAAGTCCTGGGAAAACGCTGCGTTATTTGTGCCTTCCCTAGCCGTTGGCATAAGGGCGACGGCTCAATCGTAAGGATGATAGCGTTTATTGACAAAAAAGAAATGAATGATGTCCCTGATCGTACCTACAAATATGGAACTTATTAATCAGTAAAAAGCAGGCAGCCGCATGAGTGATAATAGCATCACCCATGCGGCTGCTGTAATACTATACTTTAGTCATTAACTAGTCAGCACATAGAGCACAGATGATTTCAAGTAATCCTTCTTCTATATCACAGGCGTCTTCAAGAACCTTCTTAAGTCCTTCGCAAACATTACCGCAGCGGATTTCCTTAAGTCCTTCATGGATATCTTTAATGCCCTCCCTAATGTCACGGAGGCCTTCCTTGATTTGTTCATTGTCATCGAGGCAAAGAAGATTTAAGCCTTTGATAAGATCTTCCAAGCCCTCTTCAACATCTTCGACTCCTTCGCGAATATCCTTTTCTCCTTCGCAGATATCGTCGCTAAGAATATCCCAGACACCTTCACGGATATCTTTAAGACCTTCCTTTATATCGCAAATACCCTCACGAATAAGTTCCTCACCTTCGTTTTTCCAACATTTGCTGTTATCATTACACATATGGTTCACTTCCTTTTTCCTTTTTGCACTTTTGATAAGTGTAATATATATATTCACCGAGGTGGAAAATATCACAATTTGTAAAAAAATGTTGAAATTTTTCAAATTGATAATGTATTATTCCAGTGGATGAGAAAGGGCGTTGCAAGAAATAAAAAATTATGGTACAATTGAGCCATCGAAAGGAGCTGATGATATGCCACATATTATTCCAATTAAAGCATTGAAAAATACTTCAGAAATTTCCGAGATGTGCCATATAGTGACAGAGCCTGTATTTGTGACTAAGAACGGGTACGGCGATATGGTATTAATGAGTATGGAAACTTATGAAACACAGTATAATCGGGAAAGAATATACCGTGAGCTTGAAATTTCTGAAAAACAAATTGAAGAAGGAAAAGTGCAGGATGCAAAAACATCGTTAGCTGCATTAAGAAAAAAATATGACTTATAAGGTAATCATTACGAATCGGGCAGAAGAACAGCTTGATAATATTATTCGTTATATATTAGTGCAGTTTAAGAATGAGGAAGCGGCGGGCAGTGTCCTGAGTGATGTATTGGAAATATATAATAAGCTAGAGTACATTGCCGGCTCGGCACAATTATGTAGTGATCCATATTTGGCAGCAAAAGGATATTATAAAATAGTACTTGAAAAACATAATTACTTACTTCTGTACCGAATACATGGGGCCAAAGTGATTGTGAGCGGTATTTTTCATATGTTAGAAAATTATAGAGAGAAATTGTAGAGGCCATATAAACATGGAGGTTATTTAAGAGGCTACTATTCCTTTTGGATAGCAGCCTCCTGTAAATTAATGTGGAGCCTATGCTTATACCTGCTTCACTTATCGTTATAGTGTCCGTGACATTGAGCAATCTCAATATTGTCATTTTGGATACGATATATCAGGCGATTAGTATCATCAATGCGCCTACTCCACCATCCGGTCATATTCCCTCTCAATGGTTCCGGTTTGCCCAACCCTTCAAACGCATTCCTTGAGACGTCTTGCAAAAGTTGGTTTATCCTGCGCAACGTCTTTTTGTCCTGCCCTTGCCAGTAGAGATAATCTTCCCATCCTTCCGGCAGGAACACCAGATTACTCATTGGCCATCTCCTCTAATTCGTCCAATGTCTTTACGACGGGTTTACTCTTTCCCGCTTCATAGTCGCTAATGGATTTCTGTAAATGAGCCTGATTTTCAGCAGAATAAAAGGGGTCGGAGATACGCAAATCAAATGGAATACCACCGCATCTAACCACCTGCCTGTAAAAAACGTTTGTGGCGGCAGACATAGACAAACCGAGTTCCGAAAAAATCTTTTCGGTTTTCTTTTTCAACGTATCGTCAATGCGAATATTAACATTTGCCATTTTTAAACACTCCTTTCGTACTTTTATTATACTCAAAATATGACGCGTTTGTCAATACAAATATTTACAAATTAAATACATTGTCATTTTAAACCACCGGATGAAATTTCTTCTGCCGACGGACAACCAGTGCCACAGCAAATAGCGCCACAGCAAAACCGATTTGTAGCAGAAGTCCCTCAAAATAGGGCTTCGCATTGGTCATGCTCCAATGAGTCATGTTTGTCAGCAGATTGTTATTCCGAATATACCAGTAGACCGGCAGGAATCTGGCGATGGATAAAACACCCGCTCCCAATAATTCCTGAGGGACAAAGACACCGCAGAGAAAAGCCATCCCCAAAGAGATAAGATTGTTCATTAAGCTCAGAGATTCGCTGCTCTTTAGAAATTGTCCCAACAAAAAGGCAATACCTACAGAAACCATTAAAAGCACCAGACTATTGAGAATACGCAGGGCTGAAGTCGGTGTAAATACCTCGCTGCCATTGATGATGACGACGGCGATCATCAATATTCCCCATAGCAACAGGGACGGCAGAATGCAGCCAAGGGCAATCTGGATGTTTCTCCCTTTTAAGGTCAGGGAAGAAGCTTCGGTTCTCTTGGAGATATCCCTTTGATTAAAGACCATTAAAACAGGCACTAATGCTGAAATAATTAAGGAGATGAGGATATAAGGGAGAAATTGAAAATAATAGGGAAGAGTCGATACGTCCTCTTGAGCCTTGTTACTTAGTTCCACGGTAGTGGTAAGGGTTAAATCATTTTTGGTTTTCGCAAGCGCATCGGTAAGTTCGAATGCTGCATTCAAATAGGTTCTTATTGTGGCCAGATAACGGTCAATTTGAGTGTCAATATAAATTCCTGAGGTAGCTTCCGGCAGCTTTACGTTTTCCAGGGTAACATCGTTTTCCATATTGATAAAGGCATCTTCAAATCCATCAGGGATGATTAGAATATATTCTACATCCCGGAAAAACAAAGCGTCCTGAAGGGCTTCCGTATCATCAGCTAAGTCAACCAACTCTTGACGATCGCCCAGATAGCCGGTCAAGGCTTTTGACAAATCACTCTCGTCTCTATCGATGACTGCCATGGGTACGCCCGTATCACTATAGCTTAAGTCAGTATTGGAATTACTTGTTGAGGATATGATGATAAATAGTCCAATAAAAATGACAACATAAATGAGGATTGATATTTTGTTTTTATTGATAATTTTGAAAAAGCAATTAAAGACTGGCATATTTCTTCCTCCTGAGCATCAATATACTAATGGTACAAAAAATAGCTGAAATAATAAGCAGACTAATCATGTTACGTGTGTAGCGGGTGTAATTATCATATACGGTCAGGCAATAAAAGGCATCTGTGAGCAGTGCCGCAGGATTGATTCGGTTGATAATGGGCACAGAGTTTTCAATTATATTTTTAATGTTTTGCATCATCAAGCCGCTTAAAAAGCAGAGCAATAAAGAGAAACATACTAAAATTCCTTCGGTCGTACGCGGGTTTGCTTTGAGCGTGGAACCGACGAGAGTGCCAAAGCTGACACCCAGAATGCAGCCCACGAAGCCGGTTAAGATGACAAAGCCCCATTGTTCCCCAAAATTCACCTGAAGGACAAAGACTAAATAAGCGAGGACAACAAGCAATAATATAAACTGAATGCAGACGGAGGCAGCAAAGTCAACAAGAACCATTACCATTTTCCTGGTAGGTGTCACATTACGTCTTGCCGCAAGCGGGGACAAGCTCGCTTGGATGTTGATAACCCGGTGAAGTCCCATAAAAGAGCCAAAGAGACATTGCATGGCAATCAGGGAATAGAAATAATTTAAAAAGGTATCGGTTTCCCCCCGGCTCAGCGCGATTTCCTGGTTGATATTAATATCACCGCTAATCTTTTCAATGACCTCATTAATCATATCCGGCCTTGTCTGGGCGATATTGCTGACAGTGCTGAAAATTTGCAGATAACTATCGGATATCGTTTTTAAAATACTTGAATTGATGCCCTTCGTGGCAACGACCAGGCGAATCTCATCATTGACGTAAAAAATACCGTCGATGTCACCATTGCTTAATAATTCTTCGGCCTGTGCTTCATCCGTATATTGGGGAACAATCAATGCCTCATCCCCCTCGGCCAGTTGACGGGTCATTTCGATAAAAGCGTCAGAAGTTTCATTTTCCGCCAGCGTAACAATAGCCACTGGGATTTCTGAAAAGCTTTCCGTCGTTTCGATAATACTACTAAATGCAAAATGAAAGAGAGTTCCGAGCATAATTGGAAATAACAATGTCCAAAACAACTGGCTTCTATTTCGCAGAGCACATAAAATTGAATATTTAAAAGAGTGCAGCATCATGATCCTCCTAATCTCTTAACTGTTTGCCGGTGATTTCCAGGAAAACATCATTTAAGGTGGGAAGCTCGGAGAATACCCGGCCACAGGTGATCTCATGTTCATTCAGATAGTTTAACAGGGTGACGAGATTGTGGCTTCCCCGGCGGCAGTGTACCGTCAGCAGGGAATCTTCAAACTGAACCAAGAAGACATGCTTTAAATTTTTGATATTTGCGATATGCTCCGCAGCCAGGTCTAATAATTCAATACGGATCGTCTCTCCGGTTTTAATCATCAGCTTTAGTTCTTCCGTTGTGCCTTCTGCCAGATTACGGCCTTTATCCATAATGATAATACGGGAACAAATCTGCTCGACTTCCTCCATATAATGGGAAGTATAAATAATCGTCGCCCCATTTTGATTCAGTCTCTGAATACCTTTTAAAATGCTGTTACGGCTTTGGGGGTCAACCGCTACCGTTGGCTCATCCATGAAGATTAATCTAGGCTTGTGGGCAATGCCACAGGCGATATTTAAACGGCGAAGCAGACCTCCCGAAAGTTTTTTTGGATAGAATTTCAAATAATCCTCAAGTCCGACAAATTCGATGGCTTCTTTGATCATTTCCTTTCTTTGCTGTTTATTTTTGACATATAAGCCACAAAAATAATCGACATTTTCATAGACGGTCAAGTCCTCGAAGACAGCAACATTTTGGGAAATGACACCTATTTGCTGCTTAATGTCATAGCTGTCCGGGGACATGGGCTTACCAAAAATTTCAATGGTTCCTTTATCGTATTGCAGCAGTGACAGCAGGCAATTGATGGTTGTCGTTTTGCCGGATCCGTTAGGGCCTAATAGTCCTAAGATTTCACCTTCCTCAATGGTCAGGTTAAAATGGTCTACTGCCAGCAATTCCTTGTAACGTTTGACTAAATTTTCTATCTTTACAACAGTTTGCTTCATAACTTTAAGCTCCTCTCCAATTGATGTTTTGTATTTAATGAACTAAGGATATCAGCTTTATTGTCGCTGCGGTAGTGTCTGGTGTCACAATCGAATATGACAAATGTCATGAACTGTGGTATAATCAAAAGTAGTCATAACCAAGGTGGAAATCGAAATGCTGGTATTAATCCTAAAATTAGTCGTGATGTTGTTTGGTATAGGTTTATTAGAGATGGAAGTGTCATCGGTATTTTCTGTAGCTGTTTTTTTAATTGCGGTCATATTGACCTCCATCAATCAGTATTTTAATTCACACCGGGTAACAATCCTTAGCGTGGGTGCTTACTTTATCATTAGCTGCTTTTTCCCTGCATTTTGTCCTTTCCTGCCCTTGCTCTGTTTTGACATATGTGAAGTGGACAGGCGTTATGCAGTGGGGTTTATCGTATTCCCTCTGATTGTGTATCTTGATGGCTGGGCTTTAATCAACACCATTTTCTTAGCACCATTACTATTACTTGTGGTATGTATGGCGTATATGTGTCAGCAGATCCGCAGTTTGATGGAAGAAAACAAACGGATCAGGGATAGCAGCACCGAATTGAATTTAGTGCTCAAAGAAAAAAATCGCCATCTCATGGAAAAACAGACTTATGAAGTTCACCTGGCCACCTTAAAAGAACGAAACCGGATAGCGAGGGAAATTCATGATAATGTAGGACACATGCTTTCCCGTTCTATTTTGCAGACGGGGGCACTTAAAGTAACCAATAAAGACGAGCGCATTAATAACCAGATCGGTGGGATTGAAGAGACGCTTTCTATGGCTATGAATAGTATTCGTCAGAGTGTTCATGATTTAAGAGATGATTCTGTTGATTTGCGGGAGGCGTTGGACAGTTTGTTAATGAGGGTTGACTATGATATTGATTTAGATTATGATGTTACCCAGGAGATGCCGGGAAAGATTAAATACTGCTTTTTGACAGTATTAAAAGAGGCATTGACCAATGTTTCAAAACACAGTGATGCAACCGGTATTCATATTGCGGTGCAGGAACATCCCGCAATATATCAGCTGCTCATTCATGATAATGGCACAAGGGAGCCTTCTCGGGGGACAGATGGTATGGGAATCTCGGGTATGGAGGAACGGGTCAGGTCACTGGGTGGTCATTTTTTGGCCGTCTGGGAAAACGGGTTTCGCATTTTTATTTCAATTCCCAAAGCAGGAGGACATGATGAATGAACATAATCATTGTTGATGATGATGCGTTGGTATCTGCTTCATTGAAAACAATTTTGGAAGCCGATCAGGACATTACTGTACGGGGCACCGGAAAGAGTGGTCTTGATGCCGTTGATTTGTATTTTAAACATCAGCCGGATGTTACCCTTCTGGATATTCAAATGCCGGCAATGAACGGACTGGAGGCGGCAAGAAAGATTTTTTGCCGGGATCCGAAAGCCAGGATTTTATTTCTGACTACGTTTGCCGATAATGATTATATTATTCAGGCACTTAGTATAGGAGCCAAAGGATATATTCTGAAGCAGGATTTTGAAAGTATTGGCCCGGCATTAAAGGCCGTGATGAGTGGGCAAAGTGTATTTGGCAGAGATATTGTTTCAAAATTGCCGGATTTGATTCATGGGAGTAAAGTGTTTTCTTACCGTGACTATGGCATCAGCGAAAAAGAAGAAGAAATCATCACCCTGGTCACCCAGGGGTTAAATAATAAAGAAATAGCAGAACAAGCATATTTGAGTACGGGAACGGTGAGAAATTATTTGAGCTCTATTCTTGATAAATTAGATCTCAGGGACCGTACCCAGTTAGTTGTTTTCCATTATCAGCATCACTAATATGACAGATGAAAATGGATAAAAAGGAGTTGTTTACGAATGAAAAGGTTTTTCCATTATTTAATATTGATACCTATGGTTGCTTTATTGGTTTTTATGATTATCCTGCTGACCACCCATAGTAAGGAGGTTCAGGCGGTGCTTGATACGATTGCCGAAAGTGAACCGGTTAGCTGGGAAGAGACAGCGCAAATAAAAGAAACTATTCTGATAAGTGAAGCGGAAACCGAGGTCGGCCTGGAAATCCCTAAAGATGCTTGGTATTTGCGGCTTGTCAATGAAAATAATCCGCTCCCTGATGATTATGCGCCTACGTTATCGGAAGTCTATGAGGGATATGAATTTGACAGCAGAGCGGCTGAGTATCTTATAGCTATGATTGAAGCCGGCAACCGAGAAGGTCTTCAATTGAAGATATGTTCGGCATACCGCACCGTAGAAAAACAGTCGGTATTGTTTGAAGAACAGATAGCTCAGCAACGTGCTGAGGGCTTGTCCGAAGCGGAAGCCATCAGCGAAGCGAAGCGGGCGGTGGCTTATCCGGGGAGAAGTGAGCATAACCTTGGCTTGGCCGCTGACATTGTTGCCAAAAACTATCAGATGCTTGAGGATGAATTTGGGGATACCGAAGAAGCCATATGGCTAAAAGAGCATTGCGCTGAGTATGGATTTATTTTAAGGTATCCCAAGGATAAAACAGAGATTACCCAGGTTATTTATGAACCGTGGCATTTTCGGTATGTTGGAGTGGAAGCGGCGACCTATATCATGGAAAATGAGCTGTGTCTGGAAGAATATCTTGATTTAGCCGAATAAAGGAGATATGATCAATGATAGCGGATATATTGACCCTGTTTATAGAACGCCGTGAAT
>Ga0153994_1000174_pt1 | contig 22368 bp, 21 predicted proteins | sample TSNC078MetaG_FD_104735 | JGI IMG/M metagenome (GOLD analysis project Ga0153994, IMG submission 104735) | Attine ant fungus gardens microbial communities from North Carolina, USA - TSNC078 MetaG | ecosystem: Host-associated > Fungi > Mycelium > Unclassified | place: USA: North Carolina, Lumber...
ATGGGGAAACCTATACCCATCCCAAGGATATACTCTGGTGGTCTCATGGCGGGGAATTGCACGGAGACAGTCCGAAGCGACTTAAGTTTATGTACAAAATATTAGCTCAGACACCGGCTCCCGGACTGATGCCGTTAAAAGGCGGGTGGGACCAGGTAGCAGCTACAGTGGAGGGTATGTTTCCAGAGAATAGTTATAACCTCTACTATTATAGTTTTATGCGTCCTTCCTTTAGAGAATTTTATTTTGATGATGATCATAAGTACGAGGTGGAAATGATTGATACATGGGAGATGACCATCACGAACAAAGGCGTTTTTAGGGGGAAGTTTAAGGTCGAACTTCCGGGAAAAGAATATATGGCTATTCGCATTAGGCGTGTGGATTGAAAAAAGGAGAGTGAAGGCGGAAAATGAAAACAATAAAAATTGGTTTTGCACCAACGAGACGGAGTATTTTTAGCGCACCGGATGCCATTAAGTATGCGGATTTAACCCGGAAGAAACTAGCGGAACTAGGCATCACATTTGTAGACATTACAGATATCAATGACGAGGGACTTTTATATGACGATAATGACAGGAAGAAAATTGCTGCTAAATTTAAGGCCGAAGCAATAGATGGATTGTTTTTACCCCATTGTAATTTTGGTACCGAGTATGTCTGTGCAAGACTGGCAAAGGAACTAGGTGTACCTGTTCTTTTATGGGGTCCAAGAGATGAAAGACCTGATGAAAATGGGATTAGATTACGAGACAGTCAGTGTGGGTTATTTGCTACCGGAAAGGTACTTAGAAGATTTGGTGTGCCTTTTACCTACATGACTAACTGCCGGCTTGATGATTTGGCATTTGCAAGAGGACTTAGAGATTTCCTGGCAGTGTGTAATGTTGTCAAGGTATTTAAGAGTACGCGAATCCTGCAGATTGGACCAAGACCCCTTGATTTTTGGACGACGATGTGTAATGAGGGAGAATTATTAGAGCGATTTAATATCCAGATATCTCCCATCCCTCTGCCGGAGCTGACAGCCAAAATGAAGGAGGTTAAAGCTGAAGGCAGGGAAATGGAAAAAGTGATTCGCTATTGCAAAGAGAATATGGATATCCAGATTACTAAAGAGGAGTTGGCCACTGTTGCCGCATTAAAAGTTGCCATGAAAAATCTTGCCGGCCAATATGGTTGTAATGCGGCGGCTATCCAATGTTGGAATGCGTTGCCGAGTGAAATTGGTACGATGCCTTGTGCAGCCAATGCCTTATTGAATGAAGAAGGTTTTCCAGTCGCATGCGAAACCGATATTCATGGAGCTATTACCGCCGTTATGGCCGAGGCAGCCGGGATGGATCAAGTGCGAAGCTTTTTTGCTGATTGGACAGTGCGTCATCCGGATAATGAAAATGGAGAATTGCTGCAGCACTGTGGTCCGTGGCCGATTTCCGTAGCCAAAGAAAAGCCTGCCATTGGGTATCCTCTGGCTTTTGATTATCCCGGGGCCGTGGAAGCCGAGGCGAAGCATGGCGAGATGACCCTTTGCCGCTTTGATGGTGATAATGGAGAATATTCCTTGCTTCTTGGCAATGCAAAAGGGATAGAGGGTCCATACACAAAAGGTACATACGTGTGGATTGAGGTTGAAAATTTGAAGCGGCTGGAGGCTAAAATTGTAGAGGGTCCATATATTCATCATTGCGTAGGTGTTCATAAGGATGTGGTTCCTGTATTATATGAAGCCTGTAAATATATCGGCGTATCACCAGATTTTTATGATCCTATTGAAGAAAAGGTTAAAGCATATTTGAGAGGTGAATAACCGCAAAAAAATACAGCTCAAAGTTTGCGGGCTGAGGAAGGAATGGAGGTTAATGTGGAAAATTTAAAGGCTAAATCTTTTGATTTGCGTCAAGATGTTTTAGATATGATTGTGGCGGCTATGACCGGCCATATTGGTGGAGATATGAGTGTGATTGATATATTGATTACCTTATATTTTAAGCAAATGGATATTTCACCGGAAATAGCAGACAGTCCGGATCGGGATAGATTTGTGTTGAGTAAAGGACATTCGGTTGAAGCTTATTATGCTGTCCTTGCGGCAAAAGGCTTTCTTGATATTCGGGAAGTAATTGCCGACTTTTCGAAATTTGGTTCTAAATACATAGGTCATCCTTATAATAAGCTTCCGGGCATTGAGATGAATTCAGGTTCTCTCGGCCATGGCCTTCCGGTATGTGTGGGCATGGCTCTGGCGGGTAAAATGGACGAGAAAGATTATCGGGTTTATACTGTCATGGGCGATGGCGAACTGGCAGAAGGTTCGGTCTGGGAAGGAGCGATGGCAGGCGGGCATTATCACTTGGATAACCTGTGTGCGGTGGTCGATAGAAACAGACTTCAGATATCCGGGAAAACAGAAAGCATTATGGCCCAGGACATTCAGGAAGAGCGGTGGGCAAGCTTTGGCTGGCATGTCATTTGCTGTGACGGCAATGATATTGATGCACTGGATGCCGCTTTTAATGAGGCGAAAGAGATTAAAGGAAAACCCACAGTCATTATTGCAAATACAATTAAGGGCTACGGTTCGTCGGTGATGGAAAATAATGCGGCATGGCATCATAAGGTGCCGACCCAAGATGAGTACGAGCGGATTGCGGCAGATTTTAAGCTGCGAAAGGAGGCGCTTCTTCATGAATAAGATACCAAATCGTCAGGCCATTTGTGATGTGTTGACTGATAAGGCGAATAGAGATCAGGATATTGTCGTTTTATGCAGTGATTCCAGGGGTTCCGCATCTCTGATTCCCTATGTGAAGGCGCATCCGAAGCAATTTATCGAGGTAGGTATTGCAGAGCAGAATTTGGTGAGTATTGCGGCAGGTCTGGCAAGCTGTGGAAAGAAATCGTTTGCGGTGTCACCGGCATGCTTCATCTCTGCCAGAAGCTATGAGCAGGCAAAAGTGGATTGTGCCTATTCAGATACCAACGTAACGCTCATCGGAATCAGCGGTGGCATCAGTTATGGGGCATTGGGAATGAGTCACCATTCACTGCAGGATATTGCGGCGATGGCAGCCGTTCCAAATATGAGAGTGTATTTACCAAGTGACAGGTTTCAGACGAAACACTTAATCGAAGCCCTGCTTCAAGATAAGAAGCCGGCATATGTCCGGGTGGGAAGAAATCCTGTGGAAGATATTTATACAGAGGCTGACTGTCCCTTTGAAATAGACAAGGCAAACGTTTTGACAGAAGGCACAGATGCAGCCATTATCGCTTGCGGAGAGATGGTTGACCCGGCGGTAAAAGCGGCCGCTTTGTTAAAAGAGCAGGGTATTGGTGTAACAGTAGTGGATATGTATTGTGTGAAACCACTGGATAAAGAAACTATTTTAAAAGCAACAGCTAATGCCAAGGCTGTGGTGACTGTTGAAGAGCATGCGCCATTTGGCGGACTAGGTTCTATGGTGTGCCAGGTGATAGCCGGTGAGTGCCCTAAGAAAGTGGTCAATATGACTCTTCCGGATGCACCTGTCATCACAGGAACGGCGAAAGAAGTATTTGACTATTATGGTTTGAATGCAAGTGGAATCGCCCAAAAAGTAATAGAGCTATTATAGATAGGAGTCGCTGTAGAATGGGGAAATATGTATTAAGTATCGATCAGAGTACGCAAGGCACTAAGGCGCTTTTATTTGATGAAAAAGGGGATATGGCTGGCCGCTATGATTTGCCACATGAACAGATTATAAATGACTTGGGATGGGTAGCGCATGATCCGGAAGAAATTTATCAGAATGTACTCAGAAGCGTGAAGGCTGTCGTGGAAAAATCCGGTATATCTAAAGATGAAATCATCGGTGTGGGGATAAGTAATCAGCGGGAAACAGCACTTGCCTGGGAAATAGACGGCAAAGCAATTGATAACGCTATCGTCTGGCAGTGTGCCCGAGGTGAGACGATTTGTAATCGTATCCAAAAAGATGGCTATGATAAGCTGATACAGGAACGAACCGGCTTGCAGCTATCACCTTACTTTTCAGCAGGAAAAATTGCCTGGATTTTAGAAAATGTCGAAGGAGCAAGAGCAAAAGCTGACGCAAGTCAGCTGCTTTATGGAACGATAGATAGCTTCTTGGTTTACCGTTTGACGGGTGGAAAAAGCTTTAAAACGGATTATTCCAATGCGTCCAGGACGCAGCTTTTTAATATTAAAGAATTGAAATGGGACCAAGAAATTTGCGGGATTTTTGGCATACCTGAGAAAAATCTTCCGGAGGTACATGATTCCAACGGGTATTATGGAGAAACCGATTTCGCCGGTTTCTTAGATGAGGCAATACCGATTCATGGTGTTCTTGGTGATTCTCACGGGGCAATGTTTGCTCAGGGCTGCTTTAAAAAAGGAATGATTAAAACTACCTACGGGACGGGCTCCTCAGTCATGATGAATGTAGGAGAAGAACCGGTCTTTAGTCAGAATGGAGTCGTCACATCTCTGGCATGGGGAATGGATGGCAAGGTGAATTATGTATTAGAGGGAAATCTTAATTATACAGGAGCTGTCATTACCTGGCTATGTAAAGATTTAAAGTTAATAAATTCCGCAAATGATACCGAAGGATTGGCAAGGGCTGCATTTCGGGAAGATGATACATATCTTGTTCCGGCATTTACAGGATTGGGAGCGCCCTATTGGGATAGTAAGGCGACAGGTATGTTGAGCGGTATGACACGGACAACCGGGCAGGCAGAAGTCGTGCGGGCGGCCTTGGACTGTATTGCTTATCAAATAGCGGATGTTGTAAAGGTAATGGGTGAGGATTCCGGGATTCCTATTCAGGAAATGCGTGTAGACGGGGGTCCGACGAAGAATAAGTATCTGATGGAATTCCAAAGTGATATCTTAAACCTTCCGGTGCAGGTGCCGGGGGGTGAGGAATTATCTGGAATCGGAGCTGCCTATGCGGCGGGAATAAGCCTTGGGTTATATGATAAAGAGGAACTGTTTGGCAGGATAGAAAGAACGAGATTTGAGCCGAAAATGCCTGAGGAAATGCGGAAGAAGAAAATAGATGGATGGAAAAATGCTGTCAAACTGGTGTTGACGAAATAGTTTTATAAATTAAGAGGATACCCCGAAACCAATGAGTTTATATCTGGCTGTGAGTATCCTCTTTTGAGTTTTAGGCTGATGCACTCATGTATTTTTGTTTTGAGCTTTTAGGTTTATCAGGGATTGTAAGTTTCAATAAACCACCGTCAATTAATGGCTGTACAAAATTAGCCATTGTGTAAAATCTTGAATATCCAGTAAATTCTTCAAGCTCTGCTCTTGTTCGGGGAGTGCTGCAAAAATCAAGAATAGCGGCAGGCAATTTTTTTTTCTCTGGTTTTGAATCATTCTCATAAATATTATTTTTGAATGTAACAATAAATTCTCCGCGGCGAACTGCAAATATAGGAGACGGAAGTCCTGCTTTTTTAAATTCAATAAGAATGGTCGGAATACCGGAATATCGATTTTCGGTTACTCCTAAAATTTCCAAAATATTTGCCAGAGCCGCATTTCTTGTCTCCGGATGTACCTTGCCCAGAGAATCTATAGTTATTTTTCCGTAAAGACCGCCACTGTTGATAATTACCATTCGATCCCGGTACATTTCAATACGGATGGGCACATTTTCTGTATGGATACTATAATCACGATGAATTAAAGCATTTAGTGCTGCTTCGCGGACCGCCTTTATCGGATATTCCATTTTATCTCTACGTTTACCATCATCGTCAATAATTGTTTTGTTACGGCTGTTGCGTCTTACGAAATCAACAGCCATCTCAAGCATTTCAGGAATAGTTCCGGTAATGCGTTGATTATCAATGAATCGCTCTCCGTCACTGCCAAGGCTCCCGAGTTCTGTGCCCGGAACAACAACAGCAGTTATACATAGTTGTGGAAAATAGGCCTGTGGATATTTTGCAAATGACAGGACGCCGGCAAGCGTCGGAATTTTGTCGGAGAGGACACCCATAAGTTCTAATATTTCATCGTCGGAAACATTTTCAGAAAGATTTCTGCGTTCTTTTTTGATAGCATCAAGATAGCGCTGGACTTGGGCATGGTCAAACAGGGAAAATTTTGCGGTATCAATCTTACGAATGTCATCACGGGTACGCTTACGAAAAGCATCATAGCTATAGATTTCATATTCATTCATGTGCTCGTCGGATTCGCCAACACGAACATAAGAACCCTTAGTGCGCCCGACACCTTTATAATAAACAGGTCGCTCGGAAATATCAATCCCGGGAATTTCAGCAGAAACAACGATTTTACCGTCAATTTCGCATACAGTAAAAAGGGCTCGTACAATCGGTTCCATCTGTTTACACTGTTCAGTGACTTTTTTTTGTAAATCATGTGCATCATAAACACCCACTGTAGAGAACCCGGTTTCTTCATCTAAACCGAACAAAATAATACCACCGTCATCTTGATTTGAAAAGCTTGATAAAGTGTCGTATAATCTTGTGGGACAGCCTTTATGTGCCGATTTTACCTCGATATTTTGCATTTCGCATTGAAGTTTTTGCACTTTGGCAGCGAGTGCCGCCAATTCTTCTGATTGCATTAAACCACCTCCTAGTTAAATCTTACCAACAAAAATGGTTTTTGTCAAGAAATTTGCCAAATTATTGAGATTATTTGCCAAATAAATTTTAAACTTGCCAAGGTGGTGAATTAACTTGCCAACAAAATACGACAAAACTTGTCCCTTGACACAATCCAATCCTTGTGCTAATATGAAAACGATTATCAAATTCTGAACGGAGGAACCCGCATGGAAAGGGCAACAAGTTATAAAACCAGGCAAAGTGAAGCTATTCTCTCTTATATCGCATCCCTTGACGGACTTCATGTAACGGCAAGTCAAATTGCGGAAGCTTTTAAAGAGAAAGGAACACCAATCGGAGTGGCTACCATATATCGTCATCTTGATAAGCTGGTCGAATCTGGCAAAGTCAAAAAATATGTAATCGACGGAGCTTCGGGAGCCTGTTACCAATATATAAGTGAAAATACAGATTGCAGTGAGCATTTTCATTTAAAATGTGCGGATTGCGGGAAACTGGTTCATCTGCAATGTGGTTATTTAGATGACATGCAACAGCATATTTTAAAGCAGCATGAGTTTGACATTAATACGACTAAAACAGTATTTTATGGAAAGTGTAAAAACTGTTCAGATATAAATAGATAGGTTTCACATAAAATGAAAACAGGAGGTTTTATTCGATGAAACATATAGCCAAGCTAGTTCTTTTAGCAATCTTAATGACAGCAATTCTGACCGGATGCCAGCAGAATAATACTAAATCTAGTGCTGATACAGATGACACAGATGATGTGGTAAGTGTTGTTACTACGATATTTCCCCAGTATGATTTTGTCCGGGAAATAGCGGGGGATAATGTTGAGCTGATGATGCTTTTATCCCCCGGCTCGGAAAGCCATTCTTATGAGCCGACGCCTCAGGACATTATCACCATTCAAAACTGTGATGTATTTATTTATGTCGGCGGTGAATCTGAATCATGGGTTGATGAGATTTTAGAGTCTATGGATACCAGTAACATGAAAATCATTGCCTTGATGGATTTAGTGAATGTCGTTGAAGAAGAAATTGTTGAGGGAATGGAAGCGGAAGATGAGCATGAAAGTGATGAAGAAGAGGAAGAAGCAGAGTATGATGAACACGTCTGGACTTCTCCTAAAAATGCAAAGCTCATTGTTCAGGGTATTTCTGATGCCTTGTGCGAAGCAGATCATGCTAATGCTGAACTTTTTAAGGAAAATACGACGGCTTATCTTGAAAAGCTCGATGAACTAGATACAGCATTACAAGAGGTAGTAGATCATGCTGTGAGGACGACGCTTGTATTCGGAGACAGATTCCCATTTCGCTATCTGGCGGTGGATTATGGGCTTACCTACTATGCCGCATTCCCCGGCTGCTCATCTGACACGGAACCCAGTGCGGCTACGGTTGCTTTTTTAATTGATAAAGTTAATCAAGAAAATATTCCTGTGGTATTTTACATTGAATTTTCCAATGGAAAAATGGCAGATACCATAAGTGAGAGCACAAATGCAGTGAAACTGCTCCTGCATTCCTGCCACAATGTTACGGCGAAGGAGTTAGAAGGCGGTGTAAGTTACTTGGATTTAATGAATCAAAATGTAGAAAACTTAAAGGAGGCGCTGCAGTAATATGGCTTTAATAACCTGTCAGGATGTATCCTTTGCTTATGAAGGCAATACTGTGATAAGCGGTCTTGATTTTGAAGTGAGTAACGGAGATTATTTATGTGTTGTGGGAGAGAATGGTTCCGGCAAAAGTACCCTTATAAAGGGCTTGCTCCGACTGAAACAGCCCACTAAAGGAAGTGTTTTAATGAGCGCTGAACTCATGGCCAATGAAATTGGCTATCTGCCTCAACAGACAGAGGTTCAAAAGGATTTTCCGGCCAGCGTTTACGAGGTAGTATTGTCCGGCCGCTTAAATAGCCGCGGATTAAAGAGTTTTTATACGAAGAAGGATAAGCTGGTCGTAGAAGAAAATTTAAAGAAACTGAATATATTAGACTTAAAAAATAAGTGTTACAGGGAATTGTCCGGTGGTCAGCAGCAAAGGGTGTTATTGGCCAGAGCGCTGTGTGCTGCCAAAAAAATGCTGCTTTTAGATGAACCTGTAGCAGGTCTTGATCCTGTGGTGACGCAGGACTTATACCGCATGATTAAAAAAATCAATACAGAAACAGGTATTACAATTATTATGGTTTCTCACGATATTCATAGCGCTATCTGGTACGCCAGCCATATTTTGCATTTGAAAAATAAGCAGGAATTTTTTGGAACTGTGGCGGAATACAAAGAAAGTAGTATCGGAAAGACTTTCATGGGAGGTGATATGCATGATTGAAACCTTATCACAAATGTTTTCATATAGCTTTCTTGTCCGTGCGGTGATTGTAGGCTTACTGGTATCCTTATGTGCATCTTTATTGGGAGTCAGTCTGGTACTCAAAAGATATTCCATGATTGGTGATGGGTTATCCCACGTTGGTTTTGGTGCTTTAGCCATTGCCACGGCATTGAATCTGGCTCCCTTAGCGGTTTCCATTCCGATTGTTGTACTGGCCGCTTTTCTGCTTCTGCGGCTCAGTGAAAACAGCAAAATTAAAGGAGATTCTGCCATCGCGCTCATATCCACCGGATCAATGGCCATGGGTGTCATTATCATATCCATGACAACAGGCATGAATACGGATGTTTGTAATTACTTGTTCGGCAGTATTTTAGCAATGAGTAAAAGTGATGTGTATTTGAGTGTGGCTTTGTCTATTGTTGTATTAGTGCTTTTTATACTCTTTTACAATAAAATATTTGCCGTTACCTTTGATGAAACCTTTGCCAAGGCGACAGGGACCAAAACCGGCACTTACAATATGCTGATTGCCTTTTTGACGGCAATTACTATTGTCCTTGGGATGCGAATGATGGGAGCGATGCTTATTTCCAGTCTGATTATTTTTCCGGCACTGACTTCAATGCGGGTTTGTAAAACCTTTAAATCGGTGATTATTTGTTCTGCTTTTGTTTCGCTTATTTGCTTCTTTATCGGTGTCGTGTTTTCATATATTTATGCAACACCAACCGGAGCCAGTGTTGTAGCTGTTAACATTGTGGCATTTTTGCTGTTTAGTGGTGTTGGTTTGCTAAAAAGGAGAGTGTGATTCTTGAAAAAAAGTATTTTACTAATTTTAAGTTGTATATTGCTGCTTTCAGGATGTGGAAAAGCAGCTGCCATGGATACTGATACTGATACCGAATCTGAATCTTTAGCGCCTGAAACTTTAAGCGGCGATAGGGATGATGTTGTTGAAATTACAGAAAATCTTTTTATTGCTCAGACTAATGACATCTATATTAATACGGAAGATTATTTGGGAAAGACCATTCGATATGAGGGTATATTCATGTCAGATTATTGGGAGGAAACGGGCACAACCTATTTCTATGTGATTCGTTATGGTCCCGGATGCTGCGGTTATGACAGTAATGCCGGTTTTGAAGTGGCTTGGGATGGGGAATGCCCGGAGGAAAATGACTGGGTGGAAGCCGTTGGCGTTTTGGAAATGTATGAGGAAAATGGATATGAGTATCTGAGGCTGCAATTGACTTCTCTAACGGTTTTAGACGAACGGGGAGAGGAGTATGTCAGTAATTAGAGTAACCTTCAATATTTGAGAAAATTGTCGTAATATTTTGGAATTTGTCACATTCTTCATATTTCTTCGTAATATAATAATGACTATACCTTCATTGACAATGGAGGTGTTAGTCAAAAGTTTATTTTGAAGGGTGTGTAGATAAATGAATTGGGATTATATTTGTAGTGATAAAGCAAGAGGCGTTCCGCTTGTCATCAGTAAAATCGATAGCGCGACAGAGGCCGGACTAAGTGGTGCGGTTTTTGAATTGCTCGATTATAGAGGTACTGTATTATCCAGAGAAACGACAGACGCTATGGGTTTGATAGAAGTCGATATTTTTCCTTGTAAAAAGTATCAATTAAGAGAGGTTAGTCCGCCTATAGGCTATGAAGCTACAGACAAGACCTTTGATATTAGTGTGGATGGCTGCGGCAACATATATGTTGACGATAGCTTATCCACTCGTATTGTCATAAAAAACACTGCTGCGTCAGCCTCCTTTACGGCCATAAAAACTAATGCTGAGGATAATATGCCTCTTGCCGGTGCGGTATATGCATTGTTTTCAGATGCGTTACCGATTGCTTGTGCTGTTTCAACTGATACCGGTGAGGTGACATTTAAAAACCTTAACCCAGGAACTTATGAATTGGTGGAAACCAGGCCGCCTGCCGGGTTTGAAGCTGCTGCAGAAAGGCTGACTGTCGTGGTTGCAGAAGACAAAACAGTTACCATTCTTGGGCAACCTGCAGATGGCTACCTTCTTATGAATAATCCACAAAAGCAGTTTCTTTTTAAGAAGTTGGACAGTGTGACAGACTTACCGTTAGCGGGAGCGGGTTTTCAGCTTTCACAGAATGGAACTGTGGTAGGGATGGCAATTTCTGATGTCAATGGTATAGTGGCTTTTGGGGTAATTGATGCGGGGACTTATGAGCTTAGGGAGACCCTTGCGCCATCAGGTTATTTACCAAATGAAAATATTTATCAGGTGCTCGTTGGAGGAGATGGTTCCATCACGGTTGCTGGATTGCCGCTTGAAGCGTTTACAGTGAGAAACGTACCGGAATAACTAGATTTCTAAGATAATCAAATAACCCATATAGCCTATTTTACAAGGTTATATGGGTTATCGTTGTAGAACTACATATAGATATCGTCCGTTCACCCTAATAACTTTCCAGTAAAAAATCAATGATATTTTTATGAATAATACCATCTCTTGAAAAATCAAATCGATCCATTGATAAGACGTACTTAGGATAATTATCCTGAACATCCTGATAGGCACTAAATTCTCGTTGTATGACGGAGTCGTCAGCTAAAAGATAGGCCACTTGAAAATATTCTTTCTTATCTCCGTTGATGGCTAAAAAATCAATCTCACCCTTGACCGTCTTCCCAACATATACCTCATAACCACGGACCAGAAGTTCGTTGTATACTATATTTTCTAATAATGCTCCCAACTCGATTTTAAATCCTGTATTCTTTATTTTTCCCAGTCCTAAGTCTGTCAAATAATATTTATCCATTTTAGTTAAGATGCGTTTGCCTCTGATATCATATCGGCCTGCTTTGCTAAAAATTAGAGAAGCGATGATATGTTCCAGGTAATTGTACAATGTCTCTGTTGAAATCTTACGATTAACGCTTTCAAAATATCCGGATATGGATACTGCAGAAAATATTTGTGATGGGGTTGCCGCCAAATATTCGATAATTCGATTCAGTAAATCCACATCTTTTATTTTACTCCGTTGGATAATATCCCGAAGGACAACAGAACTATATAAATCATTTAAATAGACTTTTGTTTCCTCATCGCTGCTAAACTGGAATCTTTGCGGCATCCCGCCCCAGGTGAGATAATCCATAAAGTCATTCTCTGAAGCTTGTGAAGCATCTATGCCGCGGATTGCACAAACCTCCCGAAAACAAAATGGCATAATTCTAAAACTTATATATCGCCCGGAAAGATGGGTTGCCAATTCTCCTGACAATAACTTTCCATTAGAGCCGGTAATAAATATACTAACATTCATCGTAGCTCTAAAAGAATTAATAGCTTTTTCAAAATTTTTGACATCTTGGATTTCGTCAAAAAACAAATAGGTTTTTTGATTTTCGATAACTCTCGTTTTGATATATTGGTGCAAATCTAATTCATTCTGAATTTTAGCATACTCCAAATCCTCAAAATTAGTATAAATAATCTGCTCCCTTTTGTTACCTGACGCAATCAAATCTTCCATGATTTGTCTTAATATAACAGATTTGCCACAACGCCTAATACCAATTAATACTTTTATTAAATCTGAATTGTAAAATGGTCTGATTTTTGATAAGTACAGTTCTCTTTTTATCATAGTGACCTAACCTCCCTATGATTATTATATCTAATTATAACAAAATTAAACTAGAAATACAAATTTTATTTCGACCTATCGAAAAATAATTAATTACCATAACTATATTTCGTTATAAATGGACCTTGCCGATGCTTCATTTTGCAAAAAAAATATCCTTGCAAAACCATGAGAAATATCATATCAGTTATGATAAGTCCGTAACCTCCTATCCATACAGAATATAGGTGATTAATGCATCATGTCTAAAACGTGTTTTTAATAAGCTATATGTCAATAAATGTAATATTCAATAAGTAGTTGTGCAATATTTACAAATTCCACATAAAACAATTAGCAAAATTTACAGATACATGTATTGAATATCAACATAAAACAAAATATAATTTTAATATAAAGTAATACGGAGCTAATTATAGCAAAGGCGCTAGCCATATCTAAAAGGATATGTCTGGCGTTTTTCTTATTCTTCTAAGAGTGCCGTATGCTTTATGTCACTACAGTTTAATCTTAAATTAGGAGGTAATGTGAATGAGACAGGTAGCAATTTATGGAAAAGGCGGTATTGGGAAATCCACAACTACACAAAACTTAACAGCCGGCCTTGCTGAGATGGGAAAGAAGATTATGATTGTGGGATGTGATCCCAAGGCTGATTCGACCAGATTAGTATTAAGTGGTTTGGCACAGAAAACAGTGTTAGACACACTTAGGGAAGAGGGCGAAGATATCGATCTGAGTTCGATTCTGAAAACCGGTTATGCCGGTATCAGAGGAGTGGAATCAGGAGGGCCTGAACCGGGGGTTGGTTGTGCCGGTCGCGGAATCATAACATCAATCAATTTGCTGGAGCAGCTGGGTGCTTATGAAGAAGATTTGGATTATGTATTTTACGACGTTCTGGGAGATGTTGTCTGTGGGGGATTTGCAATGCCAATTCGTGAAGGTAAAGCACAGGAGATATACATCGTATGTTCCGGAGAGATGATGGCATTATATGCTGCAAATAATATTTCAAAGGGAATTAGTAAATATGCTAATACAGGCGGAGTCAGACTGGGCGGTCTTATCTGTAATTCAAGAAATGTAGATGGCGAAGTAGGACTTGTGGAGGCTGTAGCAAAAGAGATTGGAACACAGATGATTCATTTTGTCCCCCGTGATAATGATGTTCAGAGAGCTGAAGTTAATAAAAAGACGGTAATAGACTATAGTCCCGATGTTCCCCAGGCGGATGAATATCGTACTCTGGCACAAAAGATTGACGGTAACGATATGTTTATAATACCTAAGCCAATGGCCACCGAAAGATTGGAAGAAATATTAATGGAACATGGTATCCTGGACTAAGGAAAAGGAGGTAGAGATATGGTACTTATTCGAGCAATTATACGTTGTGAAAAAGTTGGTGTAGTACTTGATGAATTAGAAAAAGCGGGTTTTCCGGCGGTGACCAAGATGGATGTATTTGGACGAGGAAAGCAAAAAGGGATTAAGATAGGTGAAGTTGTTTATGATGAAATACCCAAGGAGATGCTGTTGATTGTTGTAGAAGACGAGGAAAAGGATACCGTTATTAAGACAATTATGAAATATGCCCAAACCGGAGTCGAAGGAAATTTTGGCGATGGCAGAATCTTTGTGGCACCGGTGGAAGAAGCATATACAGTCAGCACACAAGAATCTGGATTATAGGAGGACTGTTATGAAAGAAATCATTGCAATAGTTCGATTAAGTAAAGTGAATACAACCAAAAAAGCTTTAGAGAAAGCTGGTTTTCCGGCTTTTAGCTGCAGAAAGGTTATGGGAAGAGGTAAGCGGGCAGCAGATGACGGCTTCTATGGGGATTCAAAAGATTTATCGGGTTTGCCGCTTACTTTGGCAAGTGAACATATTACCGAAGCATTTCGCTTGATTCCTAAAAGGGTATTTACCTTGATTCTAAAAGACCAGGATGTAGAAACAGTTGTAAAGACAATCATAAGATCCAATTCTACTTCTAATCCCGGTGATGGGAAGATATTCGTTTTACCAATTCTGAAAGCTTATCGAATCAGGGATGGTAAAGAACAACAGGATTCAGAAACTTACTAATGAATAATAAGAATTAACATAAATAATAGGATGGAAAAGGAGGTTAATGCGTTATGCCAATGACATTATTAGAGTGTGATGAGACAATTCCTGAACGGAAACGCCACATTTACATCAAGGCAGAAGGTGAAGAAACAACAGAATTTCTTCCGGCATCCAATATTAATACAATTCCCGGATCACTTTCGGAAAGAGGTTGTAGTTATTGCGGTGCAAAATTGGTTATCGGTGGAGTTCTAAAGGATACTATTCAGATGGTTCATGGACCAATCGGATGTGCTTATAATACCTGGCATACCAAGAGATATCCAAGTGATAATGACAATTTTCAGTTGAAATATGCATGGTCTTCAGATATGAAAGAATCTAATGTAGTATTTGGAGGAGAAGGAAAACTGAAAAAAAGTATTATGGAAGCATTCAGGGAGTTTCCTGAATCAAAGAGAATGTTTATCTATACTACCTGTGCGACTGCCCTAATCGGTGATGACTTAAAAGGTGTTGTTAAAACGGTAGAAGCAGAACTGGGCGATGTAGACATATTCTGTGTTGAATGTCCTGGATTTGCAGGTGTTAGCCAGTCAAAGGGACATCATGTTCTTAATATTGAATGGGTCAACCAGAAAGTAGGTACTTACGAGCAGGAAATCACCAGTCCTTATACAATCAATATCATCGGAGACTATAACATACAGGGGGATAGCCAACTCTTGTCTTCGTATATGGAAGAACTGGGAATACAAGTAATCGCCCATTTCACTGGAAATGCTACTTATGATGAATGCCGATCTATGCATCAGGCCAAGTTAAGTGTTACAAACTGTGCCCGTTCGGCCGGGTACATAGCGAATGAATTATACAGACAGTATGGAATCCCAAGAATGGATGTAGATACATGGGGGTTTGATTATTGTAAAGAAAGCATGTTGAAGATTGGCGCATTTTTCGGAATTGATGCGAAAGCGCAGGCGTTTGTAGACAAGAAAATCGCTGAACTCAAACCACAGCTGGATTGGTATAAAAAGCGATTAAAAGGTAAAAAGGTAGCGATCTGGACCGGCGGTCCCAGACTGTGGCATTGGACAAAAGCGTTGGAAGATGATTTGGGAATGGAAGTCGTAGCAATGTCTTCCAAATTCGGACATCAGGAGGATTTTGAGAAGGTTATTGCCAGAGGGAGAAAAGGAGCTGTGTATATTGATGATGGAAATGAGTTGGAATTCTTTGAAGTCATTGATATGGTAAAACCGGATTTGATTTTTACAGGACCCAGAGTAGGTGATCTGGTGAAAAAGCTGAATATACCTTATATCAATGGCCACGGTTATCACAATGGACCTTATATGGGATTTGAGGGTGCTGTAAATATGGCAAGAGATATGTATAATGCGATCTATTCTCACACATATAAGTTGTCACAGATTGACATAAGGGAGGCGTAGGAATATGGAAGAAAAAGTTCAGTTCGTATACAATTTTATTCAGGAACGTTGCTTATGGCAGTTTTTTTCAAGAAATTGGGACAGAGAACGAAACATCAAATGCATCCTACAGAATGTTGCTTCCTTATATAGTGGCGAGGATGTACCCAAAGAAACAAATCTTGATAAATGCTATTATGCCGATGCAAAGATATTGCTTCAGCAGTTACAGGAACAATATAGCTGGTTCGCAGAATTAACAGCAAAGGATGTCAAGCAGATATGTGATACAGTTACAGAAAAATTAATATGTATTGCCGTGACGAACTCATTAAATGCTGAGCGTACCTTAGAATATTACTAAAAAAAGGAGGTTGGAAAATGCCAGTTGAAATAAAAGATAAAGACCGTGCCGGAAACGTCAATCCCATATTTAATTGTCAGCCTTGTGGTGCTCAGTATGCGGTCATTGGATTAAAAGATTGTATTGGCCTGGTGCATGGGGGTCAGGGATGCTGTACTTTTGTCAGATTGATGTTTGCCCAGCATTTTAAAGAGAATTTTGATCTGGCCTCATCTTCATTGCATGAGGATGCCGCCGTATTTGGGGCTATGAATAAGGCCAGAGAGGGATGTGAGGTATTAGCAAGACGCTATCCGGATATCAGACTAATACCGATGATAACAACGTGTTCTACAGAAACAATTGGTGATGATATGGATTCTGTTAAAGTTCAGGTGGATGAATACTTAGCAGAGAATTTCCCTGACAGAGACTTAAGAGTATTTCCCATTCATACACCAAGCTATGCCGGAAGTCAGGTGAAAGGATACGATACAGCAATTCTGACCCTGGTACAGCAGTTGGCAAAACGAGGAGAAGCCAATGGTAAGATTAATGTATTTACCGGCTGGATTAATCCCGGTGATGTTCAGGAATTAAAATATATTCTAGCAGAAATGAAAGTGGATGCCAACATCCTGATTGATACTATCAGCTTTGATTCGCCGATGCTGCCGGATAAATCCGGTTTTGCCAGAGGTAATACCACGGTAGAAGATATCGAAGAGAGTGCTAATGCATTAGGAAGTATTGCATTATATAAATATGAAGGCGGCAATGCAGCGAAATATTTAGAGCGACTATATAAAGTGCCTGCAGAAACAGATATTATCCCAATTGGAATAGAGAATACAGATAAGTTCATTAAAAAAGTTTCTCAGATGACCGGAAAAGAAATCCCGTATTCTCTGGTAGAACAAAGAGGAAAAGCACTCGATGCCATTGCCGATCTGGGGCATATGTTCCTGGCGGATAAGAAAGTGGCCATCTATGGGGATCCTGATTTGGTAATCGGGTTGGCGGATTTTTGTATAGAGTGTGGAATGCAGCCGGTATTATTGCTATTTGGTGATGATCTGAAAGCTTACAAAAAGGATCCAAGGATATTGGCATATGAGGAAAAAGCTGCAAATTTTGATATGGAAGTTATCTGCAATGCAGATTTATGGGATCTGGAAAGCAGGCTCAAAGACGAGTCGCTGAAATTGGATCTGATATTGGGGCATTCAAAAGGACGTTACATCTCCATTGACTATGGAATACCTATGGTTAGAGTAGGGTTTCCTACTTTCGATCGGGCAGGTGTCTATAAGCATCCTGTGATCGGCTATAAAGGTGCCGAATATCTGGCGGAAGAGATTGCAAATGCAATCTTTACAGATATGGAATACAAAAAAGATAAAGAATGGAAATTGAATGTCTGGTAGATAACGGATAAGGTACTGTGAGAGCGTCTGAATAGTCATAAAGCAGTACCTTATCAATATAATGTCTGCCAAAGCAGACGGATGGGAGGTATTATGAGATTAGAAGAGCATGTCGCATTTTCGGGGAAATTAAGCCGGCTCTATGAGCTTGCTAAAAAAGGAGAAATTCCCACGACTTTACAGGGGAGTCATACCAGACCCTGCAAATTCTGGACTGCAATGAAAATATTAAGTGGTGTCCACAACACCATTGTAATTGCTCATGGACCAAGCGGATGTGCATATGGTGTAAAACAGACCTATAAACTGACAAACTGCCGAAATAGTGCCTCCCCATATGAAGCAGTCCTTTCCACCAATATTGAAGAAAAAAATATTGTCTATGGCGGCGAAAAAGAGCTTGTCGGAGCAATACGGGAAGTTGAAGAGAAATATACACCGGACATTATCGTCATTGCAACAAGCTGCGCAACCGGAATTATTGGTGATAATGTCAATGATATTATCGAAACCATTGGCGAGACAATAAAAGCAGAAATACTGGTCATTCATTGTGAAGGATTCTCCGGAGAATACAGAAGCGGATTTGATTTAGTTTTTAAAGAATTAGTAAAACTTATGGAACCTCCTACGGAAGAACTGAAAAATGAATTGCATCATAGTGTGAATATTGTTGGCGGCAAAATGGGCGCTGAACGATCCGAGGTGGACACAGATGTCAAGGAATTAATGCGGTTGGTAGAAGGGATGGGAGCTAAGATTAATGCCGTCATCGCAGGAGACTGCAGCCTTGAAGAGTTGAAACGGGCACCAAGTGCAGCAGTGAACTGTGCGCTGTGTCTGGATATCGGCTATGCAGTAGGCAAAGAAATGGAAAAGGTCTATAAAACCCCATTAAATTCAACAATTCTTCCTTATGGGATCAGTGCTACCAGGAATTGGCTAGAGAAAGCAGCAGCCTATATGGGACTTGAAAAAGAAGCAGAAGAATTAATGAATCAGGAATATGAAGTGATTAGAGAAGAATTTGAAAGTGCCAAAGCGAATCTGGCAGGTAAGATCGGATTAATTGAAGGGCATGATGCGGTAAAATCTTTATCAATTGCCCATATGCTAGAGAAAGATTTCCAAATGCGCCCGATTATCTATAATTTCCATCCATGGAGCACCGAGGCAAGAGAAACCAGCATTGATTACTTATTAGAAATGGGAATGGATCCGGAGGTATTGATCACAAAGGGAACGCTTGCTTTTGGAAAATATGAATCAATGAAGCAGACAGAAGATGAATTGTTGGCGTTCTTAGGAAATATTGATCCGGAGACAGTCGTATATTTTGGCTCCTCACTTAGTTTCCCCAATATCCCGTTGGTTGACCTAAATGCGATTCTCAATCGTCCCAGATTCGGATATCGGGGGGCTTTGAAGGTGGCAAAGTGTATTAATAAAAGTTTTACATATGCATTCCGACCCAGAAGCAAGCTGATGAAAGAATTAGTATTCCCCAAAGATAAGAGTCTTTCGTCTTTATCTTCGCTGCCGTCAAAACTAAGTCAGGATATGCCGGATTGTACTTTGTACGGGAAGGGAGGGAGACGAAGATGCATCAACAGTTAGTGTTTGCCCATAACCAATATAGTAAAGATCCAATCTTAAGCTGTGCCTTAGAGGGCGTTGCGAATGTGATCGCCGGAATTCAGGATGTCTGTTTGATTATTCATTCCCCCCAAGGGTGTGCCGCCACCGTAGGTGTCGGATTTGATCAGCATGAGATTGACTTTACAAAGAGAAAAATCGGTTGTACCAGATTATTTGAGACAGATATAGTAATGGGAGCGGCCAGAAAACTGGAGGAAGTGATGAAGCAGGCGGAAAAGAGTTTTGGAGCCAAAGTTATGTTTGTGGCAGGAACTTGCGCGGCGGATATCATTGGTGAGGACATTGAAGCTGTCTGCCGAATGCTTCAGCCTGAAATGGAAGCTAAATTAATACCTATATCAGCAGGCGGATTTCGTGGAAATAGCTATGATGGGATGAATCTGGGACTGGAAGCACTGCTTCCCTTTGTCAAAAAGACGCCGATAAAGATGATGGATACTGTTAATATTATTGCTCCCCAGGCAAATGCAAACCCCACCTGGTATGCAGATCTGGATTGGGTTAAACAAATACTTGCCCAACTGGATATCGGGGTTCAGACCATATTTTCTCACGATACTACTCTTGCTGAGATCGAAAATGCCGGGAGGGCAGCGGCAAATCTGCTGATGAGCCATGAAGTTGGATATGATTTTGCGAAGAAGATGAAAGAAATATATGATATCCCTTTAATTATGGAGGATAATCCCATGCCAATAGGGGTGCATAATACGAAGAAATGGTTAAGAGCATTGGGAGCGCATTTTAGAAAAGAGGAGCAGATAGAAAAGATAATTCTGGCAGAAGAAAAAAAATTATTGGATGTATTGAGAAAAAGAGGGTTAATGATGATTCCCCGATATCGAAACTGTAAGCTGGCACTGTCTTCTGATTCGACAATAGGAATCGGGATGATCAGGATGTTGTTTGAGGAATTGGAAATGATACCGGAAGCCATTATCTTCAAAAGCTGTAACGAAAAAGCAGAGCAGTTACTGGAAAGGGAATTAAGTGATATGAATCTATCGCCGACGATCGTACTTAATGCGGATGGATATCAGTTAAAAGAAACTATCAGACAAATGGATGTAGACCTGGTGATAGGCTCTGCATGGGAGAAATATATGGCAGAAGAGCTGGGCATACAGGTATCTTTCGATGTATTTGAACCAACCAACAGAGTTACCTATGTCAATGAACCATATTTTGGATTTGAAGGAATGCTTCAAATACTACAGATTTTTGCAAATGACTGGGAAAGGGCATTCCGATCGAAGGAGATAAAATACAAAGAATGTAATTAGAATACGCTCCAGGAAGGAGAGGCCCCGATGGTAAAAAAAAGATACGCGATATTATTTATCGCATTAATTATAATATTGTTACTATCAATTCTTGTTTCTTCCTTGCTTGGCCGTTTTACCATGAGTATCGGAGAAGCAATCCAGGCAGTCTGGATTAAACTATCCTTTAGTCGGACAGATACTTTTGATAATGCCATTAATGTCTTGTTTGAAGTAAGATTCCCGAGAATATTTGTAGCGATAGGTGTTGGAATGGCCTTATCTGCAGCAGGTGCGTCCTATCAGGGACTTTTCAGAAATCCGATGGTTTCACCTGATATTCTGGGGGTATCATCTGGTGCATGCTTTGGTGCTTCGATCGCAATCTTACTTGAGATGAATAAATTCGGAATTCAGATGATGGCGTTTGTCTTTGGCATCGGTGCTGTTTCCCTTACCTATCTGGTCAGCAAGATTGCTAAAAATAAGAGCCAGGGTATCTTAATGCTGGTGCTGGCCGGTATGGTAACAGAAAGTATATTTAGTGCTCTTTTATCCAGTACAAAATATCTGGCCGATTCTGAGGATAAACTTCCTGCGATTACTTTCTGGTTAATGGGAAGTCTGGCATCTGTCACCAGCAAAGATGTTAAGCTCCTAATGATTCTTCTATGTATTGGATATATACCGCTGTATCTGGTTCGGTGGAAGATTAATGTAATGGCATGCGGCGAGGAAGAAGCGCAAGCTATGGGGCTAAATACGAAGCGGTTACAATTATTGATCGTCGGATGCTCTACCTTATTGGCAGCGGCATCTGTCTCGATTGCGGGAAAAGTCGGATGGATAGGATTGATTGTTCCGCATATTGCAAGACTACTGGTTGGACCGGACTATAAAAGGTTATTACCGGTTACGGCATTAATTGGCGGTATATTTCTATTAATTGTAGATGATTTGTGCAGAACGCTGATTTTGGCAGAAGTACCACTTGGAATCTTAACCTCGCTGTGCGGTGCACCTTTTTTTCTGTATCTGCTTATAAAAGGCAAAGATAATATGTTATAGATGATTTTTAAAGGAGGAATATTATGGAATATGCTGTAAGTGTACCGGTTATGGAGTCAGAGAAACCAAATCCCTCGGAAGTGATTGAAAAAACCAGGAAGCACCCCTGTTATAATTGTGCATCCCATACATATGCCAGAATGCACCTGCCGATTGCGCCAAGATGTAATGTTCAATGCAATTACTGTGTGAGAAAATTCGATTGTCCAAATGAAAGCAGACCGGGAGTAACAACAAAGGTATTGACACCGCTGGAAGCTTTCGAAAAGTATAAATATGTAAAGAGTAAGATGCCCAATCTTACGGTAGTAGGGATAGCAGGGCCAGGAGATGCACTGGCTAATTTTGATGAAACACGAAAGGTATTGACCCTGATTAGGGAGTACGACCATGAGGTGACCTTTTGTCTGTCAACCAATGGGTTGATGCTGCCTCATTATGCATTA
>Ga0153994_1000175_pt1 | contig 22299 bp, 24 predicted proteins | sample TSNC078MetaG_FD_104735 | JGI IMG/M metagenome (GOLD analysis project Ga0153994, IMG submission 104735) | Attine ant fungus gardens microbial communities from North Carolina, USA - TSNC078 MetaG | ecosystem: Host-associated > Fungi > Mycelium > Unclassified | place: USA: North Carolina, Lumber...
AACTAAAAAATAAGCGTATCGCCCATTTAGAACGATACGCTTATTTTTATACATCTTACTTGGCAGTGCCCATAAACAGTTTAGTTTTTATACTGTCTTATGCAGGACGGTCTTCTGACAGTCTTTTTATTTTCTTGCTTTATTCCGGATTATCATCTTCCGGAACTATCGATTTGACGGGTGTAAAATTGTAAACGTCGTTATAATTTTCCGCTTCATCAGTTGTAACAGGGGGATTCTGGATTAATCCGGTACAGTCTGTCGTAGAAGCTGAGTTGGTTATGTCCATTGCATCATCAATTTCTTTATTAAGCTGTGAGATTGAGGGTTTGGTTTCTTTTTTATTCTTCATAATTGTCACTCCTTTATGACAGTAGTATGTCCTCGCTTATTGGAAAGAATTCGTCTCAATAGCTACGCTGCCACCCCGGACAATTTCGCACTCGCCAAATAGTGCTTGCAAAAGTTTAATTAGCCGGTTATTTTCCTTTTCCGGCAAAACACATTCCAGGGTCAGACTGTTTTTACCGTAATCCCTGACAGATACTTTATAGGTCTGGGCAATCTGGAATATTTGGTTTTTTTGTTCCGACTTACAGTTTTTGATTTTAATAAACATCAGCTCCTTGATAAGGATGGATGTATTCGTAAAATCCATAACCGTGATAACTTCAATGCATCTGTTCAGCTGTTTTTTGATCTGTTCAAAGGTTGCATCATCACTTAAAAGCCCGATGGTAATTCTGGAGATGGTTTCATCTCCGGTAGGACCGACTGTTAAGCTTTCCAGATTATAAGATTTACTGGAAAATAAACCGGATATTTTGGCTAATACGCCAATCTGATTTTCTACATATAATGAAATCCAACGTTTTTTCATGTCTGCCTCCTTGTTCTAACATTCTAAAATCATATCTTCAAGTGACTGTCCGCCTTTAACCATTGGCAGGACTAATTCTTCGCTATCTATGATAAATTCAATTATTGTAGGTGCCTTTTTATTTTCCTTCGCCTGATCAAAGGCGGCTTTAATATCCTCACTTCGCCTAACTCTAATGCCTGCGGCGCCATAGCTTTCGGCAAGCTTAATGAAGTCGGGAGAATATTCAGGGCAATTAGGATTAGGTCCTTTGCATTGAAGCTGACAGCTCTTCCTTTTTCTGATACATGTGCTGGCATACCGTTTATCATAAAACAATTGCTGCCACTGGCGAACCATACCAAGATAGCTGTTATTAAAAATACAGATAATAAGGGGCAGCTCGTAGGCAACTGCTGTCGCCATTTCCTGGATATTCATCTGAATACCACCATCGCCGGATATGCAGATAACCTGCCGGTCTTTATTTCCTAACTGTGCACCGATAGCTGCCGGGAACCCGTAACCCATTGTACCAAGCCCCCCGGAGGTCAGCCATTTTTTCTGATCACTCATGTGAATATATTGAGCCGACCACATTTGATGTTGTCCCACATCGGTAACGATGATGGCCTCAGCAAATAATGAATTTATCTGCTGTATTATTTTTTGTGGTGTTAATCCGGTTGCCTCGGAATGTTCCAATGGATGCTCTTTTTTCCAGCTTTTAATTGCGCTTATCCAATCTGGCCGTTGATAATGATCAGTGATTTCCAATAGTGCTTTGATAGCCGCTTTTGCATCGGCAACAACAGGGATATCGACCTTTATATTTTTAGAAATAGAAGCAGGATCAATATCAATGTGTACAATTTTAGCATAAGTTGCAAATGTATTGATTTTCCCGGTAATCCGGTCATTGAAACGGGTGCCAATTGAAATAAGTACATCGCAATTGCTAACCGCCTTATTCGCACTATAGCTTCCGTGCATTCCCAAATTCCCGATATAAAGCGGATGATTTGTATCAATAGCTCCTTTTCCCATAATCGTTGTAACTACCGGAATGTTCGTATGATTGACCAGTTTAGTTAATGAACCGTTAGCACATGATATGGGAACGCCGCCGCCGATTAAGAACAAGGGCTTCTCTGATGTTTTTAAAATATCAACAACTTTTTTTAATTGTCCGATGTGGACCCCGGTATTTGGTTTATATCCACGGATAAATACTTCATCAGGATAAATATCATCACCCACAGCCAGCATAATATCCTTTGGGAGGTCAATGACTACCGGACCGGGTCGGCCGGAAGAGGCAATATAAAAAGCTTCTTTAATAATCCTGCCTAAATCTTTCCTGTCTCTGACAGTCACACTGTATTTACAAATACTTCGCGTGATTCCCACGATGTCAACCTCCTGAAAAGCATCATTGCCGATTAGATGGGTTGTAACCTGTCCGGTGAAACATACAAGAGGGACACTGTCATAGTTGGCGGTCGCTATGCCGGTAATTAGATTGGTGGCTCCCGGACCGCTGGTTACAAGACAGACACCTGTTTTACCTGTGGAACGGGCATATCCGTCGGCTGCATGAATAAGTCCCTGTTCATGACGTGGAAGAATAACCTCAATATCATTTTGCAGATAGAGGGCATCCAGAATATCCATGTCATAACTTCCCGGATACCCAAAAAGCGTGTCAACACCCTCACATTTTAGTGCTTTTACAAATAATTCAGTACCTTTGATTTGCATGATAATCTCCTCCTAAATTTGATAAATGATATATATATTAAACTGCGTCCAGAATGAGCGCAGTAAAAAAGCCCTAAGCTAATGATTAGCTTAGGGCGAATGATTAATCCGTGGTACCACCTAAATTCAGGATTTTAAGTTCCTGCACTCTGCCAGTACGGAATAGAAAGAGGGTACTGACATATCATCAGTACGGAATCTATCGATACTGTTTTCCATGGTAACGGCGGAAAGCTCCGTTGAAGCCTACTAAGAATTATATCTGTTCGGTTCACTGCTCAAAGGCTACTTCCATACTTCCTTTATGAAGATTCGCACCGGCCATCTTCTCTCTGTAATATCGGTGAGTATGTACTCCTCCTTGTCACTGCATTTATCTATCTAATTGTATATTGCTATTAATATAGCAGAAATAAATTCGCTTGTCAAAACATTTTTAAATTATTTTAACTGACACCGGCTATTTGTTCAACCGGGATTGAAAAAATAATGCCCCTGGCTTCGGTCTTAGCCCCTGCTGCTTTATTGACGGCATCTAATATCTGTGTTCGATTCTCTTTGGTAGTAAGGATTAAGGCGATTTCTTTCTCGGATTGAATACTTATACCAAGGAAACTTGAGGCTTCTTCATAGCCGGCACCGCGGGCATGAAGAATGGTTCCTCCTGTAGCTCCGGCACTTTTAGCGGCCTCCATGACCGTATCGGTATGACCATGATTGACAATTGCTATGATTAAACAGTGCTTAATATTGCTTTTGATTTTGTCTATTTCTTCTTTTAACTGTTCTTCCAATTCTTCTCGAACCTCCTTATTGACTACCCTTGAGATAATACTGCCGATTCCTGAGACGGGCAGAGTAAAGATAATGCCTCTGCCGGCTCTTTGCAGGTACATCTTTTCTGTGATTTTAGATAGCAGATCAGCCACTCTGCAGGCGGGAACCATGCTTAATATAACATCCTTGTCAGTTTCTCCAAGCCCCAATACATCGAGAACTTCTGATGAGGCAGTACCCTCTCCGTAACAAATAAAATGAAAATGAATATGCTCTTCATTGTATATCCGTGTAACCTTATCTCCCTTGCCCCGATCGACTATTGTTACAACAATTCTAATCATCGCCTTTTTTAAATAATCATTCATTGGGGATGTCCTCCTCGTATTCTAAATCATCACTATACTCTATAATATCATCTTCATTGTCAGTGTCAATGCTTTTTATTGCCGAAGCTGCTTTCATTTTATACTTATAAATTAAGCCCATGATTTGAATAGTAATCAAAGGTGTCATAGCAACCATGGCAATGACTCCGAAAGCATCGGTGAGAACATTGCCGCCAAGACTTTCGCAGGCACCCATAGCAAAGGGAAGTAAGAAGGTGGAGGTCATCGGACCGCTGGCAACACCACCACTGTCGAAAGCAATACCGGTAAATATTTTAGGGACGACAAAGGTCAATCCTAATGCCAATAAATAACCGGGAATCAGAAACCAGAAAATGGATATTCCGGTTAAAATCCTAATCATTGACAAGGCAAGAGAAGCGGCAACGCCAATGGATAAGCTGTACCCCATGGCTTTCTGAGAAATAGCCCCACCCGTCACTTCGGCCACCTGTTTGTTAAGGACGTGAACCGCCGGTTCAGCAGCAACAATATAATATCCAATGACTATGCCAATGGGAATTAGTATCCAGGGATGAGATGTAGCCGCAAGTTCAGATCCTAACAAATGTCCTACCGGGATAAAGCCCACATTAACACCGGTTAAAAAAAGAACTAAACCGATGAGAGTGTAAAGAAAGCCAATGCACACTTTAACAAGACTCTTTTTACGAAAGCGGCGAGAAATTATTTGATAGATAATGAAAAACAAAATAATAGGAGCTACTGCTAACCCGACTTCTTTTAAATATTCAGGTAATTCAACCATAAACGCATGGACGACATCCTGCATCGTTTCAATATTTTCAATATAGACATGCGTATAAGTAGCATCCTGGGGATTATAACATATGCCAAGAATAAGTACGGCTAAAATAGGTCCAATGCTGCATAAGGCAACCAGCCCGAAACTATCATCCTGGGAATCCTTATCGCCGCGGATAGAGGCCAGACCGACACCAATTGCCATAATAAAAGGAACTGTAATGGGTCCTGTAGTAACCCCACCGGAGTCAAATGCAACCGGAATGAAATTTTCAGGAGCAACGGCGGCAATAGCAAATATCAAAATATAAAATCCAATCAATAGATGGGCTAATTTGATTTTAAACAGGATTCTAAGAACTGCAATAACTAAAAATATACCGACACCACAAGCCACGGTAATGATGAGAACCATGTTGGGAATAGAGGGAACCTGATTGGCAAGAACCTGTAAATCTGGTTCCGCAATGGTGATAATAAGACCCATGATGAAATATACGGCAACAATTAGCCATAGTTTTTTAGACTTTGTCAGTGAGACACCAATATTTTCCCCCATAGGCATCATGGCCATGTCGGCACCCAGTGAAAAAAATCCCATACCAATAATCAAAAAAACCGAGCCAAATAAAAACATCATAATAATATTTGTCTGCAGCGGAACGATGGTTATGCTTAACAAAAAGACAATAAGTGTGATTGGAATTACGGAGGAAAATGCTTCCCGGGTCTTTTCTCTTAATTTCTGATTCATGAATACCTCCTTTAAGTGTATGTGATAAAATCGATTGTATGTCAACAGCAAATGATAAACAAAAGGTGAAAGTTTGGATAACTTATGATAGAAGTAAGCTGATAGTTACAGAGGGGTAATCATTTGTAAAATTCAATGTTTGTTCATTATACATCTTTTACCCTTGATTTGCAATGGCTCCATATTCTACTTTGTCACCAATCTTCCCCATTGAGCCGATCTTGTAATCTTATTAAGGCTTTTTGCCTTTCTTTATAATCAGGTAATATGGCTTCGACAATCCGCCAAAACCGCGATGAATGATTGTGCTCTTTGATGTGTGCCAGTTCATGGACGACCACATAATCAATGGCTTTGTCATCGGCCATCATAAGTCTCCAAGAGAAGTTAATATTATTCCTGCCGGAACAGGAACCCCAATGGGTTTTGGCATTGCTTATCTTTATGGCAGAAGGGCTGACGCCCATATGTTTTGCGAAATAGGCGCTCTTTTGAAGTAATATCTTATGGCCAAGCTTTTTGTAAATTTGTATAAGTGTATTTTTAATCTCTTCGGCATTTAAGTCTGGAGGCATATAAAAACATATGCCGTCAAACCCGGCACGATTGCCCTCCAGAGCTCTGACAGGATATGCCTTACCTTGAAGAAATATTAAATCGCCATAAGCGATTGAAAACCCGGCCTTTTTAAGATTTTGTTGTTGTTTTATTGTTAAATGTTTGCTGATCCATTCTTTCTTCTCGTCAACAAAGCTATCAATATCTGCTTTAGGGACACAAAAGGGGGCTCGCACCTCCAACGTTCCCTCCCGCGTTATATGTATGGCCACCGTTTTGCGTTTTGAACGATTAAGAATATATTCCATATTTTACCCTTTTTCCTCGTTGCCGATACTCCCTTGGCGTCATATCCGTAAGTGCCTTAAATTTGAGCGAAAAGTAGCTAGGAGACTCAAAACCGGACAATTTGCATATTTCGGTAATATTCAAATCAGAGTTTATAAGCAATCCGGCAGCCACCGATATTCGATAATTGAGCAAATATTTCATGGGAGTTGTCCCCAATGCTTTGTTAAAGCAACGCAGACATTCACGGCTGCTGACTGCCGCTGAATTAGATATACCTTTTAAGCTAATTGGCTCTATGTAATGAGTATGTATATAACCTAGCATTTCTTTCACTCTTATGGTTTCTGTATTTTTAGAATTTTGATGTTGTTCAAGTTCCTTTTGTTGATTAGATGCAATCAAAAACCACAGTTTTGAAAGATAATCTCTGACGAGAAGCTCATATCCGAAGGTTTCTTTCTGATAGTGAATAAATGCTTCTTCGATACATTTAATAATCTCTTTGTGCCATTGAAGATTATTTTGGAAATGAATAACACAAAGTTGAGGACAGTTGACCAAAGGGCGTACATACTTTTGTTCTATGGCACTTTCTAAAGAACCAAAAACGAGTTTTGGGTCAAAGACAAATGATTTAATCTCGCAAACACTATGGTCAGCGTTTACAGCGGTATGCAGGACATTAGAATTTATAAATGCGGCCTCTCCCGCTGTCAATATAATAGAATGGTTAAGAACATCTACTTTAAGAACGCCACTTGTAACAACCACGACTTCAACTTCTTCGTGCCAATGCCACGGTATACATTCTGTGATATGGTCGCCTACCGAAACAGTATAGCCCGCACATGGAAACATTGGTGTACCCCGATTGTCAATTTCATGTTGCCGCACGTCTATTCGGAGCGAACACGATTTAACAGCCATACCAGTGACCTCCTTTTGTCGTTTTTATTATATTATACGGCAATATCTTGATTGTTTCAAGTATAAAAAGACGATATTATTATATTGCAGCTAGTGAAGATATTGATGGTGATTCAACTATACAAAAAAACAAATGTGAAGGAGGGGCAATAAATGGCTACAATGGATTTACATATTCATTCCTGTTATAGCGGAGATGGTGATTATTCACCGGGCGCATTGGTTCAGATGTGTTCAGATATGGGAATTAGGTTAATGGCGATTGCTGATCATAATACTGTCGCCGGCGTTGAAGAAGCCATTAAAAAGGCTGAACGGTTGCATATACGCTGCTATCCGGCTATCGAAATTGATTGCTGCTACGAAGGTGTTAATTTTCACGTACTTGGTTATGCAGTGAATCATAAAAGCGCAGATTTTCATGCGATTGAGGAAAACGTAAGAAAACAATGCGTAAGCGCATCCAAAGAACGGTTGAACCTGATCAATAAATTGGGATTCTCCGTAACGGAAAAAGATTTAATTGAAATTACCGCCAATACCTACTGGAGCGAGTATTGGACTGGTGATGTGTTTGCAGAAGTCCTGTTGGGTAAAAGTGAATATATCACAAGTGATATTCTTAAACCATATCGCGATGGCGGTACAAGGAGTGATAACCCTTATGTGAATTTCTATTGGGATTATTGCTCACAGGGAAAGCCTTGTTATGCAGAGATTAAATTTCCTGATATGAAAGAAGTTATTAATATCATTCACGACAATAACGGAACAGCTATTTTAGCACATCCGGGAGTCAATTTGAAAGATAGGTATGAAATGTTGGATCGGCTTATCCCGCTTGGCCTTGACGGTTTAGAAGCCTTTAGTAGTTATCACGATGCAGCAACAACGAGATGGTTTTATCACAAAGCTCTGGAAAAGGGTATAAGCGTTACACGTGGCAGCGATTTCCACGGAAAAAACAAGCCCTCTATAAAATTAGGTCAATATTCCTGCCTTTAAGCTCCAAAAAGGAAGCAAGTAACTTGCAAGATTAGTATCAATGGCATTCCTATTACAAACTTCCAATGTTTTGTTTTGTGACGGAATATATACATACCTAGAATACCGCCTAAACTTCCACCTAAAATACTTATCAAAAATAATGTTTTTTCCGGGATTCTCCATAATCCTTTTTTGGCTTTTTGCTTATCTGCATACATTAGATACAACTCAAAAAAATTAATCAATATCATATATATCATTACAACTTTATACACTTATGTTCATTCCTCCTTCAACTGCTTTTTAATTTGATATTAGGGTAGTCTCTTTTCTCAAAATATATTATATCATTGTTTGTATCCGACTGGAACTGATAAAATTATATTCTGCATTTGGAACGAGAAGAATAATAGCTAATATATTAGCTATTATTGACAAATTTAAATCAATAGTATAAAATATTATCTATGAACAAAGAATTTTTATCTATTAAAACACCAAATGAAATCAGTCGTGAAATTGCCGATAATATGCGCAGCAGAAGAAAAGAGGTAAAACTTACCCAGAAACAATTAAGTATAAAGTCAGGAGTGAGTTTAGGTTCTCTAAAGAGGTTTGAGACATGCGGTGAAATTTCCCTCCAATCTTTACTTAAGCTGGCAATTGCATTGGGCTATGAAGATGATTTTCATGCCCAATTTACTAAGAAACAATATCGTTCTATTCAGGAGATTATCGATGAAAGAATTTAAGACGCTAGATGTATTTATGGGAAAGGAAAAGGTGGGGGTCTTAGCCACTGCAAAAAACCGCTGTGTTGGTTTTGAATATGATACACAGTGGCTTCAGAACGGGTTTTCTATCAGCCCTTTTTCACTTCCCTTAGAAAAAAAAGTATTTATTCCAAATATAGATCCATTTGAAGGCTTGTTTGGTGTATTTGCCGACAGTTTACCCGACGGTTGGGGTCGGTTACTTGTTGACCGTTTACTTTTGCGTGAACAAATAAATCCATATACTATAGATAGTTTGAACCGGCTTGCAATTGTTGGAAATTCAGGGATGGGAGCATTATCCTACAGACCAGTCCACGAACTTGGAAGCGAAGGAATCTTACAAGATTATGATCACATGGCAGCGGAATGCCGGAAATTTCTCACAACCAACTACTCAGATGATCTGGATGAATTGTTCCGTCTGGGTGGTTCTTCCGGTGGTGCAAGACCAAAAATCCTTACAACTTATCAGGGGGAAGAGTGGATTATAAAGTTTGCTTCTGCTGCAGATGGAGACGATATTGGCGACATAGAATACCGTTACGCACAATGTGCAAAACAATGTGGGATAGAAATGGCCGAAACACGATTATTTCCATCAAAGAATTGTGCCGGCTATTTTGGTACAAAACGATTTGACCGGGTATCAGATGCCAACGGACAAATCAAAAAGATACACATGCTTTCGGTAAGTGCCCTTTTGGAAACTTCACATCGGATACCGAATCTGGATTATAATATTTTAATGAAACTGACACTGAATTTAACGAAGGATTACAGTGAAGTGGAAAAAATGTACCGCCTGATGTGCTTCAACGTATTTTCCCATAATCGTGATGATCATTCCAAGAACTTTTCTTATCTTTATGATAATGAGCAGGGTACATGGCATTTATCTCCCGCCTATGATCTGACATATAGTCACTCCATAGGCGGTGAACATGCCACCTGTGTTAACGGCAATGGAAATAATCCCTCTATGAGTGATATTCTGAAAGTCGCCGATTATATCGGTATGAGCAAAGAAGTCTCTAAACGTATTGCTGAGGAAATCAGAGAAATCGTCAATGAAGTATTAGGCGATATAAGTTAATATGCTGCCATCTGCTCTGCAAATACTGTTGGCAGCTCCTGAACATTCATCGGGAAAAATCCGTAATAGGTATTATAGACATATCCATCTGCTTTCTCATCATAAGCTTCTGTCCACAAGATCACCTTTATAAACGGTCCTTCAGGATTAAATTCCCGCGCTCCGGATTCCTCCAGCGCCTGTACCAATTCTGGGATTTGATCAATCAATTTATTTGTTTTTGCAGTCAACTGCGTTTCATCATAATCCGCTAATTCGTTGATAATATAATTCCCGCTCATAAACGGTTCATCACTATTTACCTCAGGATAAAAATATATATCTAAATCTACCGAAGATTCTGTATTCACAATCTTATCAAGGTTCTTAAGAATCGCTTCCGGACGAGTCTCTTCTATTGCATTGACCTTTGAAACATAGAGCTTCAGTGTTTCGCTCAAGGGATGGCCAACTGGTAATTCCATTGTATATTCTGTACTTCCTTCGGCAAATGTCAAATGCATTATATCTACTACATCATAATAGGAATAATCCAGTTCCGTAACTGCTTGATACCATTCTTCAAAAGGAATATCCTTAATCTCTGCCCGTAAACACTCATATAGTTCTTGCAATTCTTCATTTGATAATACAGGTCCATTTTGCAAGTTTATAGTTGCCGGAATCTCATCCAGATTAGGTAACTCCTGGTATATCTTCCTATACGCTTCATTTTCCTTTAGCTCTGCGGCTAATTGCTGGCAGTTCTTTGTTGAAGCAAAAATCCTTCGATACATCGTTCTTCCATCCGTATGGATTGCTACGGTCTGAGTCAGCCTCTGGTTACTTAACGTGTTATATCTTCCGGTTTTTAAAGTATTTAATGTATCATTTAATTGTTCAGCTACAAGTCCCTTTATTTCATCGGAGGATAGTCTGATTTCCCCTACCCGGGAAACAAAATAATCTTTACTATTACCAGTTCCGATATAATAATTATCTTCATCTGTCGCATTTTCAACGAACCGTACATAGGAAATATCTTCCACAGCAATCGTCTGATTGAGTACCACATGGCTGATGCCGCTTAATCCCCCGATAAGAGCTATGTTTAGCCCCGCCAATATGAGTAAGCCCGGTGCCGCCTTTAGTAGATTCCTTACCTTTCTGGTTGTTAATAACTCATACAGGAAATAGGCAAATAAGGCGATTATGTAAAGAACCATCACAGCAAACAAATCCGACGCATCGATTCGTAATCTCGCTGTAATAAATTCAAAAATAATCCTACAAGGTATCAGGCATATAATCATTGCAATGGAAATTCTGTAAATTCCCTGCAGCAAGCGGTTTGGTGATGCATGTTCGGCACTTTCGCTTTTTCTTTTATGAAACACCCAGACTGATGCTCCAAAAAACAGTATTCCAATAACCAGTGTATAAATCCCACTTGCTGTCCCCAATAATATTCCCGAGGTAGAAACGCTGCCAAAAAAGCAGAATACATCGTTCCAAACACAATATTAAATGACGGATTCAGCAGCCAATGGCTTGTGTCTATTATAGGAAGTGAGAGATTGACCCATGATAATAAAAGCGCCATAAACAGCCGCGGCGCAAAAAGCAAAAGTCCTGCTACTGCTATATTTGTAAATCCTGTTCCGGTCACACACATCGCCAATACCACCGCTGCCGCCACATAAAAGGCGGCGACAAATACATTGAGCATAAAGGAAAAGGAGGCTCCCCAGTTGATGATAAAGTAGCTTGGAAAAAAGCTTAGGACCATAAGGGTTGTTCCTGATACTACCACGATAATTCCTATAATCCATGTCATCACTGCCGCAAAATAGCTTAAAAACAGACATATTCCAGTTTGCGGAAGGCTATAATAAAAATCACTGCCATTTCGTTTATTCAAAAATCGAAACAAACTTAAAACCAATATCGGCGCAAGGATAAAAAAGCACAAAACCAAAAATGGATTGACCGTAAGCAAAGACACAATTTCCTGGCTGACCTCATAATCGGGTAATTGGCCGTAGCTAATCGCTCCGCCAACAGGTATGAGGATAGCAATCAACATTAAGATAAGAAATATGATAATTCCCGGCAGCCGCAGCTGTTTCAGTGCATCTTTATATAACCGGAAACTAAAAATCTTAAATTCAAACTTATCATTCATGATTCTCTACCTCCAGCAGTTCTTTAAATTGATAACCCAAAACTTCCATTTCATAAGTAAATACTTCTTCCAGAGATAAAGGCAGAATATCCATCAACAATGGATTCCTCTGCTTAATATGCCCTGTAATCTCCTCCTTATCTCCCCTGACAATCATATTGACAACAGAACCTTTCTTATTATAATGCAAGATATCAATTCCTTCAAAACACCCTTGGTTATAGTCCGCATCAAAAGCCGTCTGTATTTTAAACAAGGTGGTTTTCAGATTCTGGATATCCCTTTCAAAGATCAGTCCCCCTTCGTGGAGCAGGGCTAACTGGTCACAAGTATCTTCCAACTCCCTCAGTGAGTGGGAGGTAATAATCACTGTCGTCTCTTTTTCCACCACTTCCTGGCAAATCAGCCGCTTTACCAGATTTCTCATAACCGGATCCAGTCCGTCAAAGGTTTCATCAAAAAACAGGTAATCCGGCTTAGAGCAAAGGGCTAAAATCGTTGCGCACTGACGCTTCATGCCTTTTGAAAAAGTATTGATGGCTTTCTTCTCAGGCAGCCCAAAGGAATCTGCCAAATGCCGGAACCAAACGCGATCAAACTTCTTATATGCCGCTTCATAAAAATCAGCCATTCTGTTCAGAGATGCCCCGGGCAGGAAATAAAGTTCATCCGGTACATAAGCAATTCTATTCTTCGCCCTTGGATTGTTATAAACCGCCTCGTCATCTATAGTGATTTTTCCTGTTTCTGTTTTATAAACACCTGTTATTAATCTCAAAAATGTAGATTTTCCAGCCCCATTAGAGCCTACCATCCCGTAAATACACCCTTTTGGTATATGGCAGGATATTTTATCTAAGGCACAAAAACCATCAAATGTTTTCGTAACGTTTTCTGCTAAAATCATATCTCTCTCCCTCCATTCATGTCAAACCTGTATCGTATGCCTCCCCCACAAGTTTAAGCAGCTCTTCCTTTGAAAGTCCCAATACTTTTAACGCTATCACAAGTTCCCTAAGATCCTTAAGCCTGATATCCCGTCTGGCAGAAAGGGCATTCTCCAGATTCTTGGAAACAAAGCAGCCTTTGCCGGGTACTGAAAAAAGAAGCCCTCTGCGGTCTAATTCCGAATAAGCTTTTTGAATTGTATTTGGATTTATCGATAACTCTATGGACAGTTGCCTGACAGAGGGCAGCTGCTCTTCCGGCTCTAAAACTCCTATCAACACCAATTGTTCTATTTGTTCAACGAGTTGCTCATAAACCGGTGTTCTTGACATTACATCAATCTGAAACACGCCTCCACCTCCCTAACTGTACTATGCGCATTAATACAGTTGGATTATAACATACCCTTATGACCACGTCAAGAGGGTATATTTTCTTTATGGCTCATTACAATCTGCCGCAACAAAGCCGCCACCCAACACCGTTGTTTTAAGCCACAACTCAATATTTATTTTTCGGCATTTTCCCTGATCGTACATCAGAGCCACTTTTTTATCAGCATCAAATCCTACCAGTGTTACCCAATGCCAATTCTCCAGATTCTCCAACCTTCCATTTGATAAGTTGAGAAAAGCAACCGGTAAATCCTTTTCAAACATTTCTATTAAAAAAAGGCTAACCTGCTCTATGGAAGGACGACATGACTTTGTCATGCCAAATTTGGGCACGGCGAAATTCGCCATAGGAATATCTAATATACGACACTTCAAATGAACATTACAATCTTTCCCATATCGCTGCATCCCGGTAACAAACAATTTAGTATTATTAATGCCCATTCTCCCCGGAGTAACATATTCCCATACTTTTTCCATCAAGGTCAGAAACTCCTTTTTTCGATTTCTGACGCCGTCAGACAGCATAGCACAATCAGGTCTTGTTTTTGACAAGTACCACAGTAGATTCGTACAAGCTGTCGGACCACAGCCTGACTCTAGCTGCCAATAACTCTGATACCACATTTGGCTGCCGCCAAAAAATATATTTCCCTGTTCATCATTTATTTTCAACAATTCAGGTGAATGAATTGTAATAAATCTTTCCAAAATAATCATCTCCACCAAATAAAATCACTGTCAGCACTATATAATATGCAGCTTAAGCTTTAAATTTCATTATAGTCATCCCATGACCATCTGTCAAAAAGGATGCGAAATCAAAATTTATAGTTGCAATTTTTATCAAAATATAGTAGAATCAATTCCAATAAGCAAAATAGGATTGAAAGGCTATGACGAAAAGGAGTACATATTCCCCAAAGCCAAGAGAGAAGATGGCAGGTGTGAGTCTTCGTGAAGGGTATATGGAAGCAGTTTCTGAGCCATGAACCGAACAACTTCCGTTTAGTAGGCCTCATCGGATTTCCAACCGTTATAGTGGAAGCGGTATCAAACTATGTTTTCTATAAGTTTTGTACCGGCAGAGTGCAGAGATTTTCTGAATTTAGGTGGTACCACGGATGTATAATTCGCCCTAAGCTATGATATTAGTAGCTTAGGTTTTTTTAATTCGCTTATTTAAAAGAAAGGAGACACGCTATTATGACTATTGAAAAATCAAGAAAACTAGACCACGTAGGTTATGACATCAGAGGACCCGTTGCCGATGAAGCAGACCGCATGACCAATCAGGGAGTCGATATTATTAAACTGAACACCGGTAATCCTGCTGCCTTTGGATTTCGCGCCCCAAAATATATCCTTGAGGATTTAATCCAAAATAATGAATTATCCCAAGCCTATTCTCATTCCAAGGGAATTCTACCGGCAAGGGAAGCTATTGTTTCTTATTGCAAAATAAAGAATATTCCTGATGTGGGCATTGAGGATGTATTTACCGGAAATGGCGTAAGTGAATTAATTTCCATGACGATGCAGGGATTATTAGACAATGGCGATGAAATCCTTATTCCCACACCCGATTATCCTTTGTGGACTTCTGCTGCCACTCTTGCCGGCGGAACTGTGGTTCATTATTATTGTGATGAACAGGCTCAGTGGTATCCCGACATTAACGATATCCGCCAAAAGATAACAGACCGCACCAAAGCCATTGTCATTATCAACCCCAATAATCCTACCGGTGCTTTATATCCTAAAGAATTATTGTTGGAAATTGTTGAAATTGCCAGGCAGCATGACTTAGTTATTTTTTCTGATGAAATATACGACAGGCTCGTTATGGACGGCTTAGAGCATGTTTCTATCGCATCTCTGGCACCTGACTTGTTCGTGATTACATTTAACGGCTTATCCAAATCCCATCAACTCGCCGGTTTTCGTTGTGGGTGGATGTGTTTAAGTGGGGATAAACATAAAGCTAAGAACTATATTGAAGGTTTAAATATGCTGGCTTCCATGAGATTATGCTCCAACGTATTATCACAAAGTGTCATTAAAAATGCTCTGAATGACTATCATAGTGCCGATGATTTATTAATACCCGGCGGGAGACTATATGAACAGCGTGAATATATTACAAAAGCTATTAACGATATTCCAGGGTTAAGCGTCGTTAAGCCTAAGGCGGCACTCTATTTATTTCCTAAAATAGATGTGAAAAAGTTTCACATTAAAGATGATGAACAATTTGTATTGGATTTTCTCCGTCAGCAGCATGTATTATTAACGCATGGCGGTGGCTTTAACTGGAAATCCCCTGATCATTTCCGCCTGGTTTATCTTCCTCAGATAGACACTTTAGAAGTCATCAGTCAGAAATTACATCGCTTTTTAGAAAGCTATCATCAATAATGATTGTTACAGACTGTTTGTACAGAGGCTGGAAGCATATGCGATGCCTTCCAGTGCTCTGTATTTGATTTGTTTTCTTAATTATTTACTTTTAATGTTCTAAAAATATAGTCCTTATACTTATCTGCATGCAGCTTGCTGCAAATATATACATTCGGCTCTTTTCCTAAAAAGCAGTTCACATCCACCAACACCGCCCCATAACTTGGACCATTAGAAACGTCTACTTCACAATAATACTTTTCACATTGGGCAATGCATTCCGGATACAGTGCCGCCGCTACGGCCGAGGGATCAGCCATATCCAGATAGTCACCTCCGAATCTTTTCCGGTTCATTTCCAACAACTGCCGATTGCAATCAATTGCAAATTTTCCCAATTCACTGCCGCTGCGGATTTTTTCTATATCCTTCGGACTTAGCATACAATCTCCCAGGCAGGCATCCCAACCGACAAAGATTATCGGTTTCAATCCAGATTCCGTTACAATTTTTGCCGCTTCAGCATCCTGCCATATATTAAATTCTGCGACTGGCGTTACATTTCCGGCACCTAATCCGGCAGTCCCCATAATGACAATACGCCCGGCTTTCTTAATGGCTTCATAATCTAACCGTATGGCAAGTGCAAGATTCGTCAGCGGTCCTAATGCAATAATATCAATTTCTCCGGTTTTACTTTCTCTGAGAACTTCTAGCATCTTGAAAATTCCGTTCCCTTTTCTTGCTCTTAATTTTCTGGGCACTAGTCCGATATCTCCCATTCCATCCTCCCCATGTGTTTCATGGGCATACTCCAGATCTCGCAGCAGCATCCTGTCTGCTCCCATATATACCGGCGGCTCATACGTCCCTGCATATTCAATTGTCGTCAATGTATTTTTAGTGGCCTGTTCCATGGTTACATTTCCGGCTACCGTGGTAATTAACTCAATGTGGTATGCCGGGTCATTAAGCGCCATCGCAATTGCCATCGCATCATCAGAACCGCAATCGGTATCAATTATAAGTTTCTTTGTTCTTTCTTCCATCGCTACTCCTTTTATAATCTTATTTCTTCCTTTTTTATGATCTTCGTTTTTCTCTCAGATATAAACAGTCCCACCAATGTAAGCATTGTCCCGCAAGCTGCAATCCATGTGATTGTTTCATTTAATACAAGGATAGATGTTATAACGGTAATCGCCGGAACCATGTAAATATAAATGCTTGTTTTTACTGCTCCCAATAGCTTGACCGCCGTATTCCATGTAACAAAGCAAAGTGCCGACGCACCTAAACCAAGGAACAGAATGTTAAATACGTTTTCCGGTTGTACAAACCTTTCAAACCCCCATTCAAAGGGGAAAACAAATAATACCGGTACCATCAAAAGAATTCCATAAAAAAATGTTCTCCGGGTCGTCTGTATGGTGTTATAACCAAATCTGCTGATTTTTTTCGTGAGCACTGAGTAAATTGCCCATACAATGGCAGCCAGTACTGCTAACCAGTCGCCGGTTGGATTTAATTTCAAGACCATACTCCCATTAAAACTAATCAGGACAATCCCACTCATAGCGACAACAAAACCAATAAAAAAGTTAGCCTTTAATTTCTCATTATCCAAAAACCAATGGGACAATAATGCCGTGAAGAACGGTGCAACAGAAATAATAACCCCGACATTGGACGCAAGCGTATAGGTTAACGCGATATTCTCTAAAAGGAAATAAAGCGTAACCCCGCATAATCCGGCACCGGCAAACATCATTTCCTGCCTTATGCTTGTCCCTTTCAGCCTGTGGGGAAATACCACGGTTAAAGCAATCAAACCGATGCCAAAACGATAAAATAGTATCTCAATAGGTGTAAAACTAATGAGTAATATCTTGGTCGATATAAAAGTAGTTCCCCATATTAGAATTGTAATGACTGCCGACAAATGACCGGCAATCTCTTTGTTTGCTCTCATATATTCCTTATACGCTCCTTATCATAGGGACTAAGTCCAATTTGTTTAGGTTTGATAGCTTACTCAAATCATCCAATGTAATCAATTCTGCAAAATGACTTTAACATCCCAAGTAAGTCCCCCCCTCTAAGCAAAGCGAAGGCGGTGGGTTGGGACTTACTTGTTTCAGTGGGAGTCCAAGCTCCTACTGAAATAGCAGCGTAGCTGCTGGGATGTTACGAGTAAGTAGTGAGGCGGATTACGAGCTTCCTTTGACTGTAAGTGCTTTTATTAAGAGACAATTAACCTAATTTTTTTATTAATGCTTCCTGTAATACCTTAGAATAATTTATCCCTGCCTTATCAGCTTTTACACTTAGAATATAAGGAATTGTGCAGTTTTTCTTCACAGCCTTATTATCAGCCTTATTTCGATATTCAATAAAGTCCACGTCTACAAGCGTAACTTTATCCCCTGCTTCCGGTTCGTATGCCTTCGTATCCGGCTCCGGAATTTCCTTACCCATATCCTGCAATGTGATTCCTGCAATCCCTATGGCATCCCTGGCCATATAAATAGCTTCTGCTAAGTCCTTTCCCTGAGTATTAATATCCAAGTCCGGAACCGTAACAAATACTCCTTCTTCGTCTTCACTTAATATTACTGGATAAACCTTTGTCATATAAATTCCTCCTTACAAGGGGCTATTTAAGTCCTCTCCTTTTGATGATCGCCTTTGCCAGTCTCTCGTTTATTTCGCTGTGTCTTGGTACCGATTCAACTTCATTGCCGTTTGTGTAAACATCATGGTCACCACCGTGTCTTGCCAGATGCCAACTGTTCTTTTCTAGCTTTTTAATTAAGTCTCGTCTCTTCATTGGCACACCTCCTCGTATACGTGTATTATGCGCATTTTATACGCATTTGTCAAGAAGTTTATAAATTTTTTATGAAATTTTTATAAATTAGTATATTCAAAAATGAGCAGTGTGTTTTTCAATATACTGCTCACATTCCAATTTTTACAGCAAACGTTAACTTAATGACATTGGGTAAGGATCCCCTCTGCCTCTAGTTTTTTTAGGAGTTTGAGGCAGGATTCTTTCTTGGGAGCTCCTGCGTCTGTCGTCCACATGATATGCTTTCCTTCCTGCACTCCTTCTTTTCCTTGCAGGCATACTTGCCTGAATTCACGATAGAAAAGCTGCTACTGGATTCTGCACAGGATGCTTTCAATTTTCAATCTTCATTATTACCTATTGGTGCTAATTCCGAGAAGTTATTAGCATGTCTGAATCTCCAGGCCACCCACTGCCTACATGATCTCGTGCGGTTAGCCACTCAACAGTTATCAGAACCCTATCGGAATGAAGTTTGCCACGCAAGTATTGCAAGTCCAAGAAAACAGCAAGCTGTCACCAGATCTGCCCCATTTCGCTGCATATGACTCTTATACTCCTTAAATGCCTCCTCCCACTCCATTTCCACTGTAAAGCCTGCGTCTTGTAATACCTGCTCTGCATTAGCCGCCTGTTCCAGACCATCTACCTGTATCATCCCATTCTTTAACATTACTTCTGCCCCACTTTCTTCCATCATGAGACGCAGTTTATTCTCTGAAATAAAGATATCCTGAGATTCCCCATCCAGAATACCTGCAATCCTACCGCCAATTACCCTTTCCTTGGTATCATTTTCTCCTCCATATGCCACAGCTATGGACATTTCTTCCCAATCCTTAAGTAGCTTTTCTTTCTGATACGCTGTTATCACCAATTCATTGGCATCAATCAGTCCGCTTAAAGCTTCCGTACCAATTACCAGCAGTTGTTCTTTCCCATTCAATGCATCCTGATTCAATTCTGCCAATTTCACCGGAAAATTTTCAAAATCAATCCCTTTTAGAAGAATCATAGCAGTATAAGATTGCACGGCTATCTCTGCTTCCATCGTATAGATCGGATAAAATCCGGTTAATCCTTTGATTTTCTTCAATTCTTCAATAACCTGCTGTGTTAGTTCCTGCTGCGGGACATCAAAATAGATATCATAAATTCCTTTTGTTGTTACATATCCATGCAGTATCTTTACTCCCTGTACCGCAATAACAATCACCGCTATACAGATAACGATACGAAATAAAAAAGTACGTTTTTGATACAGATAATTTTTTCGTCTATTCTGCATCCGGAGATTCATATACCTTCCCCTCCTTTGCCAAATGCCTCACCTTAAAGAAAAGCAGCACGTTTACGGTAATCAGAAGCATAATGACTACAACAATAATTGAAATCCACCATTGATTTGTTTCTTGCACCTCTTCTTCCATCTGAAATGTCACAATCTGCGGTTCCTGAATATTCGTGCTGCAATCATAGGTTTCCTCGTAGGCAGTTCCATAGGCGTCTTCATATCGAACTGTTATGATACCCTTTGTCGCTCCATAGGAATCTCCCTCGCCCAATCCGCTGATATACAGTTTCATACTTCCTTCTACAGCACTTCCAGCTTCGATATTTCCCAGGAAAATATCGCCCGCCGGCTTTAATCCCTCCCCTGCTAAGGATACCTCTACATTATAAACAGGTGCCCGGCTTTCATTTGCCAGCTGCATATCCACAAGCAGTGTTTCCGTTGCCGTGACCGTTTCTGCCAGCTCAAATCCCTTTAATTTGACCTTAACCGGCTGATATACGACGAATCTTATTTCCAGGGTATCTGTATAAGAAGTTCCATTTTTATCCTCATAGACAAACTGGTATGTCAGTATTTTCGTTCCCTGTTCCGTATTCAATGCAATGTCGATCTCATCAGAAACAGTAAACTTCCTCCCGGAGATATGGAAGCTTCATAATAGGAACCTGACTTAAGCAGCAGGTTCTCATCATTACTTGAAACTGTGACTTTTAGATTATAAACCGTATAATTACTGCTTTTATTTACAAATTCAGCCTCCAGCAGCGGTTTCTCTCCTGCCTGTATCCTGGTTCCGCTTACATTATCAGAAGATATCATGAATCTTGGACCATGAAGAATCTCATCCTGCCCCGCAGTACTTCCAGCCGAAGTGACTTCCCCAACAGAGTCCGCTGCCTCTTCACCTGGGTCGGCTCCTGTCGCCCCGTCATTCTCAGTTTCATTAACAGGATCACTGCCCTCCACTTTCACATAGACCGTACAGGACATAGTGACTTCTTTTCCGCCGGTATCGTACCCCAGGGCCCGCAGAATAACCGGGTACTGCCCGCCCGCCGGATTCTCCAGTAAATCAATTTCACATTGGAATAAATATGCCGCTATCTCTTCGCTCTCGAAAGTATAGACTTTTTTATCTATCTTCTTTTCATAATTTTTAAATACAAAAGGAGCTGATGTGCTGTCACCTAAATCCACTGATACCGCCACTGCGTTTCCTTTCATCTCACCACTTACCACAAAGGGTACGGTAATATGTACTTTTCCCTCCTGCACCGTCGGCAGATATCCTTTTGAAAACGCAGCATTCATTCCCTCATATGCATGATTACTGTCTACAAAAATATATGCTTTTTCGCCCTCTTCTACAGTTCCGCCTATCGTTCTTTCTACCGTTTCTCCCGCATACACAAGTAATCTGCCTTGACCCCCGCCAAACAACAATAATAATATAATGATATACATCAATCCAAAACGTATTTTTTTCAAAGTAATCCTTCCTATCTGCGTCCTTGTATCTACCGGATCCATGTCAAATTACCATCATCCATCTCACAGACATGGTCGCATAAAATCTGTATGTCCTCTCTGTTATGACTTGCCAATAAAATGGTCTTTTTCTTCTGCTTTAGCTCCAGCAAAAGGCTTCGAATATCCGCTACACCATTTTTATCCAACCCATTAAAGGGTTCATCCAGAATTAAAAGCTCCGGATCCTCCATAATTGCCTGAGCTATCCCAAGCCTTTGACGCATTCCCAGAGAATATTTTCCCACTGTTTTTTTCATCTTAGGATCCAGGCCGACTTTATTCAATGCCTCCAGAATATCTTCTTTCGATAAATAGTGCTTAAGATCCGCCAAAATGGAGAGATTCTTATATCCGCTTAAATGATTTAAGAACCCCGGTGTCTCTATAATTACCCCCAGGCTCTCCGGGAAATCAATATCTTTTCCAATTTTCTTTCCATTTACCGACACCGTTCCACAGGTTACCGGAAGAAATCCACAAATACATTTCATTAAGACTGTTTTTCCGGAACCATTATTTCCCACAATTCCATATACTTTCCCTTTATCCAGTTCCAGATCTAATGGTTTCAATATTTCTTCTTTCCCGAATTTCTTGGATACCTGATCCAAAATAATGTATTTCCTCTCGTCCATTTTGGCACCTCAAATCTCTTTTAGTCTCAGCTCCAATATCATTGCATATATGATAATCAGGAATATCCAGACAATCAGTAAGAACGCCCAGATTCCCCACGCTCCCGCTCCCCAGTATCTATCCAGCTTCAGCCATTCTGCC
>Ga0153994_1000178_pt1 | contig 22081 bp, 21 predicted proteins | sample TSNC078MetaG_FD_104735 | JGI IMG/M metagenome (GOLD analysis project Ga0153994, IMG submission 104735) | Attine ant fungus gardens microbial communities from North Carolina, USA - TSNC078 MetaG | ecosystem: Host-associated > Fungi > Mycelium > Unclassified | place: USA: North Carolina, Lumber...
CGGCGGCGCGCGTCAGCGACGGCGCGGGCGCTGCAGCCAGGGGTGCAGGAGACGCGTGACGAAGGGGAGCAGCAGGTACGTCATCGTCGGCGTCAGGCAGAGCGTGGTGATCAGCACCGTGGCCGGGATCCAGAGCTGGTGCCAGAACGGGATGAACGTGGTGACCAGGAACGTGAACAGCAAGGACAGTGGGAAGAAGCCGAGCCAGATCGTCACCGCCTGCTTCCAGCGCGGCGGCGCGACCGGGATGGGGCGGGCGCCAACATCGAGCGGGTCGGGCTCGCCCGCGACGGCGTCCTGAGGCTGATCGAACCAGCCCTCGATGCCCGTTCGCCGCTCGACCCTGGCGAGCTCGACCAGTTCGCGGCCGTCGAACAGCCAGGCTGCCCGGTCCTCCGAGCCCTCCCAGACATCGAGGGCGGCGGCGTCCGCGAAGCGGTAGAGCATGTGCCACTCGTCGGAGTCGTGACCAGCGCGCACCCACCCGGAGCCGAGGAAGCCCTCATAGGTGTTGGCGATGTTGACGCCGGACTGCACCCAGCGGGTCACGTCCGCCAGGCGGGTGCTGTCGACGCGGCGGGTGATCGAGACGGTGACGGGAAGGCGACGCGCTTGTGGCGCATCCAGCAGAGACTCTTGTGGAGGCATACCTCCAGTGTCGCCGACAGAGCGTTACAAACGCATTTCAGGATGCTGCGACGTCGCCGCGCGCCCTGTCCCGCGCCGCCGCGATCACGGTCGGACCGTCGCGCACGACCAGGCGCGGGGCGACCAGCCTATGCATCGGGTCCGCCGTCGCCGACCCTGGATGCACGCGGCCGCCGTGCGTGCCCGTCAGCAGGTCGAGCACGCCGGCCGCCACCTCGTCGAGCGGCTGCTCGACGCTCGAGAAGCCGAGGGACGCCGCGACCGGGGTGTTGTCGTAGCCGACCACCTGGATGCGGCCCGCCGTCGCCATCAGCGCGCCGAGGGCGAGCGAGTCGCTGGCGCAGACCACCGCATCCACGGTGCCTGCCGAGCGTTCGAGGCGGCGCATCGCGTCCGCGCCGAAGGTGACGCCGTCTTCCGCGTCGGCTTCGAGGGAGGCGATGTCGGCGTCGGAGAGGCCGCTGCCGTCCCGCATCGCCTCCAGCCAGCCGCGGCGGCGATCGTCGCCCGTGCCCGAGCCGCTCGGCCAGCCGACGTATCCGATGCGACGCGCGCCGGTGCCGAGCAGGTAGCGAGTGGCGTCGCGGAGGCCGGATGAGCCGTCGACGTCGACCCAGAGGTGCTGCGGGTCCGTCATGTCGTCGATGCCCCACGGCCGCCCGAATGTGACGAACGACTGGCCGTGCTCGATCAGCCACTCGGTGCGGGGGTCACCGTGGAAGGTGGAGGTGAGCACAAACGCATCCACGTCCGCCCCTTCGCTGAGACGGCGGAACTGCTCGATTTCGTCCTCCGGTCCGGACGCCGTGAAGAGGAGGACGCGCAGGTTCATCCGGTCGGCCTGCTCGGTGAGGGCGTGAAGGAAGCGATCCAGGATGCTGCCGGAGATGCCGTCCGTGGTGATCGGGTCGAGGCGGATGCCGATGGTGGAGCTCTTCTGGGTGCGCAGCCGCCTGGCGGAGGCGTGCGGGCGGTAGCCCAGTTCGGTGATCGCCGCCTGGACGCGCTCCCTGGTCTCCGGGCGCACGAGCTGCGGGGAGTTGAGAACGTTGGAGACGGTCTGGCGGGAGACGCCGGCGATGTCTGCGACATCGCTGACCGTGGGCTGTGCACCCATGTCTCTCCTCTCCGTCGACTGGATAAGACCCTAGCGCGGGGCCCGCTTGACACGTCGCGGGGCCCATGGTTATCTTGGCAGCACCCCGATTTGATCGTTCAAAACATAACTTAGCAGCACAAAATTTGATCGATCAAACCCGCCGTACCGACCAGAGGAGGTCCGATGCCAGCGCCGATCGCGCCGCGTCCCTCCCTCCCGTCCGCACGCACCCGCACCGCGCACGACTCGTGCCGAACCGACGGTGCAGCGCCCACACACCGCACCGTTCGCACGAACGCTCTCCCCGCGCCCACGACTTCGCCGACGTAACCCCTGTGTGTCCGATGACGGGCACACTCACACCAAGGAGAAAACAATGCAACGACCAACACACCGGTGGCTCGCCGGCGGCGCTGTCGCCGTCGCGACCGCCCTTGCCCTCACCGCCTGCGGCTCCGGCTTCAGCGGCAGCGGGAGCAGCGACGGGGCTTCCGGCAAGCTCACGTCGTCCGACAAAGCACTGACCGTCATGATCGGCTCGTCCGGCGACGCGGAGACCGCCGCGGTCAAGTCGGCCGTGTCCGACTGGTCCAAGAGCGACGGCACCAAGGCGTCGGTGATCGCCGCCAGCGACCTCAACCAGCAGCTCTCGCAGGGCTTCGCGGCGAAGAAGCCCGCCGATGTCTTCTACCTGTCCACGGATGCGCTGGCCGGGTACGCGTCCAACGGCTCTCTCCTCGCGTACGGCGACCAGCTCTCCAACAAGAGCGACTTCTACCCGAGCTTGGTCAAGTCCTTCACATACGACGGCAAGTTCTACTGCGCCCCGAAGGACTTCTCCACGCTGCAGCTCATCATCAACACCGACATGTGGTCGGCTGCCGGCCTCACGGACAGCGACATCCCGAAGACGTGGGATCAGCTCCAGGCCGTCGTGAAGAAGCTGACAGGCGCCGGCCACGTCGGGCTCGGCATCTCCGGCGAGTACGCGCGCATCGGGTCGTTCATGACCCAGGCGGGCGGCAACCTGATGAACGAGGACAGCACCAAGGCGACCGCGAACAGCGACGCGAACGTCAAGGCGCTCGACTATGTGAAGACGCTCCTCAACGACGGCGACCTCAAGTACGCGAAGGACCTCGGCGCAGGCTGGGGCGGCGAGGCGTTCGGCAAGGGCCTCGCCGCGATGACCATCGAGGGCAACTGGATCACCGGCGCCCTCAAGTCGGACTTCCCGAACGTCAAGTACAAGGTCGCAGAGCTCCCAGAGGGTCCGGCGGGCAAGGGCACGCTGCAGTTCACCAACTGCTGGGGCATCGCAGCTGACAGCCCCAACCAGGCCGCGGCGCTGAAGCTCGTCGAGAAGCTGACCAGCAAGGACGACCAGCTCGCCTTCTCCAAGGCGTTCGGCCCGATGCCGTCGATCAAGTCGGCCGCGGACGCGTGGAAGTCGGCCAACCCCGAGCTCGTCCCGTTCCTGAGTGCGGCAGACTACGCCAAGGGCGTTCCGACCGCCAAGGGTTCGGCCGACGTGGTCACCGACCTCAACAGCAAGCTGGAATCGCTGGCGACGGGTGACCCGAAGACGATCCTGGATGCGACGCAGAAGAACCTCGAAGCGCTCCTGAAGTAGCGGGAGAGCAGAGAACAATGTCGAAAACCACGAGTCGGTCTCGCCGTTCCGGAATCCGGCGCGGCGAGGCCGCCTCGGGGTGGTTGTTCACCGCCCCGGTCATCATCCTCCTGGGGGTCTTCCTCGTCGTCCCCGTGCTCATGGCACTGTGGGTGAGCTTCTCCGACTGGGGAGGCAGGGGCAGCCCCTTCTCCTCCGGCGTGAACTTCGTCGGCTTCGACAACTACTCGGCGATCCTCTCCGGGGGCGGGCTGGCCGAGCAGGACTTCGGCATGTCCCTGAAGAACAACGCCTGGTACGTGGTTCTCGTGGTCCCCATCCAGACCGCCGTCGCCCTCGGGCTGGCCGTGCTGGTCAACCGGGCGATCCTCCGCGGCCGCGGCTTCTTCCGCACCGCCTTCTACTTCCCCTCCGTCACCAGCTCCGTGGCGATCACGGTTCTCTGGCTGTTCCTGTTCAGCACCAGCGGCGCCGTCAACAAGGTGCTCTCCTGGTTCGGGATCAACGGACCCAACTGGTTCAACGACCCCAGCGGGATCGTCCACAACTTCCTCGGTCTGTTCGGCGTGAAGAACGGCCCGAGCGCTCTCACCCAGAACTCCCTGCTGGGCGTCTCCTGGTGGGACTGGCTGGGCGGCCCGTCCGTCGCGATGTCCGCGTTCGTCATCATGGCCGTCTTCACCACGAGCGGCACGTTCATGCTGCTCTTCATCGCGGCACTGCAGAACCTCGGCGGCGACATCACGGAGGCCGCGATGATGGACGGCGCGAACGGCTGGCAGCGCTTCTGGCGCATCACGCTCCCGCAACTGCGGCCGACCCTGTTCACGGTGCTCACCCTCGGGCTGATCGGCTGCTGGCAGGTCTTCGACGTCATCTACACCGGCACCAAGGGAGCGCCGGGCAAGACCACGCTGACGCCTGCGTACCTCTCATACAAGAGCTCGTTCATCGACCAGGACTGGGGACAGGGCGCCGCCATCGCATTCATCCTGTTCGTCGTCATCGTCGTCTTCACGATCTTCCAGCGCTGGGTGCTGCGCGAGCGCGGCGTCTCCAAGCGCCGGATGCGCCTGTACCAGCCGTCGATCACGGCGGCGGACGAAGCACGCACCGACAACGCCGACAGCAAGGGAGCCCTCCGATGACCATCGGCCCCACCGCTTCCCAGACGGCGAACACCATCGCCGTCGGCGCGCTCGCCAACGCTCAGCCTCCTGTCAGCCCCCGCAGGCAGCGGTCGACCGGCGTCGTCGTGGCGTCGTCGATCACGTACGCGATCCTCGTCGTCCTCGCGATCATCTACATCGCCCCGTTCCTCATCCAGCTCGCCACCTCGTTCAAGACGGATGCTGACGCGACAGCAAACCCGGTGTCGCTGATCCCGGAGACCTGGACGACCGCCGCGTACACGAAGCTGTTCATCAACTCCGACTTCCCCACCTGGTTCAAGAACTCGATCATCGTCACGCTGTTCGTCACAGCGGGGCGCGTGTTCTTCAACTCGCTGGCCGGCTACGCTCTCGCCCGCCTGCACTTCCGGGGCCGTGGCGTGGTGTTCGCATCGCTCGTCGCCGTGATGTCCGTTCCCGTCGTCGTGCTGCTCATCCCGAAGTTCCTGGTGATCAACCAGCTCGGCATCTACGACTCGTACGCCGGCATGATCATCCCGCTGCTGACGGATGCGGCCGGCGTCTTCATCATGAAGAACTTCTTCGAGTCCATCCCAGCGAGCGTCGAGGAGCAGGCGCGCATCGACGGCGCGGGCACCTTCCGGGTGTTCTGGTCGATCGTGCTCCCGATGGCACGTCCTGCGCTCATCACGATCATCATCCTGTCGTTCCAGGGTTCCTGGAACGAGCTGGCGCACTTCATCGTCTCGACGCAGGACCCGTCGCTGACCACCCTCACCAAGGGCGTCGCGGGGCTCGCGAGCGGGCAGCTCAGTCAGGGCAGCCAGTACCCCATCAAGCTGGCGGCGGCGGCCATCATGACCATCCCCGTCGCCGTGCTCTTCTTCGTCTTCCAGCGCCGCATCATGAACAGCAGCGAGGGGGCGGTGAAGGAGTGACGGCCGCCGAACCGACCATCGTCGCGACCTGCGGCGGCCTCACCCCTGGAACCTGGACGGACGCAGCGTACGGCCCGCTGATCGAGCACGCGATCGAGCTCGCGCGCGTGTCAGGCCGGCCACCGAGGGTGACGCACGTCAACACCGCGGGCGGCGACCAGCGGCAGATCGAGGGGACCGAGCTCGAGGCAGCGCGCCTCGCCGGTGTCGATGCCAGCCACCTGCGCCTGTTCCCGCACCCGAACGTCGAGGACCTGCGCACGCACATCCTCTCCCAGGACGTGGTGTGGGTGAGCGGAGGCAGCCTCGTCAACCTCCTCGCTGTCTGGCGCGCCCACGGCCTGGATGCGGTCTTCCGCGAGGCCTGGCAGGCGGGCGTCGTGCTCGCGGGGGGCTCCGCCGGGGCGCTCTGCTGGCACAGCGGAGGCACGACAGCGTCCTTCGGCCCGCAGATCGACGCCGTGCCTGACGGCCTCGGCCTTCTCTCAGAGTCTCTCGGCGTCCACTACGACTCCGACCCGAACCGCAGGGTCGCCCACCGGGCGGCCGTGGCGGCAGGAACACTGCCGGAGGGCTACGCCCTCGACGAAGGGGTCGGCATCGTCTACGCCGGAACCAGCGTCGTCGACGTGATCGCCGAGCGTGCAGGCCAGTTCGCCTGGCGCGTCGAGCGCGACACCGAGAGCAGGATCACGCCACGCGTGCTCAGCACCACCATCACAGACAACCCCCACTCCGAGGAGGCGTGAACGCCACGATGACCCAGCCGCTCCAACCCCTACTGCACGACAGTGTCGTAGTACTCACCGCTCCCAGCCAGACCTGGTCGACAGCGGACGGCACCGTCGACGGCCGGGGCATCCACGGCTTCTACCACTCGGATCTCCGGGTGCTCGGCGGCATCGGCCTCACCATCGACGGCGCTCTGCCAGAGCACATCGCGACAGGCTCTCCGGATGCGGCGACCGCCGTCTTCACCTCGCTCGCCCGCGCCATCGACGACCACACCGCAGACCCGCGCGTGCGCATCGACCGCACCAGGCAGGTCGTGGCCGGTTCGCTGGTCGAGACCATCACCGTGCGCAACGCCCTCGCCGAGCCCATCCACCCCACCATCGAGGTCGCGCTGCGCGCCGACTTCAGCCCGATGCAGGTGGTGAAGGCCGGACTGAGCGGGAGCGAGCATCCCATCGCCGCGATCGCCACCTCTGACGGGGTGACGTTCACCTCCGGCGTCGTCACGGCCACGGTCGTCGCGCCCGCGGCCGAGGTGGCGGTCGACGACGTATCGGCGACCATCACCTGGTCGGCCGAGATCCCCGCGCGCAGCGCCGCGACCTTCAGCTGGCGCATCGAGGTCGACGACCCGACCGCCGTGGTCGCCGGCGCAGAACCGTCGCCCGACTGGGCATCCTTCACCGCGGCGACGGGCGACTCGCGCCTCGCCGCCTGGCTGCAGCGCGCCGTGGCCGACCTGCAGGCGCTCCGGATGTCCACCACCGATCGGCCGGAGGACGTCTTCCTTGCCGCCGGCGCCCCCTGGTTCTTCACCCTGTTCGGGCGCGACTCGATCTGGGCGGCCAGGATGCTGCTCCCGCTCGGCACGGACATCGCAGCGTCCACCCTCCGCGTCCTCGCCTCCATGCAGGGCACGCAGACCGTGAACGAGACGGCGGAGCAGCCGGGCAAGATCATGCACGAGCTGCGCCCTGCCGCGCTGACCATCCCCGGCGAGGGCGTCGTGCTGCCCCCGCTCTACTACGGCACCGTGGATGCGACCGCCCTGTGGATCACGCTGCTGCACGACGCGTGGAAGTGGGGCATGCCGGCCAGCGAGGTCGAAGCGCTCCTCCCCCACCTCGAGGCAGCACTCGCGTGGATGCGCGACTACGGCGACAGCGACGGCGACGGCTTCCTCGAGTACGTCGACACTACGGGCCACGGCCTCGCCAACCAGGGTTGGAAGGACTCCGGCGACTCCATCCAGTGGCTCGACGGCACCCTCGCGGACGGCCCCATCGCCCTCTGCGAGGTGCAGGCGTATGCCTACGAGGCTGCTGTCGGCGGCGCCGAGCTGCTGGAGGCGTTCGGGCGAGAAGGCGCAGACGCGTGGCGCACCTGGGCCGCCGACCTGAAGGAGCGGTTCGCCGCGTCGTTCTGGATCGACGACCCCGCCGGGGCGTACCCGGCGATCGCGCTCGACTCCGCCAAGCGCAAGGTCGACACGGTGACGAGCAACATCGGACACCTGCTCGGAACCGGCATCCTCACCGCAGAGCAGTCCGCGCTCGTCGCGCGACGCCTCGCCGGCCCCGAGCTGAACTCCGGGTACGGTCTGCGCACGATGTCGTCGGCATCGGGTGGATACTGGCCGCTCAGCTACCACGGCGGCTCCGTGTGGGCGCACGACACGGCCATCGTGGTCTCCGGGCTCGCCCGCGACGGTCACACCGCGGAGGCGGAGGCGCTGGCGAGCGGACTGCTCGCCGCAGCGGAGGGCTTCGACTACCGGATGCCGGAGCTGCACTCCGGCGACGCGGCGACGGACACGGCGACGCCCATCCCGTACCCTGCGGCCTGCCGCCCGCAGGCCTGGTCGGCCGCTGCCGCGGTCGCGGTGCTCGGCGCGCGCCTCGGGCTGCGCGCGGACGCGCAGGCCGGCACGCTCGACGTCGCACCGGTTCCCGGCGTCGGCACCATGGCGGTCTCCGGCCTCCGGTTCGCCGGTGAGCCTGTGGCCATCTCGGTCGACGACGCCGGCGCCGTGACCAGGAGCTGAGCACTCCGCTCCCCCTGTCCAGTGGCCAGGAGGCGCCGCGCATCCCCCCATCGCGCGTGGCGGCTCCTGGCCACTTCTCTGTCGGCGCGAAGACGCTCGGAGGCGCTAGGTTCGGTAGCACCACGAGGCGAGGAGGCACCGTGCAGCAGAGCAGAAGGCTCCCGCATCCGCCCGTCGCCTCGCGCGAGCGCGACCCGTCCCGCGTCGACTGGATGGAGCTGTTCTTCGACCTGATCTTCGTGGCGCTCGTCGCCCAGCTCGCCCACGGGCTGTCTCACGAGCCCACCTTCGGCACGCTGCTGCTGTTCCTCGCCCTGTTCGCCTCTGTGTGGTGGTCGTGGGTCAATCTGACCTTCACCGTCAACGTCACCCCGGAGCTGACCAGGCGCGCGCTCGGCGTGACGATGCTCTCCGCGATGTTCGCGGTCGGAGCGATCGCCGTCGCCGCTCCAGAGGCGACGGGAGCCAGGGCGTGGCTGTTCGCGGCGGGCAACGCTGCGCTGCGGCTCGTGCTCCTCGCGCTGTGGATCCGGCGCAGCTGGTCGAACGGCGCAGGGTCCCGCATCCGGCTGGTGGCGTACAACGGCGTGACCGCGGTGCTCTGGCTGATCTCGATAGCGCTCCCGCACCCGTTCGACTTCGCGCTGTGGGCGCTCGCCATCGCGACGGAGGTCGTGCTGCTGGTCGCGAGCGCGTCCCGCTGGGCGGGAGGCACGCTGGACCGCATCAACGTCGAGCACCTGTCGGAGCGGTTCGGCCTGCTGGTGATCATCGTGCTCGGCGAGTCCGTGCTGTCGACCGTGGATGCACTCGACGGCTCGTTCACGCTGCCCTCCGGCATCACGGCCGCCCTCGCACTGCTCGTCGCCTCGCTGCTCGCCTGGTCGTTCTTCCAGTACGGGACGAACGCGATGCAGGCGGGCTTGGATGCTCTGCGCACGGCAGGGAACTTCCGCGCCGTCCGGGACACGGTCGGCTTCCTGCCCTACCTGGTCGTCTCCGGGGTCACGGTGATCTCGGGCGCGCTGGCCAGCGCTATCGCGCACCCCGAGCATCCCCTGCCCGTGGTCTCCGCCGTGTCGCTCGGCGGGGGCATCGCGCTGTTCTTCCTGACCAACGCGTTCATCTCGCTGCGGTTCGGGCGCTCCTGGGCGGATGTGCTGCGCTGGGCGATCCCTGCCGTCGCGCTTCCCCTCATCCTGATCGGCGTCGCGCTGGTCGTGCCAGCCGCGGTGAGCACGCTGCTGGCGGTGCTGGTCCTCGGGTTCGTGGTGGCGTCGTCCGAGCGTTCGACCAGGCGACAGGCAGCAGCGGGAGCCGACCCTACAGCTGCGCCATGATCTGCCTGGCGATCACGCGCCCTGCCCGGTTGGCGCCGATGGTGCTTGCCTGCGGCCCGTATCCCGCGAGGAAGATGCGCGGGTCCTGCCATGACGCTCCGGAGGCGACGGTCAAGCCGCCGGACTTCTCGCGCAGTTTCAGCGGGGCCAGGTGACGCAGCTCCGGCCGGAACCCTGTCGCCCAGACGATCGCGTCCGCCCGCGTGAACGAGCCGTCCTGCCAGCGCACGCCGTCGCGCTCGATCGCGGCGAACATCGGCCGTTCGACGAGCAGCCCGCGCTCGATCCCCGCAGCGATGCGCCTGGTGCGCGGCACGCCGGTGCCGCTCACGATGCTGGGGAGCGCCCCGCCTGCGCGCGCGGCCGCATCCTGCGCTGCGACGGCCGCGACGCCGCCCTCGATGGTCAGCTCTGACTCGTCCTTGAACTCGACGGGCCTGCGGGTCGCCCACACGACCTCTGCCGCGACGTTCTCGAGCTCCAGCAGGAAGCCGATCGCCGACGTCCCTCCGCCGACGACCACCACGGACTGCCCGGCGAACTCCTCGGCCGCGAGGTAGCCGGACGTGTGCACATGCCGCCCGGCGAAGTCGTTCATCCCCGGGTAGTACGGCACGAATGGCGCACCCCAGGTTCCGGATGCGTTCACCACCATCCGCGCGCCCGTCTCGCCGTTCGTGTGCTGCACGATCAGGTCGGCTCCCCGGTCGAACACGCTCGTCACGGTGACGGGCCGCTGCACGTTCAGTTCGAAGTGCTCCTCGTATCGCCGGTAGTACCCGGCGACGATGTCCTTGGCGGGGAGGGACCTGTCCGCGGTCTCGAAGCTGATGCCGAGCTCCGCCATGCCGGGCAGATCGTTGACGTGATGGGCGCTGCCGAGCTTGAGCGCATCCCACCGGTGCTGCCACGCGCCGCCCGTGACGGGACCGCGGTCGAACACGATGAAATCGGCGCCGGGAGTGAGCTCGAACCGGCGAAGATAGTATGCGACAGCGAGGCCTGCCTGGCCAGCGCCGATGATCGCCACCTGAGTGTCGGTCCTCGTCGTTGTCACGCGCCAATCCCATCATGTCTCGCTGTGCGCAAACTAAGGGGCACTCAGGTCCCACATGCTAAACTAGACGCTAGTTTTCACTGTTCCTGTTCGGATTCCCGGGTGGCTCATCTCCCACCCGGCCTGGCACCGTAAGGGGGTCACGCATGGGGCGCGGCCGTCAAAAGGCAAAGCACACCAAGATCGCGCGCGAGCTGAAGTCTTTCAGCCCGAACGTGAACTACGACGCGCTCGAACGTGAGCTGACGGGGCATTCTCACAACGACGAGCAGTACGAGAAGTGGGCGGACTACGAGCCGGAGGGCTACAAGGACGACTACGAGGACGAGGAGACGCCGAAGCGCGCTTGACGCTTCTTCCGGCACTCGGTTCCTGTTGCACGCCTGACGCTGTCGGGTCGAGGCGTTTTCGCGCGCGCCCGGCCGCCTGATCCGGTCAGAGCCAGCCCTGCGATGCGGCGATCGTCGCCGCCTCCGAGCGGTTGCGCGCTCCCGTCTTGCCGATCGCGCTCGACAGGTGGTTGCGCACCGTGCCCTCGCTGAGGTGCAGCTCTCTGGCGATGTCCGTGATGCTTCCTCCGCGCCCGGCGACCGAGAGCACCTCGGTCTCACGCGGCGTGAGCGGCGACGTCCCTGATGCGAGCGATTCCGCGGCGAGCGTCGGGTCGACGACCCTCAGCCCCTGCGCCACCCTGCGCACCGCATCCGCGAGCTGTCCTGACGGGGTGTCCTTGACCACGAACCCCGATGCGCCCGCCTCCATCGCCCTCCGCAGGTAGCCGGGGCGTCCGAACGTCGTGACGATCAGCGAACGGCAGGATGGGAACTCGGAGCGCAGGGCCGCTGCGGCCTGGATGCCGTCCATGCCCGGCATCTCGACGTCGAGGAGCGCGACCTGCGCTGAGGAGGCTCTGGCCGCACTTACCACGTCGTCGCCGCGTCCCACCTGGGCGACGACCGTCAGGTCCGGTTCGAGATCGAGGAGGGCCGCGAGGGCGCCGCGCACGAGCGCCTGGTCGTCGGCAAGCAGCAGCCGGATGGGGTCGGTCACGCGTCCGCCTTCCGCACCGTGAGACGCACCCCGCCGCGGGGGCTCGCGCTGACGAGCACCCGCGCTCCGACCTCGCGGGCGCGGGCGATCAGGCCGTCGAGGCCGTTGCCGCGTGCCCTGGTGAGAGCGGTGTCCGCGAACGGGCCTCCGGCGCCGGCGCCCCGGCCGTTCGCTGCGCCGCGGGCCGGCTCCGTGGTCCGGCTGTCCCCTGCTCCGATGCCGCCGCCCCTGCCGAGACCGACGACGCCCACAGCGCCGACCGCGGCCATCCCCCGGCCGTCGTCGTCGATCTGCAGCGTGTCGCTGGTCACGGTGACCCAGCAGTTGCGCGAGCCGGAGTGCCTGATCACGTTGGTGACGCCCTCTCGCAGCACCCAGCCGAACAGCTCCCGCAGCTCGGGGTCCACACCGTCGCCGTTGCGAGGCAGGTGCGCTTCGATGTCCGCTGCTGCGAGCGCCGCCTGAGCCGCCGCGAGCTCTGTCGACAGGCTCATCTCACGGTAGCCTGCGACCGCGGCGCGCAGGTCGGCGAGGGCGGAGCGGCTGAGTCGTTCGATGTCGGCGATCTCCTCCTCCGCCTTCGCAGGGTCGATGGCGACCAGGCGGCGGGCCAGCTCCGACTTCACCGTCACGACGGTGAGAGAGTGGCCGAGGACGTCGTGCATGTCGCGGGAGAAGCGGGCCCGCTCCTCGATCACGGCCAGCCTGGCGATCTCGCCCTGCGCCTGCCGCAGCGCCCGCAGCGACTCGATCTGGCGGGAGAACGCGGCCATCATCACGCCGATCGACACCGTCACGAGTGCGATGAACCAGTTGTCGTCGAACGACCCGTCGATGGCGATCGCGATCAGCTGGCCGACACCGATAACCGCGATGATCACGATGGCGGTCCGCGTGCTGCGCAGGAGCATCCCCGCCGCGCAGGCCACGTAGACCCAGGTCCACGTCGTCGCCACCCCGATGAACGGGAACAGCAGGCAGGTGAACGCGAAGTACACCGCGATGCCCGTGACGCGAACCGACTCCCGCTCCCACCAGAGCAACGGCGGCAGGAGCAGGAAGCCGAGGTAGACGACGATCAGAACGGCGGTGGCCGTCACCTTCGTGGCGAGCGCGCCGGCCGACGACCACAGACCGATCAGGACGGAGATCTGGTAGAGCAGGCCGACGACGGCGCCGGGGTACCAGCGGCGGGCCGACATGTGGGTGAGGCGTGGGACGACGCCCAGCGGCCGACCGTTCTCTGTGCTCTGCACGCTCACCAGCCTAGGCCGCGCGCCGTCAGCTGCGCGAAGCATCCCGCCGGTACCTCCAGATGATGAACGCGCCGAGCACGATCGTCCACCCAGCCAGCACGAGCGCCGGAGTCAGGACGTCGCCGCTCTGGTGGGCGCCCATCTGGCCGATCCGGTTGAGCCAGTACGACGGCACGATCTGCGCCACGTTCGCGACCCAGGCCGGGAAGATCTGCAGCGGCACCCACAGGCCGCCGAGCACGGCCATGCCCATGAACACCGCCATGAACAGCGGCTGCGCGAACTCCGGCTTGGCGAACTGCCCGATCAGGATGCCGAGCAGCGCGAACGGGATCACCCCGCACCAGATGCCGAGACCGGCGGTGAGCCAGTTCCCGAACGCGAGCGGCGGGTGGAACAGCAGTTCGGACACGGTGAAGATCACGACGATCGACACCAGAGCCATCAGCATGGCCGTGATCACTTTCGAGACCAGATAGCCGGTGCCGGTCAGCGGTGTGATGCGCAGCTGCCTGTTCCAGCCGATGGAGCGCTCCGTGACGATGTTGAACGCCTGGGACAGCGCCGCCATCATCCCGCCGTAGCTGGCCACCTGGATGGTCGTGACGACGATCCACGGCAGCTTGGTGACGGGATCGACCTGCCCGCTGCCGCCGAAGCTGCCGCCGAAGGCGACCAGCATGATCAGCGGGACGGCCAGGGTGAAGATCATCGAGCGGGCGTTCTTGAGCTGGCGGAAGGATTCCAGCCCGAGGTAGGCGATGCTCATCGGAGTGCTCCGTTCGTGATGGTGGTATCTGAGGCGGCTGCGGTGTCTGCGCCGGCTGCGGTGCCGGTGGATGCGCCGCCTGCCGCCCCTTCTGTGAGGGCGAGGAAGGCGTCGTCCATGGTGTGCGCCGTCACCTCGATGTCGTGCACGTCGGTGTGAGCGGCGAGGAGGGCGCGCAGGGTCGCGTCCGAGTCGTCGCTGACGATGGCGACCTGCCCTGCGCGGTGGTCGAGCGAGCGGACGCCGGGGAGGCGGCTGAGCGCATCCCGTGCGTCGTCGGTCCAGGCGAAGTCGATGGATGCGCGGATGCGCCTGCCGGAGACGACGGCCTTGACCTCGTTGGGCGTCCCGTCCGCCACCACGACGCCCTTGGACAGCATCACGATGCGGTCCGCGTACGTGTCGGCCTCGTCGAGGTAGTGGGTGGCGAACACGACCGTGCGGCCCTCGTCGGTGAACTCGCGCATCGACTGCCAGAAGGTGCGCCGCGCCTCCACGTCCATGGCGGCGGTCGGCTCGTCGAGGAACAGCAGGTCCGGGTTCGAGACGACGGCGACCGCGAACCGCGCCCGCTGCATCTGCCCACCGGACAGCTTGCTGACCCTCTGCTTGGCGATCTCGGTGCACCGTGCGCGTTCGAGGGCCTCCTCGACGCTCAGCGGGTGCTTGTGCGCTGCGGCGACGAGGGCGACGGACTGCGCGACGGTGAGGGTCGGCAGGAGAGCCCCGCCCTGCAGCATCGCGCCGACGCGCCCTGCCTCGATCGCCGCCCGCGGATTCTCGCCGAACAGGGCGGCGGTGCCGGAGGTCGGATGCGCGAGCCCGAGCGCGAGGTCGATGGTGGTCGACTTCCCCGCACCGTTCGGGCCGAGCAGTGCGACGACCTCGCCAGGCGCGATGCTGAGGCTGACGCCGTTGACGGCCTGCAACGAGCCGAATGACTTCCGCAGGTCGGTGAGCTGGATGGCTGGTGTCTGATTCACCCTCTCAGCCTGGCGGGGCGAAAACGCGGTCGCGCAGAGCGGATGTCAGGGATGGCGGGTGACATTTGTCACGGGAAGAGGTCGGCAGCGAGCAGAAGGTACGACTCGCGGCCGTCGGGGAGGGCGATCGAATCCTCGCCGTAGACCCGGTACGCGATGTCCACCAGGGTTTCCGCGTCGGTGATGCGAACCAGGCAGATTCCGCTCCGCTGCCATCTCCGCTATCACCGCGTCGACATCGGGGCGCGGCAGGTAGACGGCATCGATGTCGGTCGTCACTCGGACGGCGTCGTCGTCTCCGTAGCGGAGCGCCATCGCCGCGCCACCGACGATCCGGATGTGCCCGGTGACACCACGCTCGCTCAATCGGCCGGTCAGTTCATCCAGCAACTCGGCGACCTGGGCGCGGTCGAGTTCATTCTCGTCGCGACGCCTCATGCGCGAGTCAGTGAGCGCTCGTCGATGTAGATGTTGAGATCGCGCAGCCTCTGGGGCGTCGTCTCCCTGGCGCGTTGACGGAGAGAGTCGAACTGAGAGACATACCAGCGACGGGCGAGCTTCTGCGGCTTCGTCCAGGAGGGTCGGCGGTCTTCCGGCAGCGCATCCTCGTACATGGCACGGAGGAACTGCTCCCATCGGGGATCGGAGAGTTGCGACGGCCGGGCGTTCAACTCTCGCTCCGTCAGCGCGTCCGGATGCTGCGCGACCATCTTCGCGGCCTGTGTGATCAGCCTCAACGCGAAGGCGGTGTCTCCGTCGGCGAGAGCTTCCGCCACCGAATCCGTGACCCTGGCAGGGGCATAGCGCGAGTACGGCGATTCCACTGCCTGGTCGACGATGAGCTGACGATCCATTGCTCGGAGAGCGCGCCGAAGAGTGTCGAGCTGGATCCGGCCTTCGCGCTCGGATCTCTCCATCTGGGAGACCGCACCGGCCGTGACACCCAAGCGCTCGCCCAGCTCGTGGCCGGTCAGTCCGAGCTGTGCGCGCGTCGTGCGGATCAGATCAGTCATGCGTCGATTATAGCTGTAGCTATATTCAAGGCATTGGCCACCGGCCGTCGAAACCACGGCGCCGGGTCGTTGTCCGCTTGTTGGAAGGCGCAGGAGTAGCCCAGCGGACGCCGTCACAGCGTCGAAGCAGCCGGACTCGAATCGCGCTCCGCCCTCCCGGATTCGGCCGAACCGTTAGAAGCGCGCCTCGCGCGACCCGCCGAACCGCACCAGCCCCACGACGCCGAGGATGCCGCCCGCCGTCAGCAGGGCGGCGCCGATCAGCATCGCGAGGTCCTGCGCCCCTGCGGCGGGCGCTGGGCTCGTCGGGTCGAGCGCGGGGAGGAGTGAGTCTCCGCCTGGGCCTCCCGTGCGCGATACCCCGGTGACGAGCGCGCCGGAGGGGGTGGCCGGGATGGCGGGAAGCGTGATCGTGGCGGAGGCCGCATCCACGGTGGTCGTGGCGCGCTGCAGCAGCACGAAGAACGTGGATGCCTGCGCACCGGCAGGGCGGGCGAGGAGGGCGATGTCGATGGCGGCTGTGGTCTGCCCGTCGCGGAAGGTGAGGCTGCCCGTGGTCGCGGTGTAATCGGCGCCGGCGATGGCGGTGCCGTCCGCTGTCGTGAAGTCGACCGTCGCTCCGCCTGCACCGGATGCGCGGCTCACGGTCACGGTCGCGGTGCGTCCGTCGGCCGCGAGCGACGAACCTGTCACGCCGAGCGCGCCCGTCCCTGTGCTCACCGTCAGGGGCGCCGAGCCACTGGAGGCGCGGAGGGAGGCGCCAGGAGCCGGCGTATACCGGGCCGTGACCGTGTGGTCGCCTGGCGGCGGAGCGGGGAGGTCGGCACGCGCGATGCCGAACGCGCCGACGGCCGCGTCCACCGGGCTGGCCCCGTCGATGGAGAAGCTGACCGTTCCGTCTGCGGGGGCGGAGAGGAACAGTCGGCCGACCGCTGCGGTCAGCGTGACCGTCGAACCCGCCGCGGCGAAGGACGGAGCGGAGAGCGCCGTCGTCGTGACCGACGCGCAGGACGGGACGTCGCCGTCGATAGTGGCGGTCGCGCCGCCCAGACGCCACGTGGCGGACGGGACAGCGCGGCCGTCCAGCGTCAGCGACCAGACCGCGTGGTGCTCTCCCGGCTCGAAGTTGGTGGGCTGACCGCGGTCCGCCGCGCCAGGGACGATCGCGTTGGCGCCGGCGGAGGCGGCGAGGCGCACGGTGTCCTGCGCCGTGCTGCGGTAGCCGAGGAGCACGGTGCGCGCGGTGAGCGAGGAGCTGATGGGCGCATCCACGATGCAGTCGACGATGGGGGTGAGCGTGCCGGCGGGAACAGTGGATGCGGCGGGATCAGCGGATGCGGCGGGAATAGTGGATGCGCCGGCGGACGGGGTGGGCGACGGACTCGCGGTCTGCGCCGCGGTCGCCTGGGCCGCGTCGGCCGAGGTCGCCGTGGCGGCCTGCTCGAGCACTCCGGCGCCGCTCACCGCGACGACGAGTCCGGCAACACCGAGCATCCTTCGGATACTGGAATACTTGGCGGCCACGGGCCAACTCTAGCCGTTGGGGGCCGACCGCCGCGTCTACCAGAACGGGTGACGCGGCATCCGCCGCGTGGTCAGCTCGCGTAGGAGCCGACGAGGCGCACCGCGCCGCCGTCCACGCCCTTCGCGCCCTGCTCGAAGCCGGTGAGGTCGCGCTCCGACATCGACACCGTTCCGACACGCCAGGCCGGGATGCCGTCGTCCTCGATCGCCCTGATGACCTGGTCGGCGGTCTGCGCCGCGACGACCGCGAGCATCCCGATGCCGAGGTTCCAGGTGCCCTCGCTCGACTCCAGGCTGGTGCCGGCCAGGTCGCTCAGGATGCGGAACACCGGGCTGGGCGACCAGCTCGCGCGGTCCACCTCCACCCAGGAGCCGACGGGGAGGACGCGCGCCAGGTTCGCCGCGATGCCTCCGCCGGTGACGTGGCTCAGGGAGTGCACCGCGCCGCCCAGCGACGGCTCGCCGAGGACCCGCAGCAGCGGGGCGGTGTAGAGGCGGGTCGGCTCCAGTAGAGCCTCTCCGACCGTGCCGCCGAACGCATCCGAGTGGTCGGTGAAGCCGATGCGGTTCTTCGCCAAGATGTGACGGACGAGCGAGAAGCCGTTGGAGTGCAGGCCGGACGACGCGAGCGCGATGACCACGTCGCCGTCCTGGACCAGTTCAGCACCGAGCACGGCGTTGGCCTCGACAGCGCCGACGGCAGCGCCGGCCACGTCGTAGTCGTCCGGCCCGAGGAGTCCCGGGTGCTCGGCCGTCTCGCCGCCGACGAGCGCGGTGCCCGTCGCTTCGCAGGCGCGGGCGATCCCGGCGACGATGTCGGCGATGCGCGACGGCACCACCTTGCCGCAGGCGATGTAGTCGGTCATGAACAGCGGCTTGGCGCCCACCACCACGATGTCGTCGACCACCATGCCGACCAGATCCTGGCCGATGGTGTCGTGCTTGTCGATGGCCTGCGCGATCGCGACCTTGGTGCCGACGCCGTCGGTCGACGTCGCCAGCAGCGGGCGGTCGAACATCTTCAGCGACGACACGTCGAACAGCCCGGCGAATCCGCCGACACCGCCCAGCACGTTGGGGCCGTGGGTGCGGGACACCGCCGCCTTCATCAGCTCGACGGCGAGGTCACCTGCCGCGGTGTCGACACCGGCTTCGGCGTATGAGGCGGACGTGGATGCTGGCTGATCGGTCACGGGTCAATCGTAACGGGGTGGGCCGCTACTCCTTGCGCCCAGGGTCGCCGAACGACGGCAGCAGCACGCTCTCGAACTCCGCGTCAGGTCCAGGGTCGCAGCCGTCTGCCGCAGCGCCCTCTCCCTCGCCGCGCGGAGCCTCCGGACGTTCGAGGAGGTTCTTGCCGAGGTGATGCGCATCCGGGAGCTCGATCGGGTACACCCCGGTGAAGCAGGCGGTGCAGAGGCGCTCGCGCGGCTGCTCCGTCGAGGCGATCATGCCGTCCTCGGAGAGGTAGCCGAGGCTGTCCGCGCCGATGGACTGGCGCACCTCGTCCACCCCGAGCCCTGTCGCGATGAGCTCTGCGCGCGAGGCGAAGTCGATGCCGTAGAAGCACGGCCAGGTGATGGGAGGGCTGGAGATGCGCACGTGCACCTCGGCCGCCCCCGCCTCGCGGAGCATCGAGACGAGCGCGCGCTGCGTGTTGCCGCGCACGATCGAGTCGTCGACGACCACCAGGCGCTTGCCCTTGATGACCTCTTTGAGCGGGTTCAGCTTGAGCTTGATGCCGCGCTGGCGGATGGTCTGCGACGGCTGGATGAAGGTGCGGCCGACGTACGAGTTCTTCACGAGCCCCTGGCCGAACGGGATGCCGGACGCCTGCGCGTATCCGATGGCGGCCGGGGTGCCGGACTCGGGCGTCGGGATGACCAGGTCGGCCTCGACGGCGTGCTCGCGCGCGAGCTGGCGGCCCATCTCGACGCGGGCCTCGTGGACGCCGCGGCCGGCGATGGTCGTGTCAGGGCGCGCGAGATAGACGTACTCGAACACGCAGCCCGCGCGCTTCTCCTCGGCGAAGCGCTGGCTGCGGAGGCCGTTCTCGTCGATCGCGATCAGCTCGCCAGGCTCGACTTCGCGCACGAAGCTCGCGCCGACGATGTCGAGGGCCGCCGTCTCCGATGCGACCACCCAGCCGCGCTCCAGGCGGCCGAGCACCAGCGGGCGGACGCCCTGCGGGTCGCGGGCGGCATAGAGGGTGTGCTCGTCCATGTAGACCAGGCAGAACGCTCCGCGCAGACGGGGAAGGACCTCGAGGGACGTCGCCTCGAGCGTGTGGTCGAGGTCGCCGGTGAGCAGCGCGGTGACCACGGCGGTGTCCGTCGTGTTGCCGCGGGACAGCTCGCCGTCGTGCTCCGGGTATCGCTCGTGGACGAGCTGCATCAGCTCGGCCGTGTTGGTCAGGTTGCCGTTGTGGCCGAGCGCGACCGTGCCGCTGGAGGTGCGGCCGAGCGTCGGCTGCGCGTTCTGCCAGCTGGATGCGCCCGTGGTCGAGTACCGCGTGTGGCCGACGGCGATGTGGCCGGTCAGCGAGTTCAGCGCGTTCTCGTTGAACACCTGCGAGACGAGACCCATGTCTTTGTAGATGAGGATCTTCGAGCCGTCGCTGGTGGCGATGCCCGCGGACTCCTGGCCGCGGTGCTGCAGCGCGTAGAGGCCGAAGTAGCTGAGTTTGGCGACTTCCTCGCCTGGCGCCCAGACGCCGAAGACACCGCAGGCATCCTGCGGACCCTTCTCGCCGGGAAGTAGATCGTGACTGAGAAGACCGTCGCCTCCGGACAAACCGGAACCCCCTTCAGGGTGTTAGCTCTCGATGGATGTGCTCGTGCCTGGTGCGCTGCCGTCCGCCGGCCGCTCGGCCGGCTTCTCGGCCGGCTGCTCGCCGGGGGTGACGCGCACGTCGATTCTATCCGCCTGGACGGTGCGCGCCCGACGGTTCGTCGCCCGGTCGACCAGCAGGGCGACGACCGCCCCGATGGTCACCCCGACGGCCACGCCGATCGCCAGCAGGAAGCCGAAGACGCTGCCGCGGTCGTACGTCGGGTTCGCCGGGAACGCGAACGTGAGGATCAGCGCGACGATCGCGAACAGGATCGCGCCGACCAGCATGAACCGGAAGTATCGCGGCGACCGCCGCACGAGCACCGAGCTCTCGGTGACCGTGGTCTGTTCGTCGTTCTCCTGGCTCATGCATCCATTGTCCCTCACCTTTTCTGTGAGGTCGGAACGGTTCAGAAGCGCAGCGGGAGGAGCCCGTCGAGGGATGCTCGCTGGCCGGACGCGTGCACGGCCCCGGACGCCAGCGCGTCCTCCCACGGCGTCGCTCCGCTCGCGAGCGCGAGCCAGGTCGGCGCGTCCATCTCCACCACGTTCGGCGGCGTTCCCCTCGTGTGCCGGGGGCCGGGGATGCACTGGGTCGCCCCGAACGGCGGCACGCGCACCTCCACGGTGTTGCCTGGCGCGCGCTCGGCGAGGAGCTGCAGCAGGTAGCGCACGGCCATCGCGGTGGTGTTGCGGTCCGCTCCGCCCGCCAGCGCCGCGCGGACGGCAGGGCCGCCCTCCGCATCCTGGATCTTCGCTCTGGCCATCCCCATATCCTCTCAGCCTCTACCATTGGTCGCGTGAAGATTCTGGTCCTGGGTTCCGGTGCTCGCGAGCACGCCATCGTCACGTCGCTGCTGAGCGAGGAGGCCGAACACCGGATCGTCGTCGCCCCAGGCAACGCCGGGATCGCGGCCGATGTCGCCGTCGAGCCTGGGCTCGACCCGCTGGACGGCCAGGCCGTCACCGAGTACGCGATCGAGAACGGCATCGAACTCGTGGTGATCGGGCCGGAGGCCCCCCTCGTCGCCGGCGTCGCGGACCCGCTGCGCACGCGCGGCATCCCGGTGTTCGGTCCTGGCAAGGTCGCGGCGCAGCTCGAGGGGTCGAAGACGTTCGCCAAGCGGATCATGGATGCCGCTGGCGTTCCCACGGGCCGTGCGGTCCGCGCATCCACGCTGGTGGAGGCGGAGGAAGCGCTCGACGCGTTCGGCGCCCCGTACGTGGTGAAGGCGGACGGGCTCGCGGCAGGCAAGGGCGTGCTGGTGACCTCCGACCGGGATGCGGCCGTCCGGCACGCGACGCACTGGCTGGCCCACGGCAGCGTGCTGATCGAGGAGTTCCTCGACGGCCAGGAGGTGTCCCTGTTCCTGGTGAGCGACGGGCACACCGTGCTGCCGCTGTCCCCTGCGCAGGACTACAAGCGGCTGCTCGACGGGGATGCCGGGCCGAACACCGGTGGCATGGGCGCGTACTCGCCGCTGCCGTGGCTTCCGGAGACCTTCGTCGACGAGGTCATCGACACCGTCGCCCTGCCCACCGTGCGCGAGCTGGCGAAGGAGCAGACGCCGTTCATCGGACTGCTCTACTGCGGCCTCATCATGACCAGCCGCGGCATCAGGGTGATCGAGTTCAACGCGCGCTTCGGCGACCCGGAGACTCAGGTCGTGCTCCCCCGGCTGGTGACGCCGCTGTCCACGCTGCTGTTCGCGGCGGCGACCGGCGCGCTGGCCGGCGTTCCGCGTCCGGAGTTCGCGCTCGACACGGCGGTGACGGTCGTGCTGGCCAGCGAGGGCTACCCGGAGGCTCCGCAGACCGGTCGCCCGATCACCGGGCTGGATGCGGCAGCGGCGGTCCCCGATGTGACCATCGCGCACGCGGCGACCGCCCGGGACGAGGCGACGGGCGCGCTGCTCGCGACCGGCGGACGCGTCCTCAGCGTCGTCGCCCGCGGCACCACGTTCGCCGAGGCGCGCGCCCGCGCGTACGAGGCGGTCGAGCTCATCGACCTCCCCGGCTCCCACTAC
>Ga0153994_1000179_pt1 | contig 21924 bp, 13 predicted proteins | sample TSNC078MetaG_FD_104735 | JGI IMG/M metagenome (GOLD analysis project Ga0153994, IMG submission 104735) | Attine ant fungus gardens microbial communities from North Carolina, USA - TSNC078 MetaG | ecosystem: Host-associated > Fungi > Mycelium > Unclassified | place: USA: North Carolina, Lumber...
CTAGGTGCGTGGTCTGTCAACTTTGTTCTCCTGGTCGGGTCACCTTGACGCAGTGACCTGTCATGCGCCCTTGACGTGGGTCGGGAGCCTAGTAAGCTCCATGGAGCTGAAGCTAACAGCATGTCCAGGGTGTTAATTATTGTCATCAATAGACAATTCTTTTTTTCTCCTTTATATAATATATGTGAATAAGTGATTATAACATGATAACTAAGGTTCAGTATAGAAAGTGAATTACCGTGCATTTGACATTTTGTCTGTTCTGCCTCTCTTACAACATTGAATACCTATATCTATGACCCGAGTTTACATTCATCTTCCTTGTAGATGACATCGAGATAGTCAATTGTCTTCATGGCTATGTCATCGGCGGTTGTCAAAGAACAGCGATGCCACACAGGCGTGGATGTGAGATGTGGTGGAGCGTAGGCTCGACTTTTCGATCTAACTGATATATTCGACGTACAAGTTATTTATCTAATCATATATACGGTATCAAAGCACGGCCATGATAGCCCAGGCCTTTAATCAATCGATACGGCACTGGTTTCTTGTATCTGATCCAATCATCGCCATATCTGAGGTGATTCAGCCAATGTCAAATAGCAAACATAGAAGTAGGTGATGGGTGCGTCAAACAGGGTCGGAAGGGACCAAACGAGGGCCGTGACGAGGTCACCACGGAGAGCAGCACATGAGCATCGGAGGAGATAGGCATGTCAAGGGACATCCAACGAGGTATCTTGCTTTTCATCCCTTCTCTTTCCCAAAAACCTTCTCAGGCGCTTTTCAGAACTCAAGTTCATGAAGACAAAACGTGGCACCAGACTCCTCATTTCTGGCTGATGGGGCATCCCAATCAATTATAGCATGATATACGCACGATGCCGAACGCGAGTACGAATGTTGAGAACGTCAAGACAGGTTAGTGGGTCGTTGGGTGTCGTACCATGGTTTTGTATTTTTTCTTGCTGCCGTCGCGGAGAGTGGTGCCCAGTTGCCTGGAAGGATGACCCATGCAAGGACACAGAATACGTACCAGGAGAGATAGATGAGAGCAGCGTTTGAATCCCAGAGGTCGGACAGGCTGGGTATGGCGGTGAGGAGGGCATCGGAGTCGAGGCTCAGGCGACAGGCGTTGGCGTCGTTACCGACGAAGAAAAGGGCGTAGGCGACAGCGGAGACGGTGAGGGTGTTTTCCTCAACACCAGGTGGCCCACTAAGTGTCGTGACAAGAAGACCGCTTTCCTCTCTCTCTGATGACATCCCTTGCCAGTCGCCTCAACGATCTCGCTGCTGCCCATGCCCAGCAACTCATAACGTACATCTTCATTGCTGTATTCACTGCCCAGCGCGACTACCGTCTTCGCCAGGATCTCTTTCAGAAATACTCCAATGAGCAGCTGTCCCTACCCCAGACCCCTTCAGATCTTCCTCTGCGTCGCAAACTATCTGTCGTGTCTGGCTTTTTTCCCATGCAATAGGTCGTTCTCCGAAGAAACACCTGCCAATGGCCCAGAATGTAGTCACTGCTTCTCCTTGTCATATTCGGCAAAAACTCAGTTTTCTGTCCCTCAGGCGCTCCGAACAGCAGCAGAAACGTCGACAGAAACAACATCAACTTCCGTCGTCTGCCCCGCACGACTCAGACGGTAATTCTACTGTCTTGATAGCCTTGATCACCTCCACCGCGAAGATGTTAGAACACATCATCCGCTGGAGGCACATACAGTTTCCAGCATTGAAACATTGGACTGAAGGCTGTTAAGATTATCTATAGCATCTTGGCAAGTTCGTATTGAAGTCATGTATCGACAAAAGGTGCATTCAGCAATAGGACCAGGATAGGGGTATTGGGAGAAATTTAAACAATTGCAATAAAAGTTGTGTCACTATGTGACTATGTGATTGTTGTCACAGTCATGTCCAAAACTGGCGCCGCCCGTGAATCAAAGTGTCGTTGTCTTTCGCGCCTAGCACTCAATTCATTCTTTTATACTTTAAATAGAGCGCTATATTCCTAAAATTGCCAGAAAATCAATCTCAAAGAAGACTCGGCACCATTCTCACAGCCAACAGAGTCCTCTGACGCCCAGAGAAAAAGGAAGAAAGTATGTTGGAACGTTCCATGTCTCGCAAATATAGACACTCAGATTATGAAGTCCAGGCGATAAATTTGAAGCCCACTATAAGGGAACTCGACAAGGGACTGCTGTGCAGCCTCAAGAATGAACACAATCCGATTACACACTCGGATATAGGCAAGCGAACAGATGGTTAGGCTATATCAACTTGTCACCTACTGAGTGACTTATGGCAATGTGCGTTTTGAATTGTTCCCACGGGCGTTCATGACATAGCACTTCACTCACACTTCTTACAAATGCTCTCCTCGCGTTGAGTTTACTGTTTGGACCACATACACTGACGGTCATCCGATAGGTGCTGATAGCGCATTGGCTGCAAGCTACCTTTCCACCTTTCGTATCTTTGCCTCCCTCAGCCGAAGCGACATCGCTGACATTGGGACCCCAAACCGGTCAGTACACGTACCGGAGAAGTTGTCTGGACCCTTCTCGTGTAGCTGCAGCACGCGTTTGGTTGGACTTTCGGCTGTGACGGCTGCACTGAATCCAGAGGCTCTGTTCAACAACTTCGTCTAGTTTCGAGCACAAGTAGCTGTCATTCTCAACTCAATCATCTTCATCTTGCTTCAGTCAGAGGTATCGGAACTCAATGAGCAGTACGTGCGTTCTTTTGGTCGAGCTGCATTAAGTTTATAAGCACAGAGCTATTGATGTCAGTGATAAAGTGCCAATCTCTCCTACACTCGCCGAATTTTGCCAGTGTCCGACATACGACCGTCGCGCTGTCCAGACCGAATTATCCGCAACTCGCTGATCGCTCGAGTCGAGACCTGAGTCAAGATAACTGTGTGGCTAGGAGGAACCGAGTTACTCCTGATGTCTTGCAGGACACCTTGAGCTTAATCTGCGACAGAGATTCCGCCGTTCGATTGGAATACACTAACGCTCTTGCAGGTTATATCTCTCACGAGATGCCTAAATACGGTGACTGTCCCGATCCCGATGGAACAAAACGGGCGCAAAAGCTGGCGGATGGACCTCTCTTGCAAGCAACTAAAACAAGTGTTTTTCTTCATCCTGCTCCGAATAGTGCAAGCACAAGTTCCAACCCGAGGACTCGTCGCTGGTATCCCAATGTTTCTCGCTCTGCAGCGAACATTCAAGAGCTCAGATGAGAATCCTGTTCTAATACAATGGATATTTGCATTGGACGAACTGCTTGCCAGGCTCTGGTTTTCTATTGCAACTGTCCGGAATGTGCTAGAAGTAGTCTGAATAGCCGAGAAGGTGCGCTTCATCTATCAATAGTACTATCAGGTGAAATCTAATTGTCCGAAAGGGCTTGGAATCGATGACAGTCTCATTCATTGCAGCTCATCCATCCCATTCGGAGGATGCATTCCTCACGTTCAAGGTTTTTCATGGAGTGGAGGCATTCCCTGGACTCCCGTTATCGGCGAGGTAGCCGTGAACGCTTTTGTTTCCAATAAGGTCGTACTGGAGACTTTCGGCGTTGATAAAGAGACACTGTCTCGTCGTCTTTTTTCCACGCCATGGACTCCAGAAGCTGCTCTCAACGATTGTGAGTACCATATACGTTTCATGTATGGACCAGTTGATCGATTATCTAGCTTTGAACCCACAAAGCGGGGTGATGGCGTACCGCCGCTACCCAGGATCTCGCCTGCCCTGATGTAGATGAACAATATGTCACTTCAAAGCCTGGCTCGCTCAACACGTGGATTTGGAGTCACTGATCTGCGGGAAACTTTGGAAGCAAGAAGTAGTACATCCAACTCAAAAGTATCACCATTCAAAATGAACAATAAACGGGATCTGCATATCGGATTTGAGATGTAGAAGAAGAGGACGTTTGAAAGTGCAGAGGAATTTGCAAAGAGGATGAAAGAGGTACATGAAGAAGCAGAGGCGGTCCTGAGGAAGAGATGAGAAAATATGCAGATAGAAATAGGAGCAAGCCAGAAAAGTATACGGTATGCAACTGGGTACTTTTAAGCATCAAGGATCTGAAATCCCAGATGCAAAGAAGGTGATCAGAAAAACTAATGGAGTGATTTGTTGGACTTTATCAAGTTAAAAGAATTATCTTGACAAATGTGACTGAATTAGAACTTCTAGAGACAGTAAAAATATATCCAGCAGTTAGTAGAGTACAAAAGTACAAGGATCAAGTAGAAGGGCAGCAAAAAGAATATTCTCTCCCAGTAGTAATTGAAGGAGAAGAAGAATACAAAGTAGAGATAGTATTGAGTAAAAGAGGAAAGGATAGGTATCTGGTGTGATAGAAGAAGTATATGGTAAAAGAAGAAACTAGGAAGCTAAGGGAAAATTTGGGGAACACAAGGGATTTAGTAGAGAAATTTGAAGAAGAATATGGTAAGGGACCCATTGTATGAAAGAATTGCTGGGTATATATGGCAAAAATACTATATGCTTGGGCCAATAAGAGGTTCAATCAGGAATATTGGGAAAGGAACTAAAGGAGATGGAAAGGAGAATGGCAGAAGGAAAAAAGAATGCTGTGCAACTCAGTTGCAATGACTTAGAGAACAGACTCTTTGAGAGTTACAAAGAGAACTTAATGGAGTTCTTTGATTGATTGCTCAACTACTTATATAGTTTTTACTATTTGTCTACATTTACATTGATCTAATCTATAACCACCCAAGAGGTTAGCATATCAACTCCCTTTTATATCATCTTATTTATAACTCTTCTTGTTGTGGTCCTTCCACACTTCATACATTTAACTTTACTTCCTCTTCCTATCTCTGCTCCATTATTTATCCACTTCCATGCTTTAAAACAATTTCCACACCACACATTACTCAGTTGCTCCCCTGAGATAAATCCTTGTCCTTAGTTCTCCTAGGTCTTTATTCTCTTGTACTTGTACCCACTATATTCCACAAATGTTATTTCCTACTTGGTCTTTCAACCCTTTCACTTTGTCCCTTATACCACACCTCATCATCCTACTTGCCAATATTGTCATGACTTGGCAAAATGGCTAAGTTATTATTTATATTTCTTTTCTTTTCTTATTTGGACTTACTACACAAGGAAGTAGTACAGGAAAGTATCACATGTCAATATCATATATCACATGGCAGGTGGTGATGTCACATGATCATGTCACATGAATGGAGTCACATGATGAGTGTGGAAAAGTAGTACACAGATCATGTAGTAGTTGTATAAGTAGTGTACAAAATCTAATGGGAACTCCATTGAGTTCTCCTTGTCAACTTAGACTTGGAGTAGGCTTAAGTTGTCTTGGTTAGAGTCTTACAAATATCTCAAATTTGTTTTGGGGAGTTATCTCCCTTTTTGTTGACATGAAGTCATGAAGACTAAGAGTTTACCCAAGATAGTGAAGATATGAGGATTTTTTTTTAATCAAGGATAGGTTGTTTGTGAGCATGACAGTGTTTCACTGCCCTATTTATGTTACAGAAGACTTCTTAAATACTCTCTAGCTATCATAGTTAGGCTACTACTAGTAGTACAATAAAACATCTGACAAACAATAAACAAAAGAGTCAAATCAAATAACAAAAAAGAAATAAGTTTGATCAAAGAATAAAATGGAGATGAAGATAATAGAGAGAGGATTATTGTTAGAGGAGTGGTGAAAGAGAGTACTTGTCAAGAGAGTTTGTAATGTTGGCAAGCACCTGATCTCTACAACCAGGGAATAGTTTTGGTACTGATGTCTCCATTAGTTAAACCTATGAGAATTATTGTGCAATTGTTCTAGGAATTTGTCAGGGTCATGAGTCTTGTCAATGAGTTCTTCAATATTTTTGTTGATAAGCTAGGTAAGGGAAATTGATTAGTGGTCACATATATGGTAAGGGACCAATTGGAATGCTGCAAAACTTGACTTTGACTATGACCTATCTATTTTTGTCATGACTTGGCAAAATGGCTAAGTTATTATTTATATTTCTTTTCTTTTCTTTTTCTTTTCTTTTATCTTGGACTTACTACACAGAAGGAAGTACAGGAAAGTATCACATCACAAGTATTACATAGTCACAGTCACATGACAGGAAGTCACAGCATCACATCACATGGTGTCACATGATAAGTCACATGATAGGCATGGGAAAGAAGTGTACAGACCATGTAGTAGTTGTATAAGTAGTATAGAGAATCTAACAGGAACTCTATCGAGTTCTCCTTGTCAAATGCTGATAAAGGAGCAGTTGGCTTAATTCCGGCTTTGGAGTTAGCTAGTCTGACAATTTTTGCTAATACATAGGAGCCTTTCTTCAACTGTCACACTACTACTATAGGTCCAGAGTATCATAGCTTTGTCTTACTGCCAATATCTCTATCTTGTTGTGAGTTTCTAACTAGTACTAATTCACTATTACTGAAATTGAGGTCTTTAATCAGGTTCTTGTGTAATGAAGACATTACGATGTAGTAATGCATTAAATGTCTTAGACTCAGAACATTGGACTTATGGTATGGACAGGACTCTTCAGAGAAATCTTAGACTATTTGTCTTTGCCATGACTTCGCAAAACAGCTAAGTCATTATTTAATATTTCTTTTCTTTTCTTTATTACTAGGGTAGAGCATGGGAAAGTATCACATGACCATCACAGAGTCACAAAGGTGTGATAGAAGTCACAGAATGGTCATGTCACACATGGGAGTCACAGGTCATGGTCACAGCATGTGACAAAGAAGTCAGCTGATGGACATGAGGACTGTGGGAGACAAGACACATAGTCACAATAGTAATTGTATATATAGTATAGCAAATCTAACGAGAACTCTATTGAGTTCTCTTTGTCAAATGTTGAACAAAGAGCAGTTGGCTTAATTCTGGCACAGAGTTTGGCTCTCTGACAGTCTTCTATCTTTGGACTGAACTAAATGGAACAACATTGAACTAACCCATTATTAGACAATAACTTGGACTTGACTCAACTTGTCACCCTTGTCACTGATCTGTCACCTAACTAGTCACTTAGAGTTACAAGTAGTGTTACCACATTGTAACAACTGTCACATACCTAGTTAGGATAAATATAGACCAGAAAGAGAAGGAAATGGCAAGTTCTCTCTTTCTGTATTTCCTTTGTAAAATCTACATTGAGGAATTGGTACTCTTACTGTCTTTGGACATCTCAAGGGTGCTACTCAAAGTCTCATTGACATCTCTCCTCTGATATAACTTCACTAAAAACCTTAACCAGACCCTCTAACAAGGAATGTGAAGATATCAAGTGTTAGATATAGGCTTCAAGTTAAATGTACTCAATTGTGAGGTCTAGAGTCTTAACAAAAGGTGTTACTATTGTCCAGCAATATTCCACCCTCTCTGCAGCTTTAACAAGTGATTCACAAATATTAAAATATCATTGTTCAATAGGACCATTGGCTCAAGAATTATAAAATGAGATCCAGATGTGATTAATGCAATATTGCTTTGACAAATACTCCACAGCCTGAACAAATGCTGGACTATAGTTGGTAACAATTTCCTCAATGGCTCTCTATTGGTATAGAATGTCTTTGAAAACAAATGAGCCAATTATATGACTATTTTTGTGGCACAACATATACTATTCTAGATATGAGGAAAGTGAACAGCATGCATGAATGATATAGTGATACCCATTGGACTTTGGCATAAACATTGTGTCAATGTATACTTTTTGAAAGAGGAAAAGGGATACTAGGACCATAGGAAGTATGTATAAGTATTGCATTGACCAAACTTGATACTCATAACATGTTTTCAGATACCAGCAGATATCATCATCAAAGTAGGGCTACCAAAATCATTCAAGGATCTAGGTATAAGTAGTGAATATGCCCTTGTGGCTGAGTTTGTCATGAGCTTGCCTTAGTAAGTCTAACTGCTTTTTTTCATTAACCACTAGCTTATGCTTTGCTCTAGAATCCTTCTTCTATAACTGTCTATTAGCAACAAAGAAACCTGAGGCTTTTCTGATTAATACTTTCAGTTCTTTAGCCTCTATCCTATCTCTCTGCAACAGATTCATTAAGAAATCCATTATCTTCTTTAACTCAGTATTGTAAGACTTTAGCCAAGGTGACTTAAATTTACTCCAAGTCTAAGTTGATAAGGAGAACTTGATGGAGTTCTCATTTAATTCTGTATACTACTTATACAGCTACTACATAGTCTATGCACTACTTTCCCATGGTTCTCATGTGACTTAGTCATGTGATGTCACCTGACTGTGACTTGTGACCTTTGTGACACTTGGTCACATAATACTTTCTTGTGCTCCATTCTTGTGTAGTAAGTTCAGAAAAGAATAGAAATATAAATAATAACTTAGCTATTTTGCCAAGTCATGACAAGTATCCTTTGCTTTTGCTCTGTTAGATTGAGGGATTGGTGTGTTTGGGTGAGGAGTAGATGATAGGTAGACAGTTGCTGCTGGTTTGTGGTGGGTAGATAAAGTATTTTCCAGATGTAACATATTGAACTCTTTATTCAGGAACTCAATTGCATATGTGTTTGTATATACCATCCATTGAGATATGTCTAGATAGCTTGAGTTTGTGCAAAGTGTTGTTGATGCCATGGTGTTTTTGTAGAGAAATAAGTTTGCAAGATCAATCTACTCTTTATAGTTGTCACAAATGGCCACTTACTGATTGTAATTGGTGAATTTGATATTCAAAAGGCTCAAAAAAGTGAAGTTAGACAAATAGCAAGAGATGTTGTTAAGTCTGAAGTCTAATCCTCAGACAGAAAGTCCTTATATATAGAAAAGTGATGATCTGTACACTAGAACAGGCCATTATATGCTACTATCTATTGTTCTACATATAGTAGTGCCTTTGTGCTCAAAATAGCAATAACTTAACTATATGGAGGCTGTCTTTTGTTCTAATTAAAGGCAGATGACTATCTATGGGTAATTAATTAATGTTCATGTGCAAACATTGAGGTCTTTATATCTCCACTAATATTAATCACCTTGGGATTGTTTAAGGCTCATTCTGAGAGTTATAAAGAGGGCCTTTAGTAAGCCTAGAAACAAAGCATCAATCATGGTAGTTTCCAAGATATCAGCAATTTAATAAACGGTAACATAGTGGTTACCTGTTGATCTGCTTAATATCTCAGCCAATACTAATTGCCTCAAGATATGACAGGTAACAATTGAAAGGTCTTCTCAAGAGCTTTCTGTAGTAGTTGAGACTGTGAGAATTGTTGAATAATTGATAGAGATATGACTGAATAAAGCTTGTGACAATAGTCCTTCTCAATAGGGTCCTTAGGAGCTCAGGGGCATTAAGATAAGCCATCTGGGCCATGACCATGCCTAGGAACATGATGAAGTTAGAAATAAAAGAAAAGAATGGCAGATATCCAATGATTGATCAGTGTGTTAGGTTGAATATCTGGATTGTTAGTCATTCCCTTAATATATTTTGTATCGACTTCAACTACTAAATTTTTACCCCAATTATCCAGATCCAACAGTTCTTCAATGCATGAAAAAGACCAAAAAGCTTGAGTTTTGCCTGTGAGTACCTGCTCTCTCTTTCTGATAATGTTATTAACCCAAATTGTAAGAGATAGTGCTTGGTATCAACCCCAATTTGAGAAAGAATATATCCAACAGCAATAGAGGATGTATCCACAGCAAGTATGACTTTGTGTCTACTTGCATAGTTGATCACATGAATTGCAGGTAAGTTTTTTGCTAATGTCTTAAGTTTCTTCATAGCCTCTAACTCTTGTTTTCCAAAGGTAAACTCTATGTCCTTTTGAGTGAGATGAACCAGTGGATGGGCAATCATAGCATAGTCTTTGATAAATATCCAGATAGCCCCAACTGTCCCAAGAAAACCTTGAACTTCTCAAGTGATTTACAAATTGGCCAGTCCACTATTTTCTGAATACAAGCTGTATCTGGAAGGCATCTTTCATAAGTACAGAGGTGACCAACAACATCAGCAAAAGGTACCTCCTGCATATTGAACTCATTGGAGGATTTGGTAGACATTTTGGAAGTATTCCCAGGTAAAACAACAGATACTAGGATTTTCAGAAAGAGTTTCAAACAAGTTTGTAGCGACTTAGCCTGAGACAACTTAATCACCCTCCAAGTTTGAGTTGACAAGAAGAACTTGATGGAGTTCCCATTTGATTTTCTATACTATATATACAAGCTACTATTGTGGCTATGTACTTTACCTCTCACAGTCCTTATGTTGCTCATCATATGACTACCCTGTCATATGTTGTGACCATGACCTGTGACATGACCATTTCTGTGACTGGTGTCACATTTGTGACATTGTGATAGTAACATAACTCCTTTCCCATACTTCACCTTTATAGTAGTAATTTAACTAAATAAAAGAAAAAGGAAATAGAAAATAAAAAAAATGACTTAGCCATTTTGCCAAGTCATAACAAAGTTAGGGCCTATTTTGTATTATATGGGGGGCCCTTTGACTGGAACATTATTGACAAATAGAACAACAACATCAGAAATTTCATCCTGCAGTAAAAATATAAGATCTCCATGCTGGATCTGCATTAAGTTGGTATAATCCATAGGAATAGATATTAGACAAAGGGTGCCAAGAGGAGGAAGGTAATAAGATCCTGGGACCATGGATCTAATACACATTGATCAAACTCAACTATTAGATCAAAAATACCATAGTATCCTTGTGCTCTAAATGACTCAGTGTATTGTTCTACCATAGGAGAGAGGCCTACATCCTTGATGACAACTAGATTTAGAGATTGGAGGTTATGCACAAGACAAAGTGATTTTCTATCTTTCTTCAAGACACAGAACCAGTGAGAATGATAAGAAGAATTGGATGGTTTATAAACACCAGCTGCAATCTTTGACTTAATGATTTCTATAACATAAGAAAAGATTCTTGGGGATATTAGTATGTTTTTGAGGCTCCATGGTATGTGCTTAACTGTGGATATTATTACCAGATCAAAGTAATCTGATGAAAACTTCCCTTTTTTATCCTTTGTCTAGGCAAATGCAAACTCTTGGAGTTTAATAAGATAATGTGCCAGTTTTTCTTCCTCTGGCCACAGAAACTAATCTTGATTTATGTTAATGGCCAACTTAGATTCAAGGGTATATTATAACCTAGGAGTAAAGTCAAGTGGATGGAAAGAAAATAAAGGAAAAGTTTCAAGGGGGTTTGAGGGAATATAGTAGATAATTCAGAAGTCTTCTAGCAGGGTAGTGGCAACTAGTTTGACTCAGTGAGCAACTTTTTTATAAGCAAACAATGAGACTTGATCTAAGAAAAATACTTGAATAGAGATTTCATAAATTTCTTTTGGGTATGTAAGTGATTCAAATAGAACTGAAGTGAAGGCAATTGGTGATAGTATGAAACAGGAAAGAGGCTTGATAGAAATTTGCAATATGTTGTTTGGTTTGGGAATTTCATGAGGGATATACTAATTTGAGCTAATGATTTTATCTCCTTGACAGGTAGTCAAATCCTCAATTATTAAAAACCTAAGGTAGCAGATACATTAAAAGAGGAGCAATTATGAGACTAGATTAGATTGGTAATAACTGCCTGTGAGTTTGGATCAACCAGTGTGATGTATGAGTCCCCATTTGAAAAGTAGCAAGTGTTGGTCTGGGCAAGGGTAAGGAAAGGTCATTTAAGTAGCATCTTATAGAAAGTGTTGCTAATAACCTATACTTGAAGATAGAAGTCACAGTTTCCAATAGTGACTCTGTCACAAACTTCATTCAGTCATATCTCCATCAATTCTTCAATGATTCCCATGGTTTTAAAGGCTATAGAAAGCCCTCAAAAAGACCTTTCAATCAATGCCAGTCATATCTTGAAACAATCAGTATTGGCTAAGATATTAAGCAGATCAATAGGTAACTACCATGTTACCATTTATTAAATTGCTAATATCTCAGAAACCACCATGATCAATGCTTTGGTTCTAGGCTCAGAATGAGCCTAGAATAACCTCAAGGTGATTAATACTAGTGGAGATATGAAGGCCTCAATATTTGCACATGAACTTCATCAATTACCCATAGATAGTCATCTGTCCTTTTCTTAGAACAAAGAATAGCCTCCATAAGGTTAAGTTATCACTATATTAAGCAAAAAGGCACTACTATATATAGAACAATAGGTAGTAGCATGTGATGATCTGATTTTGTATATAAGGACTTCCTGTCTAAGAATTAGACCTCAAACTTATGTTATGAGAGCCCCCAAAAGGAAATAACTTCCCACACTTTTAAATAGTTAATCCACAATCTCAAGACATATAACAGGATAAAAATATAAATAGTATGAGAAACTTAAGTAAGCCATATCATATGATTAGGTCAAGTGATTGTAGAACATTCTAGAGGAACATGTGACCATAAGACTTTTGTGCACAGACCATATAAAAGTAGTATAAGTAGTGTACATAATACAATGGGGAACTCTATTAAGTTCTTTCTGAACATTCATCTAGGATGAACTCTAAGTCTTCATGATTCAACGTTAACATAAGAACTCAATACCCAATGATGATCTCATACCTCACAACCTCACCACCTACTTATTTCCTTATCTTTCTCACTAGTGAGCACAGCATTCACAAGTATCTTGGATAGTGGGCCCTAGCTATAAAAGGGACTTCTCAGTTAGTTAGGGATTGAGGGAGGAGACTAGATACCAAGTCCAGGTATTTTGTTCAAGTCCAGATTTTATAACTAGACATTGTTCTTTATTTCTTTCTCTGTATAAGCTCCATGCTGTACTCTATTGTGAGTAGTACATATAAGGGATTGGTGGTTATTCTTTAGGAAGCCACTTAGCTTAGGAGTCCTCTTCTTAGAGGCAATTGTTTACCAATTTGATTAGGGTAGTAGTCAGTAAGGCAATAGGACTCTAGACAAGTGAAGATTTTGCACCTTATTGGACATAGCCTTAAGTAGTTACCCTAGAAGAAGAAATCTTGCCAATAAGCTCCAAGTACAAATTATTACCATTACCATCACCACTACCCTATGACAAAATGTCTCAACAACAATAACAACAACAACCACAGTAACAAGGGGAACCCTTTGTAGTGCCTGCCCCTTGCCAACTACCACCTAGCAGAGAGGAACAACTTCTCTTTATCATTGCTAACCTGTAGCAGTAGATTAATACTATGCTCCTCCAACAGTAAGGGAGCAGAGTAGAGGTCACAAGACCTCTGATATTTGGTGAAAAGATAGAAGAAGTGAGCACATTCATCAATGTAACTTGCCTATATTTGAGTATAATAATGAATAGGGAGACAGCAATAACCCAAATTGCCTAGGTGTTGTCATATGTACAGGGAGAAGTGGCAGCGGCATAGAAGGACAACCTGTTGGATAAGCTGGCCAAGAGAGAGTCAGAGGTTGAGACAATGGAGAGGTTGTTTACAAAAATAAAGAATAAGTTTGGAGAAACAATAGAAGAAGAGAGAAAGAGACTTGAATGGGGCTATTCAAAGAAAGCTAGCAGAGGCAGAAAACCTACCAACCACTATTGGAGAGTGGCAAGAGAGAATGGTAAGATTAGATAGAAATCAGAGACAAAATAGGGCAGAAGAGAGGTTGCTTGCAGTATGCCCAGGGGTAAATGCACAGCCAAGAGGAGGGGAATATGTGTAAGAAAGCTAAACTCCAAGCCAGTGTTACGCCGTTAGAGAATTTTCTGTGGAAAAGTAGCATAGGATAAAAGTTATAACTCTGGGTTTCACTATTGGAACCCACTCTAGAGATCTTCTATAAGCCCCAGACATAATCTAGACCCAAAATTGGGTACTTCTCTTAGGTAGTGACTAAGTTGCCACATGCTAGAATAGCATATACCTCGGGAGGCAAGACTAATGAGCTAGCATCAGGTTTCTTAGATACAGACTATCAATGTTGAAACTCTAGAAATCAGAGGCTTAGAGATCTCTTTGGAATGTGAGATAATTTTGATCTAGAGCAGACTTAGACTAATATAATATCAAGACAGCAGATCAAAAGTCTATCAGTGACTAGTGATCCCATCACTGCTGGACTCAGTGAAGAAATAGATACACTGCCAAATGATGATTGTATTGCTGATGCTCGGACACACTGTCATATGTTTTTAGACTATATTCAGAGTAGAAGGAAGCCAGTTCAGGGTTCAGGAAACGATGGGCAGGAGTGAAGTATAGAGGTGGAGCAGGATCACATGGTCATGTCCGGGAGGTATGGAGGACAGGAAGGTAATGGCTGTCATAGCCACATGGTAGTGTCATAAAGGAGAGACATGAGGGAGAGTGGTAGAATGGAGAGTTTCCTTTTCTATTTCTTTTTAATTGAGTCTCTAACATTTGTAAGATTATAATATATTTCTTAGAGTGGAGATTGAGAGGGAAGAGCCTCCTTGGCCCTTGCCTTCATCTCAGAAGCTCTTGAGGTTGTAAATGCGATTCTCTTGAGTTTGTAAGGGGTGATCTTGGTGAGAGGTTGAGTTGGTGAATGTTTTCTATCATATACCCTATTCTTTCTGAAGCCAAGACACAGCGGTCGCTCGGGTAACCTTCTATGGAATAGCAGGCCTGAAAAGCCTAGCTAATCATTGACTCAGGTCATATCACACCCATAAGGTTTGGTGTGAGGGTGCAGATAAGGGCTTGATTGAGTGTGGTAAGGCCCATGAGTGGTTTATTGACTATTCTACTAGTAAGCTTGTTACGGTGTGTAAAGGTGGACACCTTAGGGACACCATGCAAGGCAGATCTAGATTGAACTCACCATCATTTTGACTATTTTTACATTACAGATAAGCTGTGCTTTATATTTTAATTTCTTTCTGATATCCCCACTTCTTCTTTCTCCCCACGAATCCTTTAGCACGCAGTTGGGAACTGTTACTGCCCCCTTTCTACTTGCTAGTCACAGCTAATTGCCCTTTTGCCTCTTTCACTAGAATAAAGCCAACTACTCTTTGTTCAGCAATTGACAAAGAGAACTCAATAGAGTCCTTGTTAGATTTGCTACACTATATATACAATTACTGTTATGACTATGCGTCTTGTCTCCCACAGTCCTTATGTCTATCAGCTGACTTCTTTGTCATATGTTGTGACTATGACTGTTGTCACACCTTTGTGACTCTGTGACTTGTTATGTGATATTTCCCATGCTCCACCTTAGTAATAAAAGAAAAGAAAAGAAAAAGAAAAGAAATATTAAATAATAACTTAGCCATTTTGCCAAGTCATGACAATATGGAGGAGGATTGTATGGAGGGAGAGGAGAACAGATTACATAGAGAGCAGAAAACAACAGTGGGGGATATTGGGGACCAAGTGTGCCTAGTCAAAGTCAAATGGGTCCAAGGAGAGACCCAAATGCAATAGAAGTAGATAGAGGAAAGAGAGGGGATAGAACATGCTATGTGTATGGAAAATAGGGCTATATAGCCAAAAATTGCTAGGAGAAATAGAGAAAGAAAGGACAAGTAGTAGAGATGCTGTAAGAGTTAGCAAAAGACAATGGAAGACAGTAAGCTCTCAACTGGCCTGTCAGTATCTAAAGTCCGATGACCAGAATTAAGCCAACTGTCTCTTTGTTCAGAGTTTGACAAAGAGAACTCAATGGAGTTCTTGCTTAATTCTCTACTACTTATACATTTTACTACTGTGGCTATGTACTTGCTCTCCCATGGTCCTCATGTTACTCTAGTCATGTGATACTCTGTGACTGTGACTTGTGACACAACCATCTGTGACCATCCATCACACCATTGTGATATTGTGACAAAGTCACATGATACTTTCCTGTGCTCTATCTTGTAGTTGTAAGTCCAATAAGAAAAGAAGAGAAAAGAAAAGAAATATAAATAATGACTTAGCTGTTTTGCCAAGTCATAACATGGCCTCTAACAATTTTTATAGTGTATTGCACCCAGAAAAATTGGGCAATAAAATAAATTCCACCAATACCACTGAGAAAGTAAGAGATATGTAGTGCACACTATGGCTGCTAAGAGAAGTTTGGATGAAGGTAGGACTAGAGAAACTGGAGAGTCACAAGGGAGTGGTAGTAAAAGCATTGTTAGATAGTAGTACAACAGGCCTATTCATGGATATAACCTTTGCCAAGGAAAAAGGATTTAAAATGGAGAAGTTAAGAAACCCTCTCTTAGTAAGAAATGTAGATGAAACAGTAAATGTGGGAGGAGCAATAATATACCAGGTAGAGTGCAACATGTTCTTCAAGGGGCATGTAGAGAGAGTGAGGATGGATGTATGTAACTTGGGTAAAACAGAGGTGATACTGGGCATACCATGGCTAGCAGTGCTATCACGCCAAACAGCTGTTTAGGTAATAAAAGTGATATTTTTTACCATAATAACAAGAATAACCAGCTCAAGAGACAAGTTTGGCCCCCCAGAGATGTTTCTTAGATGCCTAGTTGTGGACTTGAGCATACTACTTGAGTAGTAGAGTAGTAGCTGTGACTACTATTACAGAGACCTCATAAGAATTGTCTAGAGAATTTCATAACAGATCTATAACAGAACTCTACTCTCAAGTGCTCTCGAGAGCAGAAAGGACCTTAGAAGATTGTTTTTTATAAAGATGATGTCATATCTTGGCAGCAGTCACTTATTTATAATATCTAGGTTACCATTAGATTAGAGCCACCATTGCTAATGGCTAATTATAGCAAGAACTAGCAAGACGAGTCCTCTCAGAGACTGTATCACAAACCTAACAGAAGAAAACTGAGGCTTGAAGATGTGATGAGGTATAGAGAAGTAGTAGAAGGACTAGAGAGATCAGGCAGAGAGGTCAGATAGAGAGATAGAAGAAAAGGTGTTTGATAAAGACAACGTGCTTGAGAGAAAGACAACTCAAGATTGCTGCCTCTTTCTATGGCCCAGAAAAAGGCTTGAGAGCCATCTATTGTTTAGAGAAGAACCCTAGGAGTAGGATTAGAGGAGTAGGAAGTGGTAGCCAAGTGATCTAGAGAGATGCTATCTTATTATCTTGCTCTTACTATCTTTGGGAATTTGGAAGTTTTCTTTGTTTCTTTTCTTTTGTTGTATCATTGCTTTATAATCCTAATAAATACTCTAGGGCACAGAAGGGACACAAGAATACACTTTTTCCCATCATCCCTTCCTCTGTTGCTCTAGAGCTAAAAGGCTATTTGAGTGATTTGAGGTTTTTCTTTTGTGTCTGCTTTATGAAAACTCTATAAAACTTCTCTCAAAGGGATACTCAAGCCTCAACGGACTCAGGCATTTGCTTATGCTAGGAGCTAATCACTCGCTATGTGTTTTTGGAGTAGACTTCCAGTTATACAGTTAGCTAAAGTAGAGCTTGCATGATGACACAGAAGTTCTAGGTAGATCTACTGTATTGATGGTGAGCCAGGCTACTAGACTAGGTAAGGGCAGTAATGTCATGGCACAAGATGAATGCATGCCTTAGGGATCCTATTATAGTGAGAGTTCACTCGAGTGGATACTAAAAACATTTCTTTTTTTCTTAGGTTTCTATTTAATATGTTTTGGTTATTCTTTGGACATTCACCTTCAGTAAGCTCTCTATTATTTGATTTATCTCCCCAGTACCTACTTGTTTAGTACACAATTGTGAAGCAGTTTGGAGATTTTGCCTCTCTGATCTCACTTTTACCTTTGTTTTGTGATCAAACCTATTGATTTCTATCAGTGCATAACCCAGAAATAGATTAGGAAAAAGGGGAGATTAAGATGATGTGGTAAAAGGGGCAAAAGAGATGCTTGCTATGACAAGTAAGTAGAAGAGATGATGACAGTTCTCAATTGCATACTAAAGGGTTTGTGGAAAGAAGAAGGAAGTAAGGGTATCAGAAAGAAATTAAAAAGTAGAAGTGCAGCTTATCTGTAATATAAAAATAGATGAAATGATTGGGAGCTCAATCTAGATCTGCCTTGCATGGTGTTCCTAAGGTGTCTACCTTTATACACTGTAACAAGCTTACTAGTAGAATAGTCAATAAACCACTCATGGGCCTTACTACACTTAATCAAGTCCTTATCCATATCCCCACACCAAACCTTATGGGTGTGATATGATCTGAGTCAATGATTAGCTAAGCTTTTTGGGCCTGCTACTCTATAAAAGGTTGTCTGAGTGACTGCTACATCTTGTCTTAAGAAAGAGTAGAGTATATAGTAGGAAACATTTACCAACTCAACCTCTCACCAAGATCATCCCTTACACACTCAAGAGAATTGTATTTACAATGTCAAGAGCTTCTGAGATGAAGGCAAGGGCCAAGGAGGCTCTCTTGTTCAATCTCTACTCTGAGAAATATATTAGGATATTACAAATGTTGGAGACTCAATTAAAAAGAAATAGAAGAAGAAATCCTTCATTCTACCACTCTCCCTCATATCCCTTCTCTAGGACACCACTATGTGGCCACAACAGCTGTCACCTCCCTATCCTTTATACCTCTAAACATGACCATGTGATCCTGCTCTACCTCCATACTCTACCCCTGTCCATTATTTCCCAAACCCCAAACCAGCTTCCTTCTACTCTGAATATAGTCTAGAAACATATAACAGTATGTCTGAGCATTAGCGATACAATTGTTATCTAGTAGCACATCCATTTCTTGACTGAGTCCAGCAGTGATGGGATCACTAGTCACTGATAGACTTTTGATCTGTTATCTTAGTGTCATATTAGTCTAAGTCTGCTCTAGATTGAAATTATCTTGCATTCCAAGAATATTCCTAAGCCTCTAACTTCTAGAGCTTCAACATTAATAGTCTGTATCTGAGAAACCTGATGCTAGCTCATTACTCTTGTCTCCTGAGATATATGCTATTCTAGCATATGGCAGCTTGGCCACTACCTAGTAGAAGTACCCAATCTTGGGTCTAGATTATGTCTGGGGCTTGTAGAAGGTCTTTAGAGTAGGTTCCAATAGCAAAATCCAGGGGTATAAAGTGTATTCCATGCTACATTTCCACAGAAAATTCTCTAGTGGCATAATACTGGGAGGTATAAAGTACAGGAAGGTGACAGCTGTCATGGCCACATGGTGGTGTCCCAGAGGAGCAACACAAGAGAGAGTAGTAGAATGAAGGGTTTTCTATTTCTATTTCTTTTCAATTGAGTCTCCAACATTTGTATTATTCTAATATATTTCTCAGAGTGGAGATTGATGGAGAGAGCCTCCTTGGCCCTTGTCTTCATCTCAGAAGCTCTTGAGGTTGTAAATGCAATTCTCTTAAGTGTGTAAGGGGTGATCTTGGTAAGAGGTTGAGTTAGTGGCTATTTTATACCATATACCCCATTCTTTCAAGAGACAAAATATAGCAGTCACTTGGACAACCTTCTATGAAGTAGCAGGCCCAAAAAGCCTAGCTAATCATTGACTCAGATCATATCACACCCATAAGGTTTAGTGTGGGGGTGTGGATAAGGACTTGATTAAGTATAGTAAGGCCTATGAGTGGTTTACTGACTATTCTACTAGTGAGCTTGTTATGATGTGTAAAGGTAAACACCTTAGGGACACCATGCAAGGTAGATCTAGATTGAACTCATCATCATTTTATCTATTTTTATATTACAGATAAGCTATGCTTTTCATTTTAATTTCTTTCTGATATCCCCACTTCCTCCTTCTCCCCACAAACCCTTTAGCACATGATTGAGGACTGTTACTACCCTTTTCTCTTGCCTGTCATAGTAAAACCCTCTTTTTTCCCTTTCATCATTGCTTTGTAATCTTAATAAAATACTCTAGGACACAAAAGGGAACTCAAGCATTATACCCCTATCATTATCTCTTTCTGTTGCTCTAGAGCTTAATAGCTATTTGAGTGACTAAGTCTCATTTTTCTTGAGTGTTCCTCTTTACTTTCTAAAAACTACCAAAACCCTCCCTTGAATGGGAATTTGAGCCCCAATGGACTTGGGCATTTGCTTATACTAGGAGTTAACTACCCACTATATGTTTTTGGGGTAGGCTTCCAGTTATAGAGTCAGCTAAAGAAGAGCCTACTGTTATGAACATCAAGTGGGACTACAATTATTATCAGCTATAGTCTGATAATGAGTAGCTAGTAGACGAGATGTTAGCAATACTAGATGAGGACATTACTATACAGTAATGCATTGAATGTCTAAGGACTCCAAGGGACAATGGACTCACAGAATAGACAGGACTCTTCAGAGAAATCTTAGACTATTCTCTTTCTAATCTTTGAACTTGTGCTAAATGGGATAATATCGGACTAACCCATTATTAGACACTGACTCAACTTGTTACCTTCATTGCTTCTGTCACTGGATTGTCACTTAACTAGTCACCCATAGTTACAACTAGTGTTACCACATTGTAACATAGTCACAATACCTAGTTAGGATAAATACAGACCAGAAAGAGAAGGGAACGGCAAGTTCTCTCTTTCTGTATTTCCTTTGCAAAACTTTACTCTGAGGAATCAGTACTCTTATCTGTCTTAGGAAAATCTCAAGAGTGCTACTCAAAGTCTCATTGACATCTCTCCTCTGATATAACTTCACTGAAAACCTTAACTGGATCCTTTAACAAGGAGCATGAAGATATCAAGTATTAGATATAGGCTTTAAGTTGAAATACATATTCAACTATAAGGTCTAGAGTCTTAACACCTACACAACGGCACAGGAGTTCTAGGTAGATCTGCTATATTGATGGCAAGCTAGACTACTAGACTAGGTAAAGGCAGTAGTGTCATGATGCAAACACATATCTTAGAAATCCTATTACAGTGAGACTAACCTCGAGTAGATTCATAAAAACTTTATTATCATCTCTTTTGGTTATTCAAGTCTTTCTCCTCTATTCCTTCCTTTTTAAGCTCTCTTTGTTATTTGATCATCTCCCCAGTACTTACTTGTTTAGTATACAATTGTGAAACATCTCAGAGATTCTTTTACTTTTATTTGTTGTTACTTTTGTATTGTGATCAATTTCCCTTTGATCCCCATCACTGATGGGGAGAGTATTGTCAACAAAATGTATGGATGGAAAGTGGAGACCTATGACCTTCATCTCAAAATTGTTAAATACTACAGAACAAAATTATGAGATCCACGACAAGGAGATATCAGCAGTCATTAGATGTTTAGAGATATAGAGGCATTACCTGGAGGGTGCTGTTACACCGCTAGAGAATTTTCTATGGAAATGTAGCATGGGATAAAAATTATAACCCTAGATTTCACTATTGGAACCCACTCTAGAGAACTTCTACAAGCTCCAGACATAATCTAGACCCAAGATTGGATCCTTCTATTAGGTAGTGGCCAAGCTGTCACATGCCAGAAAAGCATATACCTTGGGAGGCAAGACTGATGAGCTAGCATCAGGTTTCTCAGAGACAGACTATCAATGTTGATACTTTAGAACTCAGATGTTAAAGGATATCTCTGGAATGCGACAGAATTTTAATCTAAAGCAGACTTGGACTAATATGATACCAAGACGACAGATCAAAAGTCTATCAGTGACTAGTGATCCCATCACTGCTAGACTTAGTCAAGAAGTAGATGTGCTATAGAGCAACAGGAATATCGATTACCTTTGTATGCACTTGCACGTTGAAAGGGGCAAAAGGGATGTTGACTGTGACAAGCAAATAGAAAAGGCGGTGACAGCTCCCAATTGCATGCTAAAGGGTTCGTGGAGAGAAGGAGAAAGTGGGGGTATCAGAAAGAAATTAAAAAGTGAATACGCAGCTTATTTGGAATCTAAATATAGAAGGAATGAC
>Ga0153994_1000181_pt1 | contig 21789 bp, 21 predicted proteins | sample TSNC078MetaG_FD_104735 | JGI IMG/M metagenome (GOLD analysis project Ga0153994, IMG submission 104735) | Attine ant fungus gardens microbial communities from North Carolina, USA - TSNC078 MetaG | ecosystem: Host-associated > Fungi > Mycelium > Unclassified | place: USA: North Carolina, Lumber...
GAAACACACCCTATGAATGTGGATAACCTTCTAAAAAATGAAGGGTGCTGTGGATATCCTCCCAAAATAAATTTTTGCTGGATATGGTCTATAAATAAATTAATTTACCATTCAAAACTGTGCTTTTTTGTGATTTTGATTGACTAACCCCCCTGAATCCTTTATAATATCTTAGATATGGGAGTTTTAACGAAAAGCAGGTGAATTGATGTTAAAGAGTATGACGGGTTTTGGAAGATGTGAGATATCCGATGAAAACAGGAAGATTATTGTGGAGATGAAGGCTGTGAACCACAGGTATTGTGATATCAATATCAGGATGCCTAAGAAGCTGGCTTTTTTTGAAACTGCCATGAGAAATTTAATTAAAAAATATGTCCAGCGTGGTAAAATCGATATTTTTATTACTTATGAAGATCATACGGAAGCTGGTATTTGCTTAAAATATAATGAAGATTTGGCAAAAGAATATTATAAGCAATTAAACAGACTGAGTCAGCAGTTTAATATAGCAAATGACATCAAAGCATCTTCATTATCCGGGTATCCGGAAGTATTTTCTTTAGAAGAACAAACAATTAATGAAGAAGAATTATGGAAGCTTCTTGAAACAGCCCTTGAAGGTGCCTGCGAGCGTTTTGTTGAATCACGTATAATCGAAGGAGAAGATTTGAAAACGGATATGCTGATGAAGTTAGATTCAATGTTGGAAGTGGTTAATTATATTGAAGAAGACTCACCGGAGATTATTGCCAAATACAAAGAAAAGCTTCAAAGGAAAGTTGAAGAGATGCTTGCTGACCATACGATAGATGAGAATCGACTATTAACAGAAGTTGCTATTTTTGCTGACAGGACTTCAATTGATGAGGAGATTGTCCGCCTGAGAAGCCATATTCAGAATACAAAGGAAACCCTTATGGCCGGCGGCAGCGTAGGCCGAAAACTGGACTTTGTTGCCCAGGAGATGAATAGAGAGGCGAATACGATTTTATCAAAAGCCAATAATTTGATTGTCAGCAATCGGGCGATTGATTTAAAAACGAATATTGAAAAAGTCAGGGAACAGATTCAAAATATTGAATAGATTCAAAATATTGAATGGGAGACGATAGATGTGGGAAGTTTGATTAATATAGGTTTTGGCAATGTTGTTAATACCAGCAAGATAGTAGCGGTCATTAGTCCTGATTCTGCCCCGATTAAACGTATTGTGCAAAATGCAAAGGATGACGGAACTGCTGTTGATGCGACTCAGGGTCGAAGAACCAGGGCTGTTATCATCATGGATGACGACCATATTGTGTTATCGGCACTTCAGCCGGAGACGATTGCCAGCCGTTATCATAGTAAAGATATGGCAGATAGTCATCATCATAAGTCGTCGAACATCATATTACATGATTAATAAAAACAGGGAAGAGAAATTGATGAAAAAGCAAGGGATTTTAACAATTGTTTCGGGCTTTTCCGGTGCCGGAAAAGGCACATTGATGAAGCGGCTTCTGAGCCAATATCAAGAGGATTATTGTCTGTCGGTTTCGGCAACAACAAGGGAACCAAGAAAAGGTGAAACAGATGGAAAGGAATATTTTTTTATTTCGGTTGAACTGTTTGAACAGATGATTGAGACCGGACAGCTCTTAGAATATGCCAAATATTTGGATAATTATTATGGGACACCTAAGAATTTTGTGTTGGATAAGCTTGATTCGGGGGTTAATGTTCTTTTAGAAATCGAGATGCAGGGAGCCTTAAAGATTAAAGCGCAGTATCCGGAAACATTATTGATTTTTATACTGCCGCCGTCCGTTCCTTTGTTGGAACAAAGGCTTAGAGGACGGGGAACAGAAACCGATGAAGTTATAGATGCAAGATTAAAAAGGGCTCATGACGAGATGGAATTTATCAAGAATTATGATTATATTGTCGTCAATGACCATTTGGATACCTGCACGGAAAGAATTCATCAGATTGTCGTTAATGAGCAATACCGGGTTCATCGCAACCGGGAATTTATCAATAGAATTGAAAGAGAGCTTTTAGCTTATCAGAAAGGGGAATAAATTATGTTACATCCATCATATACAGACCTAATGGAAGTCATTAACAGCGAAGTGAGCGAGGGGGATCAACCTATTGTTAAAAGCCGTTATTCCATCATCATTGCCACGGCAAAGAGGGCAAGACAGATTATTGGGGGCGAGGAACCCTTAATTAACGGCAAGGACAGGAAACCGCTGTCGGTGGCTATTGATGAAATATATACCGGAGAGGTTAAAATTATCGGGGTAGGTGATGCCTCTGCAGATGATGATAAGTTTATCGACTTAGCCGATGAGGTACTTGATGTTGCTCTGGAAGACGACGAAGAGATGCTTTTTGAAGACCATAAAGATGAGCCAATCTCAGTATCCGAAGAAATTGAAATTGAAGAATAAAATCTGACTTAAGTCATCTTGACATATATAAAATGCCGCCTCGCAATTGATGATAAACTTTTGTGAGGCGTTTTTGGATTAAAGGGTGGGAAATTTGATGGGTGATCAAAAATTGAAAAGCATACTGAATATTGGTGAAACAATAGGTGTCGAGTTTAAGAGATGTGGCAATGGGATAGAAAATGATGTTTATGAAACTGTATGTTCATTTTTAAATCGCTATGGTGGCGATTTATATTTAGGAATAGAGGATAATGGCGTTGTAATAGGGGTTTCTGAAAATGCGTCTGCGAACCTGGTGAAAAATTTCATTAAGATGGTGAGTAATCCTGATATTATAAACCCAACCATATACCTTGCGCCAGAGATAATTGAATACGAGAAAAAGAAAATAATCAAGATTCATGTCCCGGCAAGTTCAGAAGTTCATGGCTATAAGAGAATTATTTATGATAGAGTAGATGATGCAGATGTAAAAGTGACATCTACAAGCCAAATAGCAGCTATGTATATCAGAAAGCAAAATATATTTACTGAGAAGAGAGTATATAAATATGTAAAAATAGAAGATATGAGAGTAGATTTGCTCCCACTATGCAGACAAAGAGCCTTGAATAAAAGACCAGGACATCCCTGGAAGGATCTGGATGATGAAGCACTAATGAAAAGTGTCGGAATATATGGGGAAGATTATGCCACAGGAGACAAAGGCTTTAATCTTGCTGGTATAATGCTGCTCGGACGTGATGAAGTTATCCAATCTGTTACTTCAGGATATAGGACAGATGCAATATTACGGAAAGTTAATCTCGATCGTTATGATGATAGGGAAATTATCAGAACGAATCTCATTGAGAGTTTTGATTTGCTAATGGAGTTTGCTAGAAAGCATTTATGGGATAAGTTTTATATTGAAGATAATGTAAATGTTAGTTTAAGAGATAAAATAGCAAGAGAAATGCTTGCGAATACTTTAATACACCGGGAAATGACGAGTTCATATATTGCGAAATTTGTAATTGAAAAAGATAAGATGTATGTAGAAAATGCAAATCGTGCTATAAAAAACGGTGAAATCACACCAGATAATTTAGAGCCAAATCCTAAAAATCCAATTATTGCATCATTTTTTAATCAGATAGGCAATGCAGATGAGTTAGGATCAGGAACGAGAAATTTGTTTAAATACGGCAGAAGATACTCTGGTGAGAATCCTGCAATTATTGAAGGTGATATATTTAGAATTATTGTTCCAATAGATGATCAGTATTCTTTTGATGCCGAGACTCCTACTTTAAATGGCACTTTAAATGGCACTTTAAATGGCACTTTAAATGGCACTTTAAAATTCTCTGAAAATGAATTGCTTATTTTAAAACAAATAAAAAGGAAAGGGAATATTACTCAGAGCGAGTTAAGTAAGGTGACAAATATTTCATTAAGAACTTTAAAACGCATGATGGCTGAATTACAGGAAAAAGGAGTTCTAGTCAGAGAGGGTTCTAAAAGAAGTGGATTTTGGCATATACATTTTCATAATAAATGACTAATGGAGGCGTGAATGAGTACAATTTTGATTGTTGAAGATGACCAAAAATTAAACGAAGGGATTCGGTTGGCATTAAAAAGCGAGGATTACTATTTTGTTCAATGCAGAATACTGCAAGATGCCAGAAATGCATTAAAAAAACACAAAATAGATTTGGTGCTTTTGGATGTAAATTTGCCAGATGGCAGCGGAATGGCATTTTTGACCGAAATACGCAAAGAATCCAATATACCGGTGATTATTATCACTGCGAATAATATGGAAACAGATATTGTTACCGGGTTAGAACTGGGTGCCAACGATTATATAACAAAACCATTTAGCCTGATGGTTTTGCGGGCACGGGTAAGTGTTCAATTGAGGCAGAATTCTGCGTCGGCAAGTACCCATGTCATCATTGATGCTTTTGATTTTAATTTTGCCAAGATGATATATAGGGTCAATGGGTATTCTGTAGAGCTTAGTAAAACAGAGCAGAAACTGCTTAAGATGTTAATTGAAAATAAGGGTGCAACACTGAGTAGAAGCCAGCTGATTGATAGGGTCTGGTCGGTGATAGGGAGTATGTTGAGGAACACGCTCTGACAGTAACAATCAAGCGGTTAAGGGACAAATTAGGAGACAATTCCAGTAAGCCTGTCTACATAAAGAATGTCTATGGAATTGGCTATACATGGGCGGTTGAACAATGAGAGTAGAATATATTTTACTATGTGCTATCGTAATAATTGTATTGACAATAGGGATCTATTTATTTTTCAGAAATAGGGAAAACAAATTATTGAATGCTTTACAGGATATGATTGATGATATGAGCCAGGGGAATTTACAGGTAAATTTTATAGATGAAAGTAAAATGTCAGCGTTAGCAAATAGCTTAAAACGATATTTGGCAGACAGCGAACTGGCTAAAGAAAACCAATCTTTGCAAAGGAAAAAGATTCAGACTCTGATATCAGATATTTCTCATCAGACAATCACCCCAATTTCAAATATTCTGCTATATTCACAGCTGCTCGAAGAAAGTTCAAATGGGGGTGAGGAAATAACAGCCATCCGTGAGCAGGCAGAAAAACTTGACTTTTTGATACAGGCACTTGTGAAATCATCCAGAATGGAGACGGGCATCATCACTGTAGCGCCGAAAGAAAACAAAATATCAGAAATAATGGAATCACTGCAAAATCAGTTTTACGGCAAGGCGGAAAAGAACAATATTACCTTAGAGATAGAGAAAACAGAAATAATTGCAAAATTTGACCTGAAATGGACGACAGAGGCCGTAGCAAATGTTGTAGATAATGCCTTGAAATATACGCCTCCGGGAGGAATGGTGAGGATTTCGGCGCTGCGATACAATCTTTTTGCCAGAATCGATGTAAGAGACACCGGTATTGGTATCGCCATGGCTAATCAAAGTAAGATTTTCACCCGGTTTTACAGAGAACTTGAAGTCAGTAATCAGGAAGGTGTCGGGATAGGCCTGTACTTATCAAGGGAAATTATGCAGGCACAAAAAGGCTATATTAAAGTTGTCTCAGAAAAAGAGAAAGGCTCTTTATTCTCTATATTTCTGCCGCTGGTATAGCGATTATTGCAAAACTGTGATTATTCAGAAACCGGTTTGAAACAATTATGTGCTATAGTCTGTATGATACATATCCTCATTGCCAATGGCTGGTATGTATCATACAGACTATTTTTAAGGGGGATTCATATGATTATCTTGGAAACAAAACAACTAAAGAAAATTTACGGAAAAGGAGAAACAGAAGTTCATGCCCTGGCCGGGGTGGATTTGGCGGTAGAAAAGGGCGAGTTTCTTGCTATAGTCGGAACTTCAGGCAGCGGAAAATCTACGCTTTTGCATATGATAGGTGGTTTGGATAAGCCGACTTCGGGGCAGGTGATTGTTGATGAAAAAGAATTGGGCAGATTGAATGATGAGGAACTGACAATCTTTCGGCGAAGAAATATCGGTTTCGTTTTTCAGCAATATAATCTGGTTCCCATGCTGAATGTATGGGAAAATATTGTGTTGCCGGTGAAACTGGATGGAAGGAAGGTAGACGAGGATTATATTAATCAAATCGTAGAAACTTTGGGTCTCAAAAATAAGTTGCGTAACCTCTCGAATAACCTCTCCGGCGGTCAGCAGCAACGGGTTGCAATCGCCAGAGCCCTTGCGGCAAAACCAGCGATTATCCTGGCGGATGAACCTACCGGGAATCTGGATTCACGTACCAGTCAGGATGTGTTGGGACTATTAAAGGTAACAAGCGATAACTATCATCAGACAATTGTTATGATTACGCATAACGAGGAAATTGCCCAGCTTGCAAATCGGATTATTCATATTGAAGATGGACAGATAGTGAATGATTTGGCTAAACCGTCAAAATCGTTGCAGGAGGATAGATAATGGTTAAGGTTGAAAATAAAAGGACACTCAGAATGTTGGTAAAACATTTCATGAAAGTAAACAGGAGCCGAAACATAATAGCAGTGCTTGCGATTATCCTCACAACCACACTCTTTACCTCTGTGTTTACTGCCGCTTTTTCGATGATAGAATCCAACAGGGATTCCGAAATCAGACAGAATATGTCTTCTTCACATACAGTAGCACAGAATATGACCAGAGAAGAATACCAAAAAGCACTGACGGCAATTCAAGAAGACAAAGGGATATCTCGTTATGGTGTCGGCCTGTTTCTGGGATTGGCTGTAAATGACGAACTAAGTGAATTTCAGACAGAGGTTCGTTATGCAGATGAAAACATGGCGGAGTCTTTCCTATGCCGGCCAACTGAAGGACGGCTGCCGGAGAGCGAGGATGAAATTGCATGCAGCACGTTGGTATTGGCTGCCTTGGGAATTGAACCTAGGTTGGGAGAAGTAGTTAACATTATACTAGAAGAGCGTGACGGTTATAATCAAACATATTCTTTTAAATTAACAGGGTTTTGGGAAGGTGACAGCGTGGTTAAATCTCAACTGGCATTTGTTTCAAAGTCTTTTAGTGAGAAGACCGCTTATCTGGTAACCAGAGATGAATTGGAGAATGGAGTTTATAATGGTGGATATGAAATCGCTGCCTGGTTCAGTAATATTTGGAATCTGGAAGAAAAAGTGAAAAGCCTTAATACATCGACAGGTATTGATGGAAATATAGAATTGTTTACGATCAACCCGGCGTACATCTTGTTTCAGGAAGATAGTATTCCTTTTGGCTCGCTTTTTGTAATTCTTGTAATTATCTTATTGGCTGGTTATCTAATTATATATAATATCTTTAATATTTCCGTCAATGTGGATATCAGAATATATGGATTGTTGAAAAACATCGGAACAACAGGTAAGCAGTTGAAGAAAATTGTCCGTATCCAGGCTTTAAGATTGTCCGTCATGGGAATTCCTGCGGGTGTGTTGGCGGGATATGGAATCGGATGTGCGATGATGCCCTCATTGCTTGCTGACGAAGATGGCGGCATCGCCGTAAGTCTTTCAGTGAATCCGCTTATTTTTGCCGCAGCTATTCTTTTTACGTTGATAACCGTATATATCGCCTGTGCGCTTCCGTGCCGAATGGTACAAAGAGTATCTCCGGTGCAAGCTATTAAAATAACAGAAAATAGCAGAAGCCACAAAAAATATAAAAACAATTCAAGTATTTCTTCTGGGGCACTGGCATTGGAAAACATATGCCGTACCTGGAAAAAGGGTGTAGTAGTCATGATATCAATTGCACTCTCATTAATTACATTAAACAGCATTGTCATATTGATTTCAGGCTTTGATTTTAAAGAGTATGTGCGTTATGAAATTTCTTCCGATTTTGCAATCAGCAAGATAACCGGTAGTGGCAGAAGCTCCAATCTACAGGGAATCAGTCCTGCGCTTAGAGAAATATTGGATCAGGCCCCTGATAGTGAAACGAACGGATATATATATTTCTCAGAAGCCGAACATTATATGGATGAGGTGCTGTATGAAAATGTTAAAAAGCTATATGAGAACACCTACCCGTATATGAATGATGAAGCAATAAAATGCTGGGAAGAAAGTTTGCAAAATCGGACGATACGTGCTCATCTTATAGGTGTTAACGAGGGTTTGTTTGAAAAGCTGGAATTTAGAAATGATGCGCTCTCGTGGGAAGAATTTAAAACAGGTAAATATGTCATTGTGGACTATCCCGATTATGATGAAAATGCCCGTTATTATACAAAAGGAGATACCTTAACCGTTACCTATACAGATAAGAGCGAAAAGGATTATCAAGTTCTTGGAGAAGCTAAGATCGCGTATGCTCTGGATTATCCATGGTATGATCCGGCATTTATGACGATTATTGTCCCGGAATCAGAGTATTTGGCATGCTCGGACAATCAAAATGCCATGTGGGCGACGCTTGACGCAAAGCCCGGTAAAGAGGAGGCAGTCAATGACTATATCCAAAAATATGTGATAACAGAATATGAAAATCTGCGAATAGACTCAATATTGGAATTACGGGAAGAATTTCAAACTTACCTGATGAAGTATTATCTTGTTGGCGGGATACTGACGGCAGTGCTTGCGCTCATTGGAGTAATGAACTTCTTTAATACCTCAGCCACATCTGTACTTGCCAGAAAAAAAGAACTTACCCTTTTGGAAGTAGTGGGAATGACAAAGAAACAGGTACAAAAGATGCTTGTAATGGAAGGCTGTATTTATCTCGCAGGTGCGTTAATCATAGCAATGACAGTCATCCTTACCATATCAGAAAAAATATTAAATTCTACGGTGGGAATCGCCTGGTTCTTCCATTTTAATATGACCATTGTTCCCTGCTTGTTAATGATACCCATATTGCTGCTGATTGCTTATATTGTCCCAACGCGTAATTACCAACGCATGTGCAAGGAAAGCATGGTAGAAAGAGTACAAAGTGAATAAACCCTCAGTTGACAAAGTAACACACGGTCGAAGCGCGTGTTACTTTGTCAACTGAGGGTAAGTTAATCTGTGCGTTTTAACGAAAAGACAGTGCCGGTATTTTGTTCTGTCATCACTAATTGATCGTTATTGACAGTATAGCTAAAATAGATGGAATTGTCATCATTAATCATTTGTGTTAATGCAGAGTCGTCGCTTAGGTAGTTTTCTGCTAAAGAAGTGACGGAATCTGAGATGACGCCGCGGATAGTCTGCGAATCTTCCAGGGTGTAATCAAAGGAAATCGGGAGCGGCATTATATCGGTAAATGTTATTTTAGCGGTACTGTCACTGATGAAATCTACAGAAATTTTTTGGTTCTCGGAATTCCATTTCCCAAGAAGCGAAGAAGATTCATCTGAAGCAGTATCCTCACTACCTGTGTTAAATTTACCCGCAATTGTACTAACAAAATCAGATACGCCTCCATTGGTAAATACAATAAAAATGACAATACATAATAGGATTAAACATAAAATAAACTTTATTTTTTTCATTACTATACCATTCCTTTACAATTTGGTCGTCCACTGGCTGCCAAGCCCATTCAACCGGTCCGTCATCTCAATATTATTCCAGATTAAAGCAACTTTTTCCTCGAAACACACTCAAGGATAATCTTTGACGGTTGACAAAACTGCATAGGTGTGACTTTTGACGATACCGTAATCTGTCCGGAAACTTAGAAGTAATGCTTCTAAAGTCTTAATGGAATTGGTGACGACCTTCAAAACATATTCACACTCGCCTGTAACACAGTGACATTCGACAATTTCAGGTGATTGTAAAATAAATTGGCGAAACTTCTTTTGCAGGCAAAACGAGTCTTCCATTAAAGCAATCATACATAAGCAGGTAAAGGATTTCTCTAGCTTTTGATTGTCCAATAATACAGTGTATCCTCTGATGATCCCGGACTGTTCGAGTTTACGAAGACGCTCGCTGGTGGAAGGGATAGAGAGGTTGATCTGCATACTGATATCTTTGAGCGAGGCACGAGCGTTTTTCTTGAGCGCTTGCAATATATTTGTGTCAATTTTATCCATACTTCTCCCCCTGAATCTTATACTAATTATATATAAACGAATAATAAAATCTAATATAAAAAAGTAAGTTACTTTTGATTTATTTTATCACCTTAAAAAGTTCAAGTCAATACGAGATATAGGTTGGGATTATTAGGGAAAATGTACTTAATATTGTGAATTGTTTTGAAAATAGAGAACGGTATTTACAAATATTTAAAAATAAACTAACATAAAAACGTATTATACGTGAACAAATGGCAAAAATTTAAAATAATTTTAGCCAATTTGTATACTGTTGGCGCCGGCAGTTAAAAAGTTATAATATTACAACAAAAAACATACATAATGGAGTACAGCATGAGAAAAGGAGAGTTTCACAATGATGAAAGTAGGATGTGTAAAAGAAATTAAAAAATACGAGTACAGAGTAGGTATGACTCCGGAGAATGCGAAGGAATATATTGGTCATGGACATCGGGTTTACATTCAGGCAAGTGCTGGAGAAGGGGCGTCTTTTACAGATGAAATGTACAAAGAAGCAGGTGTGATAATCTTGCCCACAGCAGCAGAAGTATGGGCAGAGTGCGACATGGTTGTGAAGGTAAAGGAGCCTTTGAAAGAAGAGTATGAGTTAATCCGTGAGAACCAAATTGTATATACTTATCTTCATCTTGCAGCAGACAAACCGCTTACGGATGTATTGCTAAAAAACAAGGCGAAGGCTATCGCTTACGAAACCGTCAGAGACAGAAATGGTGCTCTTCCGCTTTTAAAACCAATGAGTGAAGTGGCCGGAAGACTTAGTATTCAGGCAGGAGCAAGATGTCTGGAGCGCACCATGGGCGGTATGGGCTTACTGTTAGGAGGTGTGCCCGGGGTTAGACAGGCAAATGTGCTAATCGTTGGTGCGGGTGTTGTTGGAACCAATGCTTGTAAGATGGCTGTAGGGTTAGGTGCACGGGTAACGATTGCCGACAACAATTTAGATCGACTGGCTTATTTGGATGACATTTTCGGATCGAAGATTCAGACGATGTATAGTACCGATATAGCACTGGAAAAAGCATGTTATGAAGCGGATTTGGTAATCGGTTCGGTGTTGATTCCGGGAGCGAAAGCCCCGAAATTGATAAAAGAACGCTATCTGGAAGGAATGAAAAAGGGAAGTGTTATCGTGGACGTTGCGGTAGATCAGGGAGGTTGTTGTGAAACCACGGTGGCAACATACCATGATAATCCGACGTTTGTATTGAAAGATGTGGTTCACTATTGCGTGGCAAATATGCCGGGATCAGTTGCTCTTACTTCTACCATGGCACTGACCAATGCAACGCTTCGTCATGGATTAGCAATTGCAGACCACGGGTTAGAAAAAGCGGTACAAAAAGACGAGTTGCTAGCGCCAGGAGTGAATTGCTATGATGGAAAATTAACTTGCAAAGAGGTTGCTGAAGGGTTTTCAATGGAATATACAGACATTTATGAATTAATCTAAACTTACAATAAAATCATCAAGGATTTAAAACACAAACAGAGTTGGAGGGAAAGAATATGGCTGACAGACGCAAAAAGATTTTACTCACAGGCGGCACACAGGGAATTGGAGAAACAACACTTCATTTGTTAGTAAAAAAGGGATACGAAGTACATATTACTTATAGAAGCTCCTCAAAAAAGGCTGATGATTTCTGCGAGCAATATCCAGGTCTGGTTTATGCATATAAGCTTGACCAGGGAAATCCGGAGGCGGTTAAAAAGGCAGATTTCCTGAATGAACATTCATGGGACGGGATTATCTTTAATGCTGCACTAGGTTCAGCCACCGTAAAGGATTACGCTCCCGGGTCAGACGACCTTGCATTTGAAGCAGATGAGGCAATGCTGCGTGTAAACGCATTAGGACCATTATGGATTTATAAAAAAGTTCAGGCAGATCTGTTAAAGAGATCAGAAAAAACTAAATTAATATTCCTTTCTTCAGTAGGCGGTGGAATTGCGGCATTCCCATACTTTACATTAAGCGATGGTATGAGCAAAAGTGCAGTAAGCTTCCTGGGAAAACAGTTGGCTGTAGAAAACACGCATACGCTAATTGATGTATTTGTAGTATGCCCTGGGGCTACCGAAACACCAATGTTCAAAGCGAGTACATTAAATCCAATGACTCCGAAACAGCGTAAAACGTTTGAAGACGCACAGGCTAAAAAGCGTCTGATTCATCCGGAAGAGATTTCTTACTGGTTAGAAGTACTTCTTCATGATGAATCAACGCTCCTTCATGGTTCTAGCATTGATGCGACAATGGGTCTTGGAGTACGTCCTGGTATTATCACTGAGGCAGGATTAAGTCACTAAAAACAACATTTATAAATCGAAAAATAATGGTAATGGGGGTTTTATAATATGAAACAATATCTCTCTAACAGAGGTAAAGAGCACGTAAGAGATATGACACCTTTGATGTATGCTCATTACAGCACGGCTGAGATCTTGTACGACCCGGAAGTAAGAGCGGATGGATATATTAATATGGGAACAGCAGAAACACACCTTATCAATAATGAGGTAATTGAACTTTTGAGCAAAGTTCAGAATCGGATGACCCTTTTACCTAAGCATATTCATTATGACTACTTTTACGGAAGCAATGAATTCCGTGAAGCTATTGCCAATCATTGGCAGAACTTGATTTTCGGGAAAAGTTCAGACAGAGAGATTGCCGCAAAAAACATTGTAATTGGCTCAGGATGTTCTCTGGCACTTGAAATGCTGGCCACAATGTTGGGAGATCCTGGTGATGTATTACTTGTTCCGGCGCCTTACTACTCTGGATTTGAAGATGATTTTACCGAAAGAGCTAAAGTAGATCTGGTTCCTGTCTACTGTGGGCCGGAATTAACAAAATCTGTTTTTGAAGATATCTATCAAAAGCAGAAGAAAAATGGTAAAAAGGTAATCGGAGTTCTTTATTCTTCACCGAACAACCCGGTGGGAACCGTTTACAAGCCGGAACATATGCAAAATGTTATTTCCTTTTGCATGGAACATGACCTTGAAATTATTTCAGATGAGATTTATGCAGAAACAATTCATGATCCTGAAGCTAAGTGGTGCAGTACCTTAAGTCTCGTGCCGGATGAATATTTACATCGGGTGCACGTAACAAGCAGCTTCGCGAAAGACTTTGCACTCTCAGGTATTCGTACAGGATTTGCAATATCTTTTAATGCTGACCTTCTGGCCGGTATGCATAATTTATCATACTATTCAGGTGTATCCACTCATACCCAGCTGCTCCTGACAGAGCTGCTAAAAGCACCGGAATTAGCAGAACTACTACAGCATAACAGGATAGAGTTGCATAAGGGCTATGTGAAAATAGTAAATGCACTAAAGGAAATTGGGGTTACGGCATTTCCGGCGCAGGGTGGAATTTTTATCTTTGCTGACTTTTCGGAATTTATAGAAGAGAATACCTTTGAAGCAGAGGTGAAGCTGTGGGAAAAAATATTTGGTGATTTAAAGGTCAGCATATCCCCAGGACGCATATTCTCGGCGGATAAACCAGGATGGTTCCGGATATGTTACGCACTGAATCCGGCAACGGTGGATGAAGCGTGCCGCAGACTGCGTATACTTAAAAAAGTATAAGGCAGGGTATAATAAGATGATACCGTAAACTAATAAGTAATTGTTTTGGACTGCGTATATCTTATTATGTACAAGGGATGACGTTTCTAAAACAGCTATGACTCAGAGTAAGTAAAGGGAGAAACATTATGTGGAATATAAGGAAGCTTTCCGAAGATAATTATGCCTATATGGTAAAACTTAGAAGAGAATTTCATATGAATCCAGAACTGTCATTTAAAGAATTTGAGACCTCTAAGAGGATTATAGAGGAACTTGAAAAAATGGGAGTTGAATGCAAAAAAGTTCTGGATACCGGAGTGGTTGCTGTGATCAGATGTGGGAGACCAGGTAAAGTTGTTGCTTTAAGAGCCGATATAGATGCTCTTGAAATAAAGGAATTGTCAGGTGTCGAATATGAGTCTAAGAATGAAGGCATCATGCATGCCTGTGGACACGATATGCATACAGCATCTTTACTGGGAGCCATTAGAATAATAAATGAGATTAAAGATGAATTGTCCGGTACAGTAAAATTCATATTCCAGCCCGGTGAGGAAACGGTAACAGGTGCGTTTAAGATGATGGCTGTAGATAATTTTATGGATGATGTAAAAGCGATACTTGGTGTACATAATTTTGCAATATATGATTCGGGGAGCATCTATCTAAAAGATGGGGGAGTTATGTTCGCCGGTGAAGGGTTTAAAATCAAAGTTAACGGTGAGGGCGGGCATGGATCCACGCCGCATTTGGCGAAAGACGCAATGTTGGCTGCAAGTAATATTTTGATTGCGCTCCAAAAAATTGTTTCTACGGAGATAGATGCACAGGAATCCGCTGTAGTAACGGTAGGAAAATTTTCAAGTGGGACAAGAGCGAATATTATAGCGGACTATGCCGAAATGGCCGGTACATATCGATGTTATACAAAAAAGGTAGAAAATAAGATAAAAGAAGCTATTGTCAGGATTGCAGAAAATACAGCGAGTGTTTATGGTGTAACAGCAGAGGTAGAGTTCTCTATGTATGTACCTGCAGTCATGAATAATGCTGAAGTAGGAAAGATAATAAAAGGCAGTGCTCAAAAAATAGTTGCTGGTGATGAGAAGGTTCTAGAGGCAAAGAGTCTTACAAGTAGTGATGATTTTGCTTATTTTACCCACAAAGCACCGGGTTACTATGCTTTTGTCGGGAGTGGGATTGCGGATGAATCAAAAAGATATTCGCTGCATTCGTCGTATTTCGTAATCGATGAGAAGGCATTGGAAACGACGGCTGCACTATATGCACAATTTGCGGTAGATTTTTTAAACTCTTAAATAATGTAAAGAAAAGGAAGGAGATAATAAAATGGGACTAATTGAAAGTACTCCGGTTATAGCGTTTGGGATACTGATTTGTATGATGTTTATCGGTGATCTCATTTCTCATAAAACAAAAGCATATGTACCGGCATTATTGGTTTTTGTAGTGTTATTACTAATTGGAGTTTGGGGAGGTATGCTACCTAAAAACATAATTGAAATACCTGGGTTTACCTCAAGCTTTGCGAATTACATTATTCTGATATTCTTGGTTGACATGGGAACGTCAATTAGTATTGGACAATTTATCAAACAGTGGAAGGTTGTTGTCGTTAGTTTATGTACCTTAGTTGGTTCATCATTAGTGATCCTGACTTTAGGACGGGTTATTTGTGGCTATGATACGGCGATTATAGCGGCACCAACTGTGGCAGGTGGGTTTGTAGCGGTGCTTCAGATGACACAGGCAGCAGTAAATGCAGGTAAAGAACATTTGGCGACATTGCCGGCGCTTATATTTGTACTTCATTCTTTCCCTGCATATCTGGCATTTCCTTATTCAGTGAAGAAACAGGGGGATTTCTTATTAAAAGATTTCAGAGCAGGCAAAGTTAAAAATGTTTCAGATGTTAACGAGAAGGAAGAAGGGGAAAAGGTCAAACTTGTTGACAAGATTCCTGCGTCATTGAAAACATCGGCTTTTTTTCTAGGCTCACTTTCAATATTTGCGATGCTTGCATTCTTCACTTCGATGTTAATAAAGAATGCAGTTGCACCTACAGTATTTGGCCTTTTATTTGGTATCGCAGGTAGACATTTTGGAATATTAGAGGCAGGTTCTATGAAAAAGTCTAATTCAAGCGGATATTTAATGTTTGGCGCAATGATATCCATATTTACAAGCTTGGCGAATACAAATCCGAGCGATATTATCTCTGCATTAGCCAGTCTTGTTATCCTTATTATTTTAGGACTTATTGGAATTTCGATCGGCAGTATATTATGCGGCAAGGCACTTGGCTTTTCAGCTTCATTTTCATTTGCGATTGGGCTAAATGCTTTATTAGGATTCCCAATGAATTTTATGCTGACAACGGAGGCTGTTAATGCTGTGTGTAAGACAGATGAGGAAAGAAAATATATTACAAACCAGATTATGCCGTCAATGTTGGTAGCAGGTTTTGTATGTATAACGATAGGATCTACAATTTTTGCATCAGTTATGGCTACTTTCTTATGATTCTCTTATGTTGCCTTTTGTGCTTAGTTTGGTTAAGGCGGCTTTCATTTAGGTAGAAATCATTACAATATAGCATACCGCAGTCGATGGCTGCGGTATGCTATATCCGTTGGCGCCGATAAGGCCGATATGCTCGCCTTTAGGTAACCGGAATGAAACATTATTAAAAATGGCCCGGTCGCCAAAGCCGGGGGATTATTGTAGGGCAGCTATTTTGTTATAAACAAAGTCCTTAAAATCTTGAAAGGAATGACAAAATTTAATGGATTCAATGACTTCTTTTTCACAAAACAATTGAATGATTGCTTCATACAATTCATGAAATATTTTTTTGTCCGTTTTATTAATAGCTATCAATAAAACAATATGAACCTTATGCTCATTCCAGTTGATTCCTTCTTTGGATATAGCTACCGCAATACTTGTTTGAAATGCATCCATTTCTACTGAATGTGGGATGGCAACATTTTCAAAGGCTGTAGAAGCGGCATTTTCACGAATAAGAACTTTTTCCTCAAAATCACTCTGAACATATTCTGCTTCGAGCATTTTATTGCATAATAAGTGTATAAGAGAATCTTTTGATTCCAATTTTGGATTTGCTATAAATAATTCTGACCTGAAGTAATTATTAAAATATTTTTTTAAAATATAATTTTTATTATTCTTTTGTATCTGCTCTAAAGTCATGTATATTTTAGTCTTATCAATTTGATAGGCAAAAGGGGATATAATCAACGTATCCCGAGCCACTCGATGTTCTGTCTTAATTGTAGAAAACAATAAATCATAAGATTCATCAGGTAAATCCCTTTTGCTTGTGACAGTTTTAATAATATCTATTTGATTTCCAAAATCAATTAACAATTGATTATAGAGCCGATCAATGATATGCATATATTCCGGGCAATATAAAACACATTTGATTTTATATTCATTAATTTTTCGGTTTTCTATTTCTGCACCTATATGCAAAGCTAAAAAAGCAACTTCATCCTCGATAATCTGTATTTTATATCTCTGCATTAATTCGATAGACATATAAATAGCAATATCGTATACGGTCGGGTAAGAGGCTTTTATTGTTTGAGTCATTGGATTTTTGGTATAAGTTTCACTCTTTACTCTTAAAATTAAATTCTTCAAGTGTAACGAAAAAGGTGTCATAAAACTTTCGCTATATAAATCAAGATAGTAAACTTCATTGACTTTATTGATAAGATCGTAGGCGAGATTTAAAATCTCATCTCCAACTATTTTCCTTAGGGTTTCTTGATTGGTAGGAATAGAATAATTAGCATTGGCCTTAAACAGCATATAAATTTCAAATTGCTCATTTTTATTAAATGTGATATGGAACATTCCTTCAATAAAGAGCAAAGATCTAATACCAAATCACTTTCTATTTTATTTTCAATGCTGAAATTTTCTTTAGAATTATCCATATAATTACCGTCTTTAATCCTATCGATAATAATAGCGAAATGAAGTAGCAAATTAATAAAAGAAAGATCGTTAATGTAGTAATTATATTTATGAAACGTATTTTTTATGATATCTGCAATTTTATCAGTTTGAATAGATTTAAAGCTTTTTTTGATGATAGTCGTATCTATGAAGCTAGTATTTGTTTCTTCATAGATGATATAACTCATTAGTTTTCTGATGTTTTTTTCCTCTCCGAGGATTTTTACTGAATCGTTCTTGCAAACAAATTGGACACCAAAACCAGATAAAGATTTATTCATTTTAGCTATGTCTGATTTTAAAGTAGAATATCCAACATATAAGATATCGCATAAATCATAGAGGTTAAGATGAGATGTATGCTCAATTAATAACTGTTTAATAATATAATTAGCACGTTCTTCACTTGTCTCCGGAAAACTCAGTTTTTCATTCTGCAATTTATCAGCACTTTTTTTCTCAACCGTATAACCGGCTTGGGATGAAAAGATAACCTTGTGAGTTGATAATAAATTCAACTCATTCACATAATTCTTTACTGAACGAGAGGATATCCCTAAATAATGGGCCAATTCTTTACTGGTAACCGGATAATCATGTTCACATAAATAAGTTAAAAGCTCAATATGTTTTTTCTTCATAATGGTATTCCCTCATCATATTCCCTGGTTTCCTATAGCAATTATATTGTAACCGGCAGCCATTTTTTATTCAACTAACTGTTTGCACTGTATAGTGCAAATGTCTAGTTGAAGAGATTTTGGTTTCAGGCAATAATGAAAGCATGTTAAAACAAAAGAGAGGTGAAAGTAATGGATAGAATTAATATCCTGCTGTGCTGTGGTGTAGGAATGTCCAGTGGCTTTTTAGCCCAAAAGGCCAGGCAGGCAGCAAAAAAGAATCATATCGAAGCAAATATTGAAGCCAGAAGCCATTCTGACATTTCCAGTTATTTGGATCATACAGATGTTCTGATGATAGGCCCCCATTATGGGGGGCAACTAAGAGAGTTTGAGAATATGGCCATGCCCTATCATACGAAGGTATGTATTATCCCGAAGGACATTTATTCACAGTTGGATGGAAAGGCATTGTTAGAGTTAGCCATGAGCTTAACAAAAGAAAAATAAGAATAAGTGGGAGGTAGTTTTTAATGAAAAAAATTTATGGATTGGTTATCTAACTCATTTGCCCCAAAGATGAATGAGATTTGCAGCAGGCCCTGGATATCTGCAATTTCAAGTGCAATGCAAAAAATAATTCCGTTTATTTTAACAGGATCATTGATATACTTTTATAATGTATTTCGTTCTTATATCACTGTGCTGCCTGATTTAGGTATTATTGCCGATTATAGCTTTGGTCTTATTTCGTTAATATTGGCTTTTGTAATGGCACAGCAGTGTATGGAAAAATTAAATCATCCATTGTATACAACAAATGCTGGTTTAGTATCAATGGCCATCTTTATTATGTTCATCATGCCGATAACTGATGATGCCGGAAATATGATTATCAATCAATCACGATTGGGGGCCACGGGTATTGCCGTGGGTATGGCGGCAGGCTTATTTACATCAATTATTTTTCATTTATATGCAAAATTAAATTTTTTGAAAGACAGTACGGCAATCCCGGATTTTGTAAGTGGGTGGATTAACAATATCATACCGACGCTTATTACCTTGGGCATATCTATGATTCTGGTTTTCAAATTGAACGTAGATATCTTTGAGGCGATTTTGTTCATATTTTCGCCAATTGCTAATTTTGGACAAACTCTGCCAGGTTTTATTCTGGTTTGCCTTATCCCTGCATTCTTATATACAATGGGGATTTCATCATGGCTGTTTGGCGCTATATCAACCCCTATTTATTTGGCGGGGATTCAGGCAAATATTGATGCAGTTGCCGCAGGTGGTGTGGCCACTAATATTGTAACAAGTGAAACTGTTTTTACAGCAGCATTGATTACAATGGGCGGCATGGGAGCTACTCTTGGATTGAATATTTTAATGATGAGGTCAAAATCGAAGAAATTAAGAACGTTAGGAAAAATTTTTATCGGTCCCTCGATTTTTAATATTAATGAGCCGGTTATGTTTGGGGCTCCGGTAGTCTTTAATCCATTGTTAATGCTGCCAATGTGGATTAACTCAATCACCGGACCAGTAGTTGTATGGATTGCCATGAGTACAGGATTATTAAATATTCCTTCCAAAATGATTCAGGTTGGACAAGTACCGGCCCCCGTTTCAACCGTCATGATTACAGAAGATTGGCGTAGTATTCTATGGTACATCGTTTTGTTTGTTATCTATCTGGCTACATGGTATCCTTTTTTCAAGGTTTATGAGAGGCAAGTGCTAGCGGAAGAAGTAAGGGATTCATAAGGAAATAGGAGAAAAGCAATATGTGTGAAGTTAAAGAAAATGAATTAGTGAATGTGGGAATGCAGATTATTCTCCACGCAGGCGATGCCCGTATACATACGGAAGAGGCTCTTAAAAGCGTAAAAACTTTTGATTTTAAAAGAGCAGAGACCTTAATAAAAGAGGCGAAAGAATGTATACGCAAAGCCCATATCGCCCAGACGGAGATTATCCAAAATGAGACAAGAGGTACCACCTATGAACCAAGCCTTTTGTTTACACACGCACAAGACACGCTCATGACAATTAATTCTGAGGTGATTCTGGCAGGAGAAATGATTGATTTATTTAAAATTCTGAATCACAAACTAGATAAGATTGGGGGAACACCATGAAGATGAGAAGTTTTCCGGAGGGATTTCTTTGGGGAGCCGCCACGAGTGCATATCAGGTTGAGGGCGCAGCCTTAGAAGAAGGGAAAGGATTATCCCAGCAAGATGTTATCAATCAGGAATATTCGCAGAAAACCGGCTTTGCGGATGCCACCATCACCAGTGACCACTACCATCATTATATAGAAGATATTACATTGTTTAAAGAAATGGGATTTAATTGTTATCGCTTCTCAATTGCTTGGTCCAGAATTTTTCCAACTGGAACTGGAGAAGTAAATAAAAAGGGCGTACAATTTTATCATAATCTAATCAGAGAATTAAAAGCTAATGATATAGAACCAATTGTTACTTTATATCATTATGACTTACCCTGGGCTTTAGTTGAAAAGTATGACGGTTGGATTAGCAGAGAAGTTGTCACAGACTTTGAAAATTATGCCAGATATATTATCAATGAATTCAAAGACGATGTAAAATATTGGCTGACGATTAATGAACAGAGTATTATCGTACAATACTGGACACAAAAATGTTATATAAATACGAAATATTTGAATAATCCTAAACTCAGATATCAAATCAATCATCACATGAATTTGGCTCATGCCTATGCTGTGAAGCTAGTTCACGAGATCGTTCCAGGCGGTATGGCAGGTGCCGCCTTAGGATATGCGCCTGTCTACCCGTTATCCTGCAAGGCTGAAGATGTCATGGCGGCCCAAAATGCACATGATTTAAGGAATTCTTATTATTTAGATATTTATTTTAAAGGTTTTTATAATAAAGCGGCCCATCTATATTTAGAAGAGAATGGATTAACGCCAGATATTAAAGAGGGTGATATGGAATTTATTGCTTCAAACATTTCAGATTTTCTGGCCTTAAACTACTATGCCAGTGAGTGTGCAAAAGCATGTCCTGCCGGAGCAAAAAGAAGTTGGTCAGGCTTTAATCAATCCGGCAAAAAAGGAGAGATATCAGGCTTTGAAACACACCCTGGTTTTTATCAAATGTGCAGTAATCCCAACTTGGATACAACGGATTGGGACTGGGCAATTGATGCGACAGGATTGGAATATATTTTCCGCGATATTTATACCCGTTATAATAAACCTTTAATGATTACGGAAAATGGCCTGGGATCATATGATACGCTGACAGAGGGCGACCGTATCCATGATGGGTACCGAATCCAATATTTAAAAGATCATATAGCTGCCATGCGAAGAGCCATTCATTACGGTGTTGAAGTGATGGGATATATGCCGTGGTCTGCTCTGGATTTACTGTCAACCAGCAATGGTATTAAAAAACGTTATGGGTTTATCTATGTAGACCGGACGGATGATGATTTGAGAGAATGTCGGAGAATTAGAA
>Ga0153994_1000182_pt1 | contig 21760 bp, 23 predicted proteins | sample TSNC078MetaG_FD_104735 | JGI IMG/M metagenome (GOLD analysis project Ga0153994, IMG submission 104735) | Attine ant fungus gardens microbial communities from North Carolina, USA - TSNC078 MetaG | ecosystem: Host-associated > Fungi > Mycelium > Unclassified | place: USA: North Carolina, Lumber...
GCAAACCAGTAGTGACCGGTAGGTTCAAGCCCTAGCACTATCTGCTTTTTCTCATTACACGCAGCCAAATTTACCGCCCAATCCTTAGCCTTTTGAAACCCTTTTATATTCATCAGATTACCAAAGCTTTGTAGAATCTCTTCTACTCGCTAGGGAAAATCACATTGATCAGCAGTTACAGTTTTACTAAAAACATTTATATCCTTATTACCACGTTCATTTCTTAATTTACCATTATACTTAAAATCAAGTTTATTTATTATATGGTTATATTGATTTAAGATATTCGAGTACGTATATAAACGCAAAATATTGATATCTTCATTTGCATTAAACCAGTTTACACACCAACTAAGAAAATTTTCAAAAGAGGACAACGCAATATTATTTTTTGTATATAAATATTGGATATCAAAAACGGTAATATTAAGCAAAATGGTAGGTCTTAGGCAAATATAACATTGCAATTCGTTCTCATAATAAAATTCAAAAAAAGTTTCCGATAACAACCTATCTCTCATTTTTTTTGTATAATTCGAAAAAATCATCTCTTCATTTATCCGTTTGTTAATTAAAGAATTCTTCTTTGTAACTTCAATAAAATAATCAATTTGGTTGGTTTCAGTTACATAATATGTATAAGCCCCAAAGGCTTTAGTTAAATACTTACTAAACGGATTAATATCCACCCACCTTATCAAATCATTATTCCAAAGCTGAAAAATCATTTTAACTATATCATCTTGGATATAGTTGAATTTCTGAGCATAACATGTTGCAATATTAATTATTATTTCATTAATTGTATTTATACATTACAAAGTTTTAGGATATCATATGCAGTTTCATTCAATACAATAGGAGGACTTCCGTTACGATATAATGTAAACAAGCTATCACTTGAATCAATCATACTTATTTTAAATCCGGAAGGTATTGCTTTTAAAATTTTATCATCAATAACAATATTAACATCTTGTTGTAAATTCATTTTACTTCTCCATAGGTCATGAACTATTCAAATAAATAAGAATATTCGTAAACCGTTATATTTTGAGAACTTTTATATTCTATTTCTTTTGATAATCCGACTTCAGAAAAATCATGTAAAATGTCGTTAGTTAATAGATTCTCTTCCATTTTTATACTGACCTTTGTCCAATCGGTAAAATCAAAGCTTGATTTTAACTGTCCAATTACATCATTTATAAAAAATTTGTCAATTTTCGCTAAGCAAACAATTTCAACATTCGTATGACTCTCCAATCTTCCTGGTGGAATAAGCAACATAAAATTAATAATTATTCCATTTTTCACCTCATAAAATAGCATTGCATGCAAATTAAACAAAGCAGTTTTTAAATAATTAATTTCAAGAAGCTGATACGCTTCTCCACTTGTATATTCTATTATAAGCCCTTGGAGGCGGAGGCTATTAATAAAATTATGTGTATCATAATAATTTAAAAGCTGTACTGATTTATCCACCCTGCACCTCCAAACGTTCCATCAATAACTGTGATTTTTCATTATAATCATTACCCAGCATATCTAAGTCAATAGTTCCCCCTTTATCAAGTTCCGGAAATAATCTTTCAAAAATACTTAAATCTTCAACTGAATTTAGTCGTCCTACTATATTTCTTATAATTGGACTATTCCATAAAGATAATATATTTGCATTTAGATACTCATTGAGAGACCTTTTTTTTATATTACCAAAACTTACTGGAATAAAATTTGACAACAAGATATCTCCATAACCTGATATTGCTATGTCTAATAAATCATATCCCTTCGCTTGGCAAGAAAAATGTAAATGTTCTAAGGGATCTCCCCAATCAATAGAAAAGTTCTTATTTTGATATTCGTTTCTTTTTTGGTTAATTATATATTTTACCTTCATATAATTCAAATTATCTAGAAAATAATCATCTAAATTCTTTATTGCCCGACCTATTTTCATTGCGGGCTGGATTCTGAAAAGTGATACTCCTAAATCATATGTTAAATCAATAGCTGAACCAAGCTCATCAATATTCCTTTTTGTTGGGCAAAACGCAATACTTGTATTAATGTCGTATTCATGAAGCAGTTGCAACGCTTTTATCGTCGTTACAAAGCTGCCTTCCTTATTTCGCAGCCAATCATGTTTTGAAGCTGTAGCACCATCTAAGCTAAGTTGTATATTACTTAATCCATATTTATTAAAGTTTTTTACAACATTCTCATCAATAAGGTAACCATTTGATACAGTACTAATTTTTGTGTTTGTTCCCTTTGTATATTTGCATACTTTATATACAATATTTTGTCTGAGCATTGGTTCTCCACCGCACAAGCAAATAGATTCTGTTTCATTGTTTATTAATTCTTCGTTCAGATGTATTATTTCATTATCGGTTAATTCCAATCTATCATTATGTTCACCACTGTAATTATAGCAGTGCAAACATCGAAAATTACATTTATATGTAATATCAATAGCTATGTGTTTAATCTTGTTCATCTAAAACCCCTCATTTAATTTTTTCTTGAATGTTTTTATTCCAATCCATGATATCAGAAAGAAAACAAGTAGACTAATCAACATATATATTACCCTTTCTTTGGAAGTAGACTGGATTACCAGATAATAATAACATTGAGGCATATAAACACAATATTTCGTCTGCATAATAAGGAAATCAAAAATGATAATGAATACACCGACTATAGCTTTAACAATAATCGTATTTATAAGTAAAAAAGAAAAATAGAAAATACTTATTAGTGGGAGCATACATATCAATGAAGATACAATTTGAATTATCACTTCATAAAAAGATATAAAATTTCCATACCCCAGAAATATAATCCCAATACCTACATAGTAAAATGTAAATGCTAATAGCACCATCCCAATGATTATAAATAATTTAATTATAACTATCCAAGTCATATTGTTCTGGGCTATTAAAATTAAATTCCAACCTCCATCTGCTTCCTCTATATATATATATATAATTATTAGGCAAACAATCAAAGCGGGTAATAATTGTACATATAATAAAGCTGATGAGAATGTAAAAATGAGCGATGATGTGGATATAGGATGAATTCCATCGACACCTCTTGATGTTTGAATAGATAATAATATAGAAATTAATACAATTCCCATATTATAGGTAACGAAATGCATTTTCTTTATTTTAATCCATTCACATTTTATATACTTATTCATTTTTCCTCCCATTATCTCAGCAATTCCTTTTTACGGATGACATATGTAATTAGAAAAGAAAAGAAGAGACATAATATCGTTGACTCTATAATAGTTAATATAATGGTACTACTATTGCCTCTAAAACAACTAGAAGCCATCGTAAATGGATTTATCCTACTTAATATTGATTCACTATCTGCATAGTATAATTGTCCTGAAACAAACCCTGCTAAAAGTGCAACCGGTATGATATATATAATTTTCTCCAATACGAGCATTATCAATAATATAATTGGCAAGGCTCCTATCATAGATATCCATTGAATAAAGAAGACTCTTGCAAATAGAGCGATTTCTGATGGTCCTTCAACACCAGTAATCAAACCTGCAATAATAATTGTAATAATATTAAAAAGTAATAAGACCGTCATAAATAAAAATGAGTAAAAAAGCTTTATTAATACTGTTTTAGATTTTTTGACTGGCATTGTCGTTATTAACATCCAGCCATTATTCTTCACTTCCATTGCAAATAACTCATAGAGAAATAAAGCCCCAAACAATGGAAGTAATTCACTAAAATAAAATATTGTCTGTTCTTTAAATATTAATTGCCAATTTGATAACCCTGTTTCAGATTGATGTGGTACTAGATAACCAAAATATCGATAATGTAAATCAAAAGCTAATAAACCATTTATACAAATGGGAGTTATAATAGATATTATTATCAAAACTGATTTTCTGATTTTCAACCATTCTGCTGCCATTGATGTTCTCCCCCACTTGCACTTATTATCTTAATATAAGCATTCTCAAGACTATCACTTTCGAATTCCTTACGAAATGCATCAAGACTTCCACAATAAATAATTTGTCCGGCATTAATTATTATCAACTCATCGGCTATCATTTCTAGTTCGCTTAAGATATGGCTAGAAACTAAAACGGTCATACTCCGCTCATTTTTTAATGATAGTATTAATTTCCTCATTTCGTGTATTCCGATTGGATCAAGCCCATTAATTGGCTCATCTAATATCACTATCTGAGGATCACCCAATAATGCCATTGCTATTCCTAAACGTTGCTTCATTCCCAAAGAGAATTTTTTAACTTTTTTGTTTGCTGTATTTTCTAGTCCCATGATTTTTAATAATTCTGTAATACTACCTACTGAAGCCCCCTTCATCAAGGCAACAATATGCATATTATCGTATGCATTTAACTCTCCATAAAATGCTGGTTTTTCTACTAAAGCACCAATGTGCTTTAATATTCTTTCACGATTAACACTTATATCATCTCCCAGTATAGATATTGATCCCTCTGTAGGCTTTATCATTCCGAGAATAAGTTTTATTGTAGTCGTTTTTCCTGCACCATTTGGCCCTACAAACCCATATATTTTTCCCTTTTCGACATTAAATTTTATAGAACTTACCACACTACTTTTATCGTATTGCTTGGTAACATTTTCAACGGTTATTATTTCCATATATCTCCTTCCTCATTCTACTATAATATAATTATGTAACATTGTCGTATTCATCTTTTTAAGCATCTAAGTATAAACACCATGACTGCCTATTAGGGATTAGCAGTTATTCCACTTGAATATAATCTCTTATATTCACCACTCTCCGCTAATAATTCATCATGTCTTCCCGACTCTATCACTCTTCCATCTGAAAATACAAAGATATTATCTGATTCAACAATGGTTGATAATCTATGTGCAATAATAATTCTTGTTACGCCTTTTTGATAAAGATATTCTGAAATTGCCTTTTCATTAATGTAATCTAAGCTACTTGTTGCTTCGTCTAACACAATAATTTTAGGGTTATTTAATAACGTTCTTGCCAGTAATATTCGTTGTCTTTGTCCTCCTGATAAATTTAAACCCATCTCCGAAATAACAGTATTATATCCCATGGGCATAGCCTCAATTTCTTCATCAATACAAGTGATTTTAGTCATCTTTTTTACATCATTTATAGCCAGGTTCTCATTATTCATTACTATATTCTCAAAGATTGTTTTGTTAAACAACATTGCATCTTGTGGAACGATACCCATCTGACTATTAATAAATTTTTTATTATACATTTTATATGGCATTGAATCATATAATATTTCTCCATGTATTGGTTCATATAACCCAACGATTATTTTACTTAATGTGCTTTTACCAGAACCTGAAGTTCCGACAAATGCAACTTGCGTACCTGCTTCTATGTCAATATTAATATTTTTTAATACTTCTACTGAATTTTCTGAATAAGAATATGTTAGATTACATATCTTTATATGCCCTTCAATTTCCTTTTCTAATACGCCTGACTGAATATCATCATTTTCACTATACCAAATATCTGCAACTCGTTCTAAATATTCAGTGGCAAGTATATACTGACTATACATATTAAATATATTTGTACTCAAAGCAAAAAAACTAGATGCAATCGATTGAAATGCAATTACTTCTCCTATTGTCATTGAAGCTTGAAAGTATTCCATTATGCCTATAACTAAAATCACAATTGGAGCAAATACTTGAATTGTACCAGAAATTGTTGAACTCAAATTATTAATATTCATTCTTTTTGAAAATGTATCAATCACATTCTTATATTTTTTAGCCCAATTATTATAAATCTCATCCTCTAAACAATTAATCTTAATCGTTGTAATAGAATAAAGGGTTTCTATTTGTTGAGCTTGCGACTTAGTTTTCTCAGTCAATTCATTATTAATAGTTTGAGTTAAGAACGGCTGTATTACTAGCATCAAAATAAAATTTAAACAGAATATAATAATTGAAACAAAACTTAAAAGAACGGATTTATTAAACATATAAATAATGATAATAGCTATTGTACCTATATCAATGAGACCATTAATAATCTGGCTTGCCACCAACTCCTTAATCCCACTTGTACTATTTAATTTAAAAAGTATATCTCCTGTCGTTCTCATTTCAAAGAACTTATATTTTAGCTTTAATAAATTTTTGAATGTGTTTGCTTCTAATTTTTGCCCAAGGAATATATTTAAAACGACGAGTTTCATTCCCCGGATAAAGACACATATGAAATATACAATACTGCAAAACAAAATAATCATTGTAAAATTTCTAAGATGCGATACATTTGAATCACTTAGAGTCTGATCAATTATTCTCTGCATTAGAATTGGTATCTGTAAGGTAAATATATATGTAATTATCATTAGGACTGCAATTTGAAATAACAGAAATTTTTTCTTTAACAAAACACTCAAAGTATCTAGCCACATATTGTGCTTACTTTTCAGTTGGGGCTTAAATTCATCCGTCAACTCAACCGTTATGATTACTTGAGAATATTTTTCTTTAAATTTATCATCGTCAAACTTTACTGCACCTTCTGCAGGGTCTTTTATATACCATTTGTTATTTTTGAATTTTTCTATGACTATAAAATGTTTTCTATCCCACAATGCAATAAACGGCTCTTTTATTGATTTTAAAAACTCAGTATCTTGAACCTTAAAGATTTTACTTTCAAGCCCTCTGTTAACAAAAATCTTTTTTAATTGTTTTACCGACATCCCATCACGTCCAACTTTAGTCTCATTCTGCAATTCTTTCAACGATTCTTTACTCTGATAATATCTTAAAATCATAACACAGCAACATAAACCACACTCTGTTTGATTTAACTGCTTCATCAATGGTACTTTCATTTTATGCCGCATAATAATCCTCCTAAGTGCAAATATCATTTGTACATTCAATTATTCCTACCTGACTAGACAAAAATTCTATCTCTATACATGATTTACTTTCTCTTAACCTTATCAATGACAGCACCAATAATCATTCCCATAACCAATCCTGCACCAGCTCCTATACTACTAATACTTGCACCAATTAATAATCCTAATACTAACCCTATTCCAGCATACTTGTTATTATCAATTTTATTCATAATAACTTACATTCCTTTCAAATATAATGTTAACCCTATACTACATCCATAGACAATATTGATGGTATCTGTGGATGATTCACACGCAATAAGGTATATCCGACTCCTGACAAACCAAGCATAAAAGAATTATTGTCGATATTGTTTTCCACACCCGCTATAAAACCGTTGAAAGAGATATCTTTTAATTCTATTTCAACTTGCCTATGTATGAACTCCATCAAATTTTCATCTTTATATTCTTGAGCTATTTCCAATAAAATATCGATATTTCCAAAGTTTCCATGGCATAAGCTATGATTATGACTACTGCCTCTTTGAAATCCATTCTTGTATAAATCCTCTATGCAACTATTTATATCTTCCTGATAAATTTGCCTATCATTTAATATCTTTTGTATCTTTAGTCTAGCCAATCCAATCCCACCAGAGCCATGACACCAATAGGAAGCAAAGGAACCTTCCTCTCTTTTATCTTTCCAGTTTTTCTTGCTTGACACATATAATGAATTTTCTATTTTAATCAGTTTTTTTCCTAGACTAATATGCTTCCCATCTTCAACAATACTCCCCAACTTTATAAGTGCCCATGCAAAACCTGAATATCCGTGAGAGAGACCTGTTAAGTAACTATCACCAGCACCCGACAACTTTTCATATAAGTAATCGCCTAATAAAATTGCATTCTCAAGACAAACGGGTTCGTGTAACTTTTTATAAATATTTAGTAATACAATGATTGTACCCGAAATACCTGAAATAATGTCTAATTCCATATCTGTTTTTATAAGGTTCTCTTTTATCCGTGTTACTTGCTTAATTAGTTTTTCTTTATATATTTCTTGTTCAAATAAGACATAGTATGTATAATAAAGGTAAATGAGTGATCCTATGCCTGTAAATAGAGAAAGATTGTCAACCTTCTTTAAATATCCTAGCTCTTCATATCCGGTTAGCCCCTTCTGAGCCAAGAGAGCATACTCCTCATTGTTTTCCATATGTGCTAAGAATGCTATAAATAATAGCATTCCACCTCCTTCATATAATTTATCATTGACACAGGTAATATTGTAATCATTTTCAAGCTGTGTAGTAGTTAACCAGGTACAAGATAAATTATCCTCAGAGAATATAGCATGATCTTTGAATTGATTTCCTAATTCATAAATACATTCCATCGAATTCACTTTATCAATAAAATATTTCACTTTATATTTATTTTGGTTAAATCTTATTTTATTTTTATCAAGCTTTAGTGTCGAGATGGATAGTCTTATAATGGATAATTGTTTATTTAAATCCTCTTTACACATTGAATTTAGTCTTTCATTCATTTGACTAACTAAAGCTTTTGGATAGTAATCAGATATTATAAGTGCATCATTACAAATCAAATCTTTTTCATGAATCCTTTGAGTAAAATATGGTATGTCTCGGCTCATTAATGCACAAATCTCGGCATCAATTTTAGCTTTCTCCAACATCTTAGTATAATCTAGATGTTTGTATAATTTATTAAATAATTTTAACTGTTCATTATAATTTTTTAAGTAAGTAGGAAAAGTTGATGCTTCCAGAAATTTTGCATATACACTAGTAGCTCTCATTACTTGTCGGGTTTCTAAATCAGAGTGCTCTATTATGTCCAGTATTTCCCCTTTGTTTCTCATAATAAATTCATACATTTCACTAAAGCCGTTCTGTATATGACCTAGATAATAAAAGGTGTCTACAGCCTTATCCTCATATCTTAATATATTATTTGCACCTGCTATATTATCTTCCACTTGTACCAGTTGAATCTCATCTGTTCCTTGATTGACGACCTTAAAAATCTTCCATTTTTGTGATTTTTCATCTGAAGAACCAGAAATCCCTCCAATATCACAATCATAGATTGAAAATAGAGTTTTACACGGTAACAACATGGTACCCAAGACGGAAGTATTGATTTCTTTTGCAACCAACTCCAACAACGTAACCTTTTCTGCTGGTTTTACACAATTATTTTTTATTAGTGTCTCTAAATCAATAAAATAAGGATGAGATTCACTGGCAATAATATTTTCATAATGTAAATCATCGCATGCAAGAGAATAAAACAATGCGAGATAATTTCCAATCCTAATATAGTAATCTTCTATCTCTCTTTTAATATTACAGGGCTTATATTCAACAAACTCCTGCCAACCATAGTTATCATAATTTAGACATTTTAGTACCTTTAAAGGTACTTGTGTTTGCATTTTTTTATTGATATAATCTAATAAATGATTAAACATTTTTTCTGGCGATAGACTATGAGGCTTATATACTATTTTTTGCTTATCAAATTCTAGTATTACTACCTTTTTACCACCATTATGAGTATCACCTGAAGAAATTAGTATCTTCTCTAAAATATTGAATGCTAAGTTAAATTCATCTACTATAATATCGAGATCTTCATCAAACCTTGTTAAACATTCATCTATTAACTTAATGCGTTTTTTTATTGTCTCCTCTATTAAATTTTCCAATACACTATATTTCTCAAAAAGCCTTTTAATATATTCTCTATCCTTTAACAATTCATTATAAAAATCATATCGTGCAAATTTATCATCTCCTGATAGCATACCCGTCTCTTTTAACTCATATATATCAAAAATCAATGTACGAACACTTAATGCCGCAATCTCATCAACTATTTCATGAATAGAATTAATGACCACCTTCTCCACATTTATTTTTAGAGAGAAACTATGATTTAATATATTCTCTTCAAGACATAATTTAAAATACTCTGCAAAAAACAAATAAAAATTCCCAAATATTTTTTCATATTGACCACAGATATCTATAACTATATCTGAAACCGCTTCCCTTTGATCAATTATCGCATTTAATTTCTTTTGTTTATCCAACATTATTTTCCTCCCAGAGATAATTGTATATTTCGGAATCTTCTGCCCTTATTTTATAAGGCTTTCAGACCCTCTATTTAAAAAATCACCCACCGAATGTTTCAGCATACCACCAAGGGATAGTAAGGCGTGAAAAGTGGAATATAACGGAAGAACTTCCGTGGAGCGTTCCAATAAATGAAAGAAAAATGACTACAAATAAAGCTATGCATTAACTTTTAGGGTTAGCCAATGTTAATGCATAAAACTTTATTCATTCAAATTACTTAGCACAAGACTTAGTGCAAGCAGATGTTGGACAAAATCCTGACAAATATGTAGCTGCGATTATTCCTACACAAAGAATTGATGACGTTGTAACAGCAGGTGTTCCAGCACCACTATGGTCTTCAAGAATATCATCAAGTTCTTCTTCTGAAATAAATCCAGCCATGTCATATTTTGATTTACTCATAATTCTTCCTCCTCTCCTTCTAAGATATATTTTTTGAATTGGAGGCGATTTTTGAAACCTTTTAATTCCGAGCCCTTTGCTCTTCCCAAAGATACTTGGGATGTGTATCGGGATTTATCTCCTACTGACTCCATTATGCAGGAGTGCTACTCCCTCTTTGGCCCGCAACCCAAACTTCCACCCCTCCATCCAAAAAAGTCTATCTACAGATTATCATGTAAATAGACTTTTTACAATACTTCTCCGATGAACGTCGTTAGTTTCCCGATGAACGTTATAAAATACTGATCAGGCACTTATCAATGTAGCCACAGAAACTCAGGAATCTCTTCAGGAGCATAATTTTTTATCATAGAATAACCAAAGCCAGAAATACCAATCATGAGGCCAAGAGATCTACAACATCGGAAGTTTTTGAGTCTCCATTCTTTAGATAAGACATTGTTGAATAGATCTTGATATGTAGATAATGTTTTATCTTTTAGAGTTTTATCTTGCAATGATTCAGAAGCAAAGTTTAAAATTGAAAGGCTGCCTAAATCACCATGGCAATATGTAGGATTGTTGCCTATTCCATGCTTATATGTTGTTTCCAAGGCAATATGCAACTCATCCGAAATATAGGAATCAGAATAACCTTCATTAAGCAGGAGGAGTTTACTTAATAGAATACCAGGAGCCCCATGACACCATCCGTTGCTAAAAATTCCATTATAATTAGATGTTAGCCAGTTCTTATGTTCCTGACTATAGCAAGAGCGTTCAAAGGTTAGTGACTTTTTAACACAATCTAGCATATGAGGATCTTTAGTGCTTGCAAATACCGAATATAAATAAGCGGCAATCCCAGCATTACCATGAGAAAACCCGCTATAAATCCTCCCATTAAGTGATGGCCATGTAACTATTTCTTTTTCCGAAGAATAAAAACTCATTAATTTTTGATAAGCGCTGTTAATTATTTTATTTGCAACTTCGACTAACTCTGGAATTGTTGACTGAGATATAGATAATGCCACACCTAGAATACCACTAGTACCTATAACGATATCATTAATATTGTCCTGCTTGATTAATTCTAATATGGTATTTGCCTGACTGATAATGAAATTCACATTAGTTTCATCATTATATATTTGAGATAATTTATAAAGAGTGTATAAGATGCCACCAAATCCAGAAAAAGCACCAACGGGATGTTTGAGCGTAGTATCTGATTTTGATAAAATTTGTTTAGGGATTTCCATAGCTTGAAATGCAGCTTGCTTAAAATCCTTCCTATCTAGTATATATCCTAAATAGCCAAGAAATAATGCAATTCCTGAATTCCCATTGTACAGATCGTAACTCAGTATATCTGGTTTCCAAATGTTTTCTTCAAACCCCTGAACAGTGGTACTAAACCATACTAAATCATCGTTTCCATCATCATTTTTCCCATGTATCCCTTGATCTAGGATGAACTCACCAATTGAGGTCGCCGTTGATAACCACTTTTCAGGTGTTAAATGATTTATATTTGTACTAAAATTTATATTTGTTTCATCAGTATTTAGATTTCTATTGATAAAAGATAATTCGATGAATTCAAGCTGTCTGAGTAAGTCCTCGTTATTTATCTCTTTTATTTTATTAACAACATCATTCATCGGTGTATCCATTAATAATCCTTGACATATTTCCCCTCTAGCATTCCTTATAACATTATCATTCACTTTAGTTTGGAAGAAAGGAATATCTCCCCGTAATAAATCATTATATTCAGACCTATTTATCCAAAGTGTTTGTTCCTCAGCATTTATACCACATCTATGTAGAATCATTTTTCTTTCAAATTCATTATGAGTAAAATTTGGATGAATAGAAATCTTAAGAAGTTGCGCATAAAATAATGTAGATCTAAATATGAAGCGACTATCTGAATTTTCAAACAATTCTTGTAGAACATTTATAAAAGGATTCTTATTTTTAATAATCCATCGGTAGATAATATCAAAACCTTGCTTTATTTCTTGCACGTATTCACCAGAATCAATTAATTTATCATTGAAAATAGGATTATTCTCTTTAGGCGTTAATCTACTATCCTTCCTAGTCAATTTTATGGTATCCATATCTAAATCATGCAACTTTAGGGATTTGATGGGAATGTATTGCTCCGTTTCAGCCCCCAAGCCACTTAAGTCAAAAGCCACTTCATCATTACCATTAACGGAAGGTAATAAACCAACAGAATATACAGAGGTATCAAGTATGGTTCTTGCTTTTATAAGTGCACTATTCCTTTCTTTTTGGGGATGTTTTAAGTTGCCACGAAAAATTGACTCCATGTCAATAAGCATTGGGAATTCACCGCATGCAATTAAATTTTCATAGTGAAAATCTGTTGAGTTAAGTATATATAGAAGACATAAATATTGTCCAATTCTTAGATAAAAACTCTTGATTTCTTCTTTTTTAAAGCAAGGCGTATTATTGATAAATTCACTCCAACCAAATTCTTGTTTAGTATAACACTTTAAATATTTTCCTCCTAAATAGCCACTTATATTTTGATTTTCAAGCCACTGTAAAAGCTGGTAAAATCCTTGTTCCAATTTAAGTGAGTGGGGTTTATATAAAATCTTATAATAGTCATCCAATATAAGCATGGCCGTAGAACGTCCTTTTCTGTGACCGTCACCTATTCCAATTTTAATCTTTTGGATTTTTGGGTATTCATAAGCAATATTTAATGAAGCTCTTATAGACTGCCAATTTTCTTGTGTGTTTACTAATATTTCAAAGATATAATCGAAATAATTATCTAGGTTAGTTTGTAATAATTCAGTTAACGCAGCATATTCATAATATAAAGATAAGATATATTCCTCATTTTTGAGCAGGTCATTGGAAAAGTACCTGAATCTATCTTGAGGATTATCACCAATCAGTTTCTGGGACATCCTCATATAGTTAATCTCATATACTAAAATGCGACATGAATTTTCAAACATTGATTCTAGAGCTGTTTTTATTATCTCATCCAAAAAAACATCATGATTTGCAATAATATTGAAGGTTTTAAGCTTACTAATAAATCTACTAAGCTTCGGATTGAAAATAGGTGTGTAAAAATGAAAAAAAGGTATACAAGTAAAATAGTGATCTGTGTGAAGGGTTAAATATTCGCATAAATTAAAATCAATAGAAGTTTTAATTCTTTCATGTAAATTATTGTTATCATAAGCAACATTTTTCTGTTGTAGCATAGTTTCTATATCTATCTCATTGAATTGTTTTAGTAAATTTATGAGCTTGGTTTTGCTTAGTTCAGGAAACATTGTAGACCAATATGACAGCAAGTCATCCCTTGTAATTATAAGATTCTCGTAGTTATTCATATGCATCTTCTTTCATGTGAATTTTTTATAAGGTCCGCATTGTAATTATAATGCAGACCTTATATTTGTACTATTATTATCTGCAGTTATTTTGGCACTCAACGGTCCAAGTACACATTACTCCCTTATTACCAATGATGTAACTTGCGCCAAAGCAAGCTAAGGAAGTCAAAACAGTCTCAGCCCAACCAGCATTTGTGGTATCATTTTCTTGAATTTCCTCAAATAAATTGCCTGCAAAGTGCTCATCCTTAATCCCTGCCTTAAAGTTTAAAACAGGATTTTTTGATAGTTTACTCATAGCATCCCTCCTCTCTGATTATATATTTTTTCGGAGTCCTCAGCCCTTATTTTATAAGGCTTTCAAACCCTCTATTTAAAAAATCACCCACTTTTTATGAAAATTTAAATTTATTATATTACTTTCATAAAAAGCTTGCAGCGAAACCGATTGTTTGAAATTATTTTTTTGAATCGGAGGCGATTTTTTGAAACCTTTTAATCCCAATTCCTTTGCTCTTCCCAAAGATATCTGAGCGCTCATTATTCAGTTCTGATATCTGGATTTATCTCCTACTGACTCCATTATGCAGGAGTGTCACTCCATCTTTGGCCCATTTTTCTTGGTTTTGCTTTCCTACATATATCTAAGTAAATTCCATAACCAATCAATCAAAATATACATACTTTAACCCCCCAGGCTGTCCGAAAACTCGTTTTTATCGGTTTCAGCCACATCATGTTGTTGCTTATCATCCGACTCTATACCATATTTTGTGGGTTACCCGATTCAAAATTCAGTTTTCGGAGAGTCTCCCCCATCCAAAAAAGTCTATCTACAAATTATCATGTGTATAGACTTTTTACAATGGTTCTCCGATGAACGCTGTTAGTTTCCCGATGAACGTTATAAAATAACATTCTCTAAAATGATTTCTATCGAAAATTGAGAATCAACTTGATATTCACAATGCCCATTATAACGTCTAACAACATCCTCAATATTGACACTCCCAAAACCATGCTGTGCTTTATCAGACTTTGTCGACATAGGTCTTTTCGACTTGAATATAATGTGATTGTTGACAGGATTTTCGACTCGTATATACATGCTTTTCACCGTTGCCTTAATATGAACTTCTATTTTTTTCTCCTGCCCACTCTGATGTGTAGCTTCTATGGCATTTCTAAGCAAATTCGAAAATAATATACATATATCGATGTCCTTAATTTTTGTTTCTTGAGGAAAAGCACCTTTCCAAATAAGCTGTATTTCCTCAGCATTTTTCCAAACATCTTTTATTACAATATCTAAAATATGATTTCCTGTATTCACCAGAGATACATTTTCTAGGTGCCCTGCCATATTTTCAAGATACTCTTTTGCCAATTCAATATCACCATCCGCCAAATAAGTCCCAATAAGCTGAAAATGATGTTGTATATCATGGCGAAGCTTCATTGTTTCCCTATCGCATTCTATTATCGACTCATAGTAATCTTTCTGCCCTTGATACATGGCTTTATATATCTGACTTTCCTTTTGGTATCTTTTCTTTGCATATTCATTAACCAAAGCCAATACCCCAATAGTCAAGAATAAAATACTGCTCAGTGTCATCCCCAACAAGGAGATCCCTTCCATCTCTCCTCTCCCTGTATGCAAAGTTAAATACTGGTTAGGCACTATATATACTATCAAGCAAAGTAAACCCGTACCAACAAGTAGCAAGTTTTTCATAAAATCCGCATCTAATTCCTCTTGAAAAATCATTTTTTTCTTTCGTCTTAATCGAACAATATTTGCAACTATAAATAAAGCAATTAAACTTATTGAATTCAAAACAGATAATATAAATCTGTCTACCATTACTACTTCAATGCTATACCCTAAAAACAGACAAATAACACCCGCTATGAGCACATCAATTATACTAATTCCTATAAATCCGAAAATCACAATAACCATATTCCTTTTCTTTTGCAACAGTAAGAAACAAATAATCATCAAAATAGAAATAAATACCACGTACAAGATATCTTCATTCATGTATTCAAAAATAAAAGAACACCCAATTAGCATTCCAATAACCAGCAGCCTCAATTGCCGGGCATTTTTAGTCTGACTACAGCCAAATATTTCAAAAACTATAAAATTCAGTTTTAAGACTTCCATTGATAGTTTCAAACACCAATATAGCGCATTCATCGGCTTCTCCTACATGTATTTTGCATTCTTTTTAATGAAATTATGATATTCTTTTTTCAGTAAGCTTCGATTTCTTATGGATACTTGCACCAACTTTCCATTGACCATTTCAATCATACTTTCTTTCCCATAGCAAATTTCTTTAACATTCAAAAAGTTTACAATATAAGACTTATGAGATTGAAAAAAACTATCTCCCAATATTTCCTTCCAGTGCTTCAATGTCTGACAAGTAATTATATGGCTATCACTTAAGTAAATTGCCGAATTATCTCCCAATGCTTCAATTAAATATATTTCTCTCGCTTTAATATATATTTCTCTATCTTTGATTTTAGCAATCACTATATCATTACTCAACAGTTCTTTGAATGCCTCATCAAGAACTTCTTTAATTTCCTCTGTCTTATATGGTTTGTATAGGTATCTAAAAGCTTTTACTTTAAACGCTTCTTGCACTAACTCCATATGATTAGACACAAAAACAACTATTGTATCTTTTTTCAATTTTATAATTCGCTCTGCTGTCTCAAATCCATTCATTCTCGGCATTTCAACATCTAAAAATAGAATATCAACATCTTCTATCTCCTTTAAAAGAGGTTTTGAATTTTTAAATAGGGCAATATTTATCTTAATATTTTCAAAATCATAGCTTTCAATATCGAGCTTTAATTTTTTTAATATTTCTAAATCATCATCGCAGATAGCAATATTAAATATGTTATCTTTCACCTTGCATTCTCCCCTTTATACAGATGTTCTCAAAAATTAATTAATATACTCAAGATTATCATATCATGTTTTTCCAAGTTTTGGCAACACTAAGATACGATTAAGATTAAGAATTTCCCGTATCCCGTACAATAAAAAAATCCTGTCAAAACAAATACTTTCTGAATAAGTATCCATTTTAACAGGATCTATATCGTTTACTGCCGCAAGACAACATACCAATAACCAAACTCGCAAGTATCACTTGGATGGACTCTGACAGATTTAAAAGACTGAAACCCAAACATGTTGGCCATAAAGCTGTCTCTGTTGTGGTTAATACCCGGAACACCCAGAATATATTCACCATTTTGCATTTTGGCAAGAATTAAATGTCTGTAGCTATAATAACCGTGCAGTAAAAAACTATTATTCCCGTAAATCCAGCATTGCATCGGCAGCATACCAATATCCTGAGGCTCAAGGCGGACACATTCCTCGACATCATTGTCCTCAAAGGGATACATTCGAAGCCCGTTATCAATGACTTTTTCCAGGCTCTTCTGCCATGAGCTTACAGGTCTTGCCACCGTCCTTCTTTCCAGTTTCCGGCTTCTCCTGTAGATTTTAAAGTCCGGTACCGGCTGAGGCTCCGATTCAAATACCGGCTCCGATTCTTGTTCCTCTGCCTCATCTGATTCAATCTTATTTTCAGGCTCAGTCTCTTCGACCGCCATTCCGTCTATAGCCATGCAAAGTTCTTCCCCTGCCTCTTTTGCTGCCTCCGGTTTCTCTTCTTGTATCGTCTCCTCCGGTATCGTTTCCTCCGGTATCACCTCTTCCACCGGTAGAAGCTCTGCCTGAAAAGACTCTGCCCGCAATGGTTCCTCCATTGATGTATCATACTCTTCCAAGGGAATAAACTGACTGATAACTAAATCATCGTCATCCCATCTTGTTCCATAGCTTTTGTGGTTATCGCCAACGATAATAAGACCCGAAATATCATCTAAGCTATATCCCGAATTTTCAATATTGGTCACACTGGTCTCGCCATCAAATTCTCCATTACTGTTATTCGTATTGATATTACCAATATAAATACCTAAAAGTCGGGAATTTTTTCGAACAAACATATATGCTTTAAATGTAACGCTATTATCATGATACATATTTTTCATTGAAATATTTATTCTACATTGGTTATTCCGGCTTTCAACTTTGGCGAATCCAGCATTCAGCGTCTTCTCTCCATTTTCATATAAATATATGTAGGATACAAATCTGTTATAATCAGCCATAATGAATCCTCCTTTAGAGTATCATATGCTAAGAGGATTAAGAATATGACTGCCACATTATTTATTTTCTTTATCGATGAAGTTTTGCATCATTTTTGATATCTGAGATGCTTGACTTACATCAGCCTTTTTGCAGGCAGCTTCAAATGCTACAATTAAATCTTTTTTTAATTTAAATCCTTTCACTTTATATCCTACTCTCTCCTGCCATTTATCTTGTGGCGTCATCCACTCTTTAGATGTCTTCATTTTCTTCCTCTAATCCCAATTCTCTCAACACTTCATCATGAGTCATATATGACTGATATTTCTCATCGCCACCCTCGTAAGCATCCATAATCTTAATTTCTTCTTCGGTAGGTGGAACTTCTTCAATTCTTTTTTTGATAATATAATTCTTCTTTATCATTTCCCACAAGGCCTTGGCCTCCCCATCACTCATTATTGTGATAGCTCCTATTAATTTTTCTTTAACTGCTGTCATGGTATTACCTCCTGATCGCTCTATAAATCTGCCCTCTATTTCCTATATCTATTATATGAATTATTACCCCATTATTATCAAAGATTATTCTATATGTTCCCACCCTTAATCTGTAACCACTTCTGTCTTGCAGCTTTTTTATGTCTCCTGCATTGGGTAATTTATTTCCAAATAAATGTACTCCCTTCGTTTGTTAATGCCATTGTATCATAGGGTTAACACTATTTCAAGGTTGAAAAACAATTTTTATAAGGGCCGTCGCCTAGATGGTTTCGTAAAGACTGCAGATAGGCTAGAAGTATAATCAAAAAGCGTAAAACCTACTAATCTTTGGTTTTACGCTTTTTCTAATAAATTTGTCAATTTGGCAAACTGCTCCAATGTCAATGCTTCTCCCCGAATTGTGGGAGAAACCCCCATTACTTCAAGGATCTTAAGCATGTCCTCTTTGCTGCAATGAATCGCACCTGAATTACTTAACGCATTAACAAGGGTCTTTCGCCGCTGATTAAAAGCGGCTCTTATTACCTTAAACAGCAAGGCTTCATCCTTAACTTCTACCGGTGGTGTTTTGTGTTTTGTCAATCGTATCACTATAGAATCTACATTTGGTCTGGGCATAAAGCACTGGCTGGGGACATGAGCCACTATCTCCGGCTTGGCATAATATTGAACCGCCAGAGAAAGAGCACCATAATCTTTCTTCCCCGGCCCGGCCTTCATCCGCTCAGCCACTTCTTTTTGTACCATAATCGTTATATTATCCGCAGGCACACCGTTTTCAAACAAACCCATAATAATCGGTGTTGTTATATAATAAGGAAGGTTAGCCACAACCTTAATTGGCTTCCCTTCATTTTCTTCATTAACAAGCCTCACAATATCCATCTTTAATATATCTGCATGAACAACGGTGACATTATCATACCCTTGTAACGTGTCTGCCAAAATAGGAATCAGATGTTCATCTATCTCAACAGCAATGACTTTTCTGGCCGCCTCAGCTAAATACTGGGTCATCGTTCCTATTCCCGGACCAATTTCTAAAACCATGTCCTGTTTTGACACCATGGCACCTTCGATGATTTTATTTAAAATCCCGGCATCTATCAGAAAGTTTTGACCAAACTTCTTTCTAAAATGAAAACCGTATTTATTGATAACCTCCTTTGTCTTGGACGGACTCGAGAGCTTTTCCATGGAATACCTCTTTTCCTTTAAGTTCAGCGTGTGCTATTTTTCGGGTATAATTTCCAGCCAATAGCCGTCAGGATCAACGATAAAGTAAATACCCATCTCCTTATTTTCAAAGCAGACACAATTCATCTCCTTATGTTTTTGCAGCGCTGCCTCATAGTTATCAACATAAAATGCAAGGTGAAACTCATTGTCACCAAGATTATATGAATCTTTCCCCCAGTCCCGAAGCCATGTAAGCTCCAGACAATAATCGGTTTTGCCGTCACCTAAATAGACAAGCATAAAACTACCATCTTCGGCTTCTTTTCTTCTGATTTCTTCTAATCCCAAAGCCTCTTTATAAAATTTTAGAGACTTGTTTAAGTCTACAACATTAAAATTATTATGTGCAAATTGAAATTTCATTATATTCACTCTCCTTCATAGGTAATAATATAACATATCCTGCCTTTTAAAAAATGGCGAAAACAGTAACACGAGTACATCTAATATTTATCACATTATCTTGGCCGCTGCAACAACAAAATCAAGCACCCGATTATAAAGCACCTCTTGCCTGATTTCGTCCTCCGTATAATCCTCTTGATAGGCTTCCACCGTCTCACAATCGGAAATACCTTTAACAAACTCATCTGTCAGCTCAGGAACTTTATCTATCTGAATAGAATTGATTGTAACCTTATAAACCGCCGTCTTCCCGGCCAGGTTAGAATCCGGATATTCCTCCGGAAATGTCACCTCAATCTCCTTCGTCTCACCGGGCAAGGCGCCAATTAACTGAGCTTCTGCACCATCGAAAAAAATGCCGGAGCCAACCAATACATTATAGTCGGTGAATTTCTTCCTCTACGTCCTCTTGTGTTATTGTTTTCGGTTCGGCCACGCTGACTTCTATGCCTTTGTATTTCCCTAACACCACAGTGTTTTCATCTTCGGTTTCTTTCTCATTATTTGCACATGCCGGAACGATTAGCAAAATAAGTATTAGAAAGCTTACCATTGTTATTTTTCTCTTCATGATGACACCCCTCCCAGCTTTAAATCCGATACATTGCTTTCGCATTATTACACGTTACGTCAACTACCTCCTGATAATCAACATTCTTTATTCTGGCTATCTCTCTGGCAACATAGACCAGATTTAATGATGAGTTACGTTTTCCCCTAACGGGAACAGGGGCAAGATATGGGCAGTCCGTCTCTAGTAAAATCTTTTCAAGCGGTGTTTCTCTGGCAACTTCCTTCAGATTCTTGGCATTGTTAAAAGTGACAACACCACCAATACCTATATAAAATCCCTTTTTTACATATTCCCTGGCAATTTCGGGGGAATAAGAAAAACAATGGATGACTCCGCCGATTTCTTCTGCCTTTTCTGCTCTCATTATATCCAACGTATCTTTGGCCGCATCTCGGGAATGGATGACTAAAGGCAGGCCCACTCCTCTGGCCAGGTCCATCTGGCGGACGAACCAGTACTTTTGCAAATCTCTGACTTCCTTTTCCTTATCCCAGTAATAATCCAGACCAATCTCACCGATAGCTACACACTTTTCATAGGCCGTCTGAGCTTTCAGCCACTGAAAATCCTTTTTATTAAAGTACTTAACATCACTAGGGTGAATGCCTGCTGCCGCATAGACAAAAGGATACTTTTTTGCCAGCTCGATACTATTTTTCGTTGTCCTGATATCGGCTCCGATGTTGACAACATATTCTATGCCATTCTCCCGCAAGCTGTTTAAAAGGGTATCTCGGTCTGAATCGAACTGCTTGTCATCATAGTGGGCATGTGATTCAAAAATCATTCATCATTATAATCCGCCTTTCTGCGAAAGGCACCGATGGGGTCATGAAACATTTCAAACGCCATCTTCCTTTCGCGCTTTTTTTCTGTTATTCTCATCTTGTAGGCTGCTGGCAAACTACA
>Ga0153994_1000184_pt1 | contig 21643 bp, 16 predicted proteins | sample TSNC078MetaG_FD_104735 | JGI IMG/M metagenome (GOLD analysis project Ga0153994, IMG submission 104735) | Attine ant fungus gardens microbial communities from North Carolina, USA - TSNC078 MetaG | ecosystem: Host-associated > Fungi > Mycelium > Unclassified | place: USA: North Carolina, Lumber...
CCGCTGATCGCCGGACTGCTGCAGCGCAGAGCCGCGGCAGGCGCCTCCCAGGCCATCCTCGTGATCACCGCCACGGGACGCGAGTCCGAGTCGATCCGCGGCGCCCTCGGGTGCGTCATCCCGAACGCCGAGATCATCGAGTTCCCCGCCTGGGAGACACTGCCGCACGAGCGGCTCAGCCCCAGCGCCGAGATCGTCGGCAAGCGCCTCACCGCACTTCGCCGCCTCGCCGACTGGGAGGCGGGAGACCGGTCGACGCCGATCATCCTGGTCGCGTCCGTCCGGGCCGCCCTGCAGCCGCTCGCAGACAACCTCACCGACTACGCCGCCGTCGAGCTCGCAACGGGCGGGAGAGGGTTCGATCTCTCGGGCCTGTCCATGCAGCTGGTCGACCTGGCGTACGCGCGCGTCGACATGGTCACCCGCCGCGGCGAGTTCGCGGTGCGCGGCGGCATCCTCGACGTGTTCCCGCCGAACGGGGACCACCCGTACCGCGTCGACTTCTTCGGCGACGAGGTGGACCAGATCCGCGCGTTCTCCGTCGCCGATCAGCGGTCGCTGCCCGACCCCATCCCGTCGGTGTCGCTTCCGCCGAGCCGCGAGCTGCTGCTCAGCGAGTCTGTGCGGCAGCGGGCGCGGGAGATGGAGCACGAGTTCCCGAGCATGTCGGCGATGCTCGCCAAGATCGGCGAGGGCATCCCCGTGGAGGGCATGGAGTCGCTCGCCCCGGCGCTGGTCGACAGGCTCGTGCCGCTCACCCATTACCTTCCGGACGGCGCCGCCGTCGCCGTGCTCTCTCCGGAGCGCGTCGCGAGCCGTGCCGTGAGCCTGGCCGAGACGAACCGCGAGTTCCTGTCCGCCGCGTGGAGCGCAGCGACGGTCGGCGCGGCGGCCCCCATCGACCTCGCGGCCGGCGACTTCCTCACCCTGCAGAAGCTGCGCGACTCCGTGACGTTCAGCAAGCCGGGCGAGAAAGCGCCGAACCACCCGTGGTGGACGATGAGCGGCTTCCAGGCCGACGAGGTGCTGCCGGAGGAGCGCGAGATCGAGGAGCACCTGCAGCTCCGCATCGCCGCGGAGGCCGTGCCCAGTTTCCAGGGCAACGTCACCGGGGCGATCGAGCACGTCGCATCCCGGTTGAAGGACGGCTGGAGCGTCGCCATCGTCGCGGAGGGCGCAGGACTCGTGGAGCGCGCGGCCGACGTCCTCTCCGAGGCCGAGCTTCCTGCCCGCTTGGTCGAGGAGTACCCGGCGGAGCCGGAGCCTGGCATCGCCTACCTGCTGCGTGCGACGGTCGAGCACGGGTTCGAGCTCGGTGAGACCAAGCTGGCGCTGATCAGCGAGAGCGAGTTCTACGGGCGCACGGTCGGCTACGACTCCCGCCAGGTCAAGAAGCTCGCCACCAGGCGCAAGAACGTCGTCGACCCGCTGGCGCTGAAGCCGGGAGACTTCGTGGTGCACCAGACCCACGGCATCGGCAAGTTCGTGGAGCTGACCCAGCGCGAAGTGTCGAGCGGCGGCCGCAACGCGGTCAAGTCCAAGCGCGAGTACCTCGTGCTCGAGTACGCGCCGTCGAAGCGCGGCTACCCCGGCGACAAGCTCTTCGTGCCGACCGACCAGCTCGACCTGCTGACCAGGTATGTGGGCGGGGAGGCCCCTGCGCTCAGCAAGATGGGCGGCAGCGACTGGTCGGCGGCGAAGGGACGCGCCCGTAAGGCGGTGCGCGACATCGCGGTGGAGCTGGTCAAGCTCTACTCGGCGCGCATGGCGAGCAAGGGTCACGCGTTCGGCCCGGACACGCCGTGGCAGCGCGAGCTGGAGGAGGCGTTCCCGTTCGCGGAGACGCACGACCAGCTGCAGACCATCGACGAAGTGAAGGCCGACATGGAGCGGCCGATCCCGATGGACAGGCTCATCTCCGGCGACGTCGGCTTCGGCAAGACCGAGATCGCCGTCCGCGCGGCCTTCAAGGCGGTGCAGGACGGCAAGCAGGTGGTCATGCTCGTGCCGACGACGCTGCTGGTGAAGCAGCACTTCGAGACGTTCCAGGAGCGCTTCGCCGGGTTCCCCATCCACCTGAGGGCGCTCAGCCGGTTCCAGACCGACAAGGAGGCGAAGGAGACGATCGACGGCATGGCCGACGGCACCGTGGATGTGGTCATCGGCACCCACAGGCTCCTCGCCGACAACATCACGCTCAAAGACCTCGGCCTCGTCATCATCGACGAGGAGCAGCGGTTCGGCGTCGAGCACAAGGACGCGCTGAAGAAGCTGAAGACCAACGTCGACATCCTCGCGATGAGCGCAACGCCCATCCCGCGCACGCTGGAGATGGCGGTGACGGGCATCAGGGAGATGTCGACGCTCGCCACCCCGCCGGAGGACAGACACCCGATCCTGACGTTCGTCGGGCCGTACTCCGACAAGCAGGTGGCGGCGGCCATCCGGCGCGAGCTGCTGCGCGAGGGCCAGGTGTTCTTCGTGCACAACCGCGTCGGCAGCATCACCAGCCAGGCGGCGAAGCTGGCCGAGCTGGTGCCGGAGGCGCGCATCGCCGTCGCCCACGGCAAGATGAACGAGCGCGCGCTGGAGCAGGTGGTGGTGGACTTCTGGGAGCGGAAGTTCGATGTGCTGGTGTCGACCACGATCATCGAGACCGGGCTCGACATCGCCAACGCGAACACGATCATCATCGACAGGGCGGACAAGTACGGCCTGAGTCAGTTGCACCAGCTGCGCGGGCGCGTCGGTCGTGGCCGCGAGCGAGCGTACGCGTACTTCCTCTGGGACGAGAACAAGCCGCTCAGCGAGACGGCGCACGACCGGCTGTCGACCATCGCGGCCAACAACGACCTCGGCAGCGGGATGCAGGTGGCACTGAAAGACCTGGAGATCCGCGGGGCGGGCAACCTGCTCGGCGGCGAGCAGTCCGGGCACATCGCTGGCGTCGGCTTCGACCTCTATCTGCGGATGATCGGCGAGGCGGTGAGCACCTTCCGCGGCGAGGTCGCCGAGGGGCAGACGGAGCTGCGGCTGGAGCTCGCGGTGGATGCGCACATCCCCGAGGAGTACGTGGACAGCGAGCGGCTGCGCCTGGAGGCGTATCAGAAGCTGTCGACGGCGAGCTCGCCAGCCGCGAAGGACGACCAGATCGACCTCGTGATCGAGGAGCTGACCGACCGCTACGGCGAGCCGCCGCTCGCGGTCAGCAACCTCATCGCGGTGTCCAGGCTGCGCAGGGCCGCCCAGCGGGCCGGACTCGGCGAGGTGGTGGCGATGGGCTCGAACCTGCGTCTGGCGCCTGCCATCCTGCCGGACTCGCTCCAGGTGCGGTTGCAGCGCATGTACCCGGGCTCGAAGTACCACGCTGCTCCCAAGGTGGTCACGGTGCCGATGCCGCGCATCAACGGCGAGCCGCTCGACGACGCCGACCTGATCGACTGGGTCTCGACGCTGCTCGGCGCGCTGTTCCCGGTGCCGGAGCCCGTTGCAGAGGCCGCGTCCTAGCAGGCGGTCACGGGCGCGGGTGCGGGTGCTGCGCGCGATAGCGGCGCGCGAGGAGGGTGACGCAGACGCCGGCGCCGACGATCGAGACGGCGGAGCCGAGGAGGACGGCGAGCGTCCCCTCGGCGCGCACGAGCTCGTTCGTCGCGAACGCCAGCTCGTTCATCAGAAGCGACACGGTGAAGCCGATGCCACCAAGGATGCCGATGGTCACCAGGCCGAACAGCGAGATCTTCCCGCGTTCCGCCTTGCTGCGGGTGAACGACCCGAGCCAGCCGCCGAGTGTGATGCCGATCACCTTGCCGACCGGCAGGGCAACCAGAATGCCCCAGAATGCCGGCTGCAGCTGGGCAGGCGACACCTGCGGGATGGCGACCAGTGCCGCAGAGAACGCGAACAGCGGCAGGATGACGCCGTTCGACCACGGCTCCAACGCGTGCGTGACCCGTCCGGCCGGGCGGCGGGCCATCACGAGCCCGAGGGCCACGCCGGCGATCGTCGCGTGCACCCCGGAGTCCCAGACCAGCCACCAGGCCAGGCAGGCGACCAGGACCATGAGCACGCCGATCGGCACGCGCATCCTGCCCTTCACCAGTCGGCTCAGCAGCCCGAAGGCGGCGACGGCGACGGCGGCGAGTGCGAGTTCGCCGAGGTTGGGGTCCGTGGTGAAGAAGACCGCGATGATGAGGATCGCGATCAGGTCGTCCAGCACCGCGAGCGCCAGCAGGAACACGCGCAGCCGGTTGGGCAGCCCGCGGCCGAACACCGCGAGCACGCCGAGCGCGAAGGCGATGTCGGTGGCGGTCGGGATGGGCCAGCCCTGCTCCATCCCGCTGCCGGCGGTGAACGCGAGGTAGATCAGGGCGGGCACGAGCACCCCGGCCACCGCCGCGATGGCGGGATGCACGGCCTTCTTCACGCTGTTCAGCTCGCCGGCCACCAGCTCGTGCTTGAGCTCGACGGCGACGATGAAGAAGAAGATCGCGAGCAGGCCGTCGCTGATCCAGTGCCCGACGCTCATCCGCAGCCCGCCGACGCCGACGTACGTGTGCTGCAGGTCGAGCAGGGCGGGTCCTGCTGCCGTGTTCGCGAGGAGGAGGCCGAGCGCGGCCGCCCCGAGGAGGAGTCCTGCGGCTGTGCGCTCGGATCGGATGATGCTCATGCGGTCTCGCCTATCTCACGCTTCGAGTTTCTCGTCGAACGCGCGGCCGGATGCGGGAGCGACGCGTTCGCGTCACCCGCCGACCAGACTTCCCGGCACACCAGTCACCCACTCTACCGGGGAGGCAGGCGTCAGGCGGCGGAGGATGAGGGAGGATGGAGGAAGGGCGGCCGGTGCGCTGCCCACGATCGAGGAAGGCGTCCACGATGACCGAGCTGAGCTTCTCATCCGCTCCCGCGTCGGAGCAGCCGACCAAGCTGGACGAGCTGGTGGCCGTGATGGAACGGCTCCGCGGCCCTGGTGGATGCCCGTGGGATGCGGACCAGACGCACGAGTCGCTGGTGCAGTACCTCATCGAGGAGACCTACGAGCTGGTCGAGGCGATCGAGACCGGCAACAGGGACGACCTGATCGAGGAGCTCGGCGACGTGCTCTACCAGGTGCTGTTCCACGCAGACATCGCGGCGCACACCCCCGGCGAGGACTTCGACATCCAGGATGTGGCAGCGCAGATGACCGCCAAGATGGTCGGCCGCCACCCGCACGTGTTCGGCGGAGACAGGACGGCGGAGACCGCCGACGACGTCGTCGAGTTCTGGGACGACCTCAAGAAACGCGAGAAGCCGTCGCGGACGAGCGTGCTCGACGGCATCCCGCAGGCCATGCCGTCGCTGGCGCTCGCCGACAAGCTGCTCGGCCGTGCGGAGAAGGTGGGGCTGCTCGACCTGCACGAGGCCGGGGGAGTGCAGGTGGACTCGGAGGACGAGCTCGGCCCGCTGCTGCTGGCGATCGTCGCGTCGGCGAAGGCCAAAGGACTGGATGCGGAGCGCGCGCTGCGTTCGACGCTGCGCGACCTGCAGTCGGAGATCCGCGAGCACGAGGCGGACGCCTCCGACGCCGGAATCATCGGGCTTCCGTCCGTCTCGTCCGACTGACCAGGGATTGGCAGGGCGGAGACGGTTAGGTTAGGCTTGCCTAAACCCCTCACCGTCTCGAAGGAGAAGCATGTTCGAGTCCGTTTCGCGCCGCCGGTCGCGCGTCGCCGTGATCGCGTCGGCGATCGTCGCGACCGCCGCCCTCATCCTCACCGGCTGCAGCGCCGGTACGCCTGGCGACGAGAGCAGTTCGAGCAGCGGATCCGGGGCGTTCCCCGTCACCATCAAGAGCGCCCTCGGCCCGGTGACGATCGACAAGAAGCCGGAGCGCGTCGCGGTCTGGGGCTGGGGTGCGGCCGATGTCGCCCTCGCGCTCGGCGTCGTGCCCGTCGCCATGCCGAAGATGACATACGGCGGCAACGCAGAGGGCGTCCTGCCCTGGGTGGCGGACAAGCTCACCGAGCTGAAGGCGAAGACCCCGCAGCTCATCGCCGGCGTCGACACCGGCGAGGTGCCGTTCGAGGAGTACGTGAAGGCCAAGCCGGACGTCATCCTCGCTCCGCTCTCCGGCCTCACCCAGGCCGAGTACGACAAGCTCAGCAAGATCGCGCCGGTCGTCGCATACCCGAAGGTGCCGTGGGGCACGAGCTGGCAGGACCAGACGGACATCGTCGGCAAGGCTCTCGGGCTCTCCGCGGAGGCCACCGCGCTCAAGAAGAAGACAGAAGACAATGTGGCTGCGCTCGCCGCGAAGTACCCCGTGCTGAAAGACAAGACGTTCGTCTACGCCGCCGCCAACGAGCCCGGCATGATCAACGTCTACAAGGCCACGGACTCCCGCGTGCTCCTGCTCAATGAGCTCGGCCTCAAGAACTCGCCCAGCATCGACACGCTCGACGCCAAGAAGGATGCGGACAGCTTCTTCTTCCAGGTCAGCTACGAGAACCTCTCCAAGATCGACACCGACCTCCTGGTGATGTACTTCGACAAGCAGTCCGCCGTCGACACCTTCACGGCAGACCCCCTGGTCGCCGCGATGCCCACCATCAAGGAGGGCCGCTTCGCGCCGATCGTCGGCGAGGCGTTCGTCATGGCGTCGAGCGCGCCCAGCGTGCTGAGCATCCCGTGGATGCTCGACCGCTACGTGCCGGAGCTCGCGGCCGCGGCCGACAAGGTCAAGTAGCGGGCCGGATGACCACCAGTGCGGTGCCGCCGGCGAGTGCGGCGGCGAACGACGGCCACGGAAGGGGCGGCCAGCGCAGTGGCGCAGGCAGCGCATCCACTGGCCGCCGTCGGCGTCGGCTGTCGTACGGGTTCGGCATTGCGATCGTCGCGCTGCTGGTGGTGTGCATCCTGAGCCTGATGCTGGGCTCCAACCCGCTCGATCCCGCGACCGTGTTCCACGCGCTGTTCCACTACGACAGGAGCAGCGAGGCATCGCTGATCGTCGTCGACAGCCGCCTGCCGCGCACCCTGCTCGGGCTGAGCGCCGGGCTCGCGCTCGGCCTCGCCGGCACGGTGATGCAGGGGCTGTCCCGCAACCCGCTCGCCGACCCCGGCATCCTGGGCGTGAACTTCGGGGCGTCTCTCGCCGTGGTGATCGCCATCGCGGTGTTCGGCATCACCACCGCGGGCGGGTACGTCTGGTTCGCGTTCGCGGGAGCCGCCGTCGCATCGGTGGTCGTGTACGCGGTGGCGTCCGCCGGCCGCGAGGGCGCGACGCCGATCAAGCTCGCGCTCGCGGGGGCAGCGGTCTCTGCCGCGCTCGGCTCGCTGATCACGGCCGTGCTGCTGACCAGCCGCGTGTCGCTCGACTCGCTGCGGTTCTGGCAGGTCGGCTCGCTCGCCGGACGCAACCTCGGCGTGTTCTGGCAGGTGCTCCCCACCATCGTGATCGGCGCGATCGTCGCCCTCGCGCTCGGCAGGGCGCTCAACGGGCTGGCGCTCGGCGACGACGTGGCGCGCGGGCTCGGCCAGAAGGTCGGGGTGTCCAGGGTGTTCGCGGCCGTCGCCATCGTGCTGCTCTGCGGGTCGGCGACCGCCGCCGTCGGCCCGATCGCGTTCGTCGGGCTCGTCATCCCGCACGTCGCGCGCTGGGTGGTCGGCGCCGACTATCGCTGGATCCTCGCGTTCTCGGCCGTGATCGCGCCGACCATGCTGATCGCCTGCGACGTGATCGGCCGCCTGGTGGCCTGGCCGGGCGAACTGCAGGTCGGCGTCGTCACCGCGGTGGTCGGCGCTCCCGTGTTCATCGCGCTCGTGCGCCGTCGCAAGCTGGTGAGCCTGTGACGACGGATGCGCGGGCAGGGGCCGCGCAGGAACCGGCGGGGGCCGCTGCGGTCGCCGCTTCGCGCGCATCCACCGCCGATCGACGTTCACGCGCCTCCCGGGTGATCCGGGTGTCCGTGGTGCTCGCCGTGCTCATCGTGCTCGTCTCCGCGGTGTCGTTGAGTCTCGGCGCCGCGGCGGTCGCGCCCGGCGACATCCTCGCCGCGCTGGTCGGCAGGGCGGATCGGCTCACCCAGTTCGTGATCCTGGAGCTGCGGCTGCCGCGGCTGCTCGCCGCCGTGCTGGTCGGCGGCTGCCTGGGGCTCTCCGGCGCCCTCATCCAGTCGATCGCGCGCAACCCGCTTGCGAGCCCGGACATCATCGGCATCACCGCGAGCGCGAGCGCGACCGGCGCGATCGCGCTGGTCTGGTTCGGGCTGACCGGCCTGGCGCTGTCCGGCGTCGTCGTGGCGGGGACGCTGGTCGCCGCCATCGTCATCTACCTGCTGGCCTGGCGCGGCGGCATCAGCGGCTACCGGTTCGTTCTGATCGGCATCGGCTTCGCCGCCATCGCAGGGGCGATCGTGTCGTACGTGCTCACGACGGCGGCCCTCACCGACGTGCAGCAGGCGCTCGTCTGGCTGACCGGGAGCATCAACAGCGTCGACCCCGTCGCGCTGACCGTGCTGGCGGTGAGCGCCGTGGTGCTCGTACCGTGCGCGCTGCTGCTCGGCAGGCCGCTCTCGGCGCTCGGCCTCGGCGACGACACGGCGGCGGCGGTGGGCGTGCAGGTCGAGCGGACCCGTCTGCTCGTGGTGCTCGTCGCCGTCGCTCTCGCTGCGGTCGCGGTGTCCGTTGCGGGGCCGATCGCGTTCGTCGCGTTCCTCTCCGCACCGATCGCCAGGAGGCTGGTCGGCCGCGGCTCGCTCGCGCTCGTCCCGTCCGCGCTGGCGGGCGCGCTGGTGCTCGTCGTCTCCGACATCGTCGCCCAGTTCGCGGTGCCGGACGTGGCGTTCCCCGTCGGAGTCGTCACCGGAGTCGTCGGCGCGCCCTACCTGCTCTGGTTGCTGACCAGGACCAATCGAATCGGCCGGGGAGGCTGACCATGACCACCACCCACGAACTCGCCGCGCGCGACCTGACCCTCTCCTACGAGGGCAGGGTCGTCGTCGACGGCCTCGACCTGGAGGTGCCGCCCGGCACGGTCACGGCCATCGTCGGCCCGAACGCGTGCGGCAAGTCCACGCTGCTGCGCGGGTTGTCCAGGCTGCTCGCCCCCGCATCCGGCACGGTGCTGCTGGACGGCGCGGACATCCACTCGCTGCCGACCAAGCAGGTGGCGACCAAGCTCGGCCTGCTGCCGCAGACTCCCACGGCGCCGGACGGCATCACGGTGGCCGACCTGGTCGGGCGCGGCCGCTACCCGCATCAGGGCTGGTTCCGCCGCTGGACGGCGGAGGACGACGAGGCCGTCGCATCCGCGATGGTGTCGACCGGCGTGGCCGACCTCGCCGACCGCGCCATCGACGAGCTGTCCGGCGGTCAGCGGCAGCGGGTGTGGATCGCGATGGCGCTCGCCCAGCAGACGGACATCCTGCTGCTCGACGAGCCGACGACGTTCCTCGACATCAGCCACCAGATCGACGTGCTCGACCTGTTGCTCGACCTCAACGCCGCCCGCGGGACGACGGTGGTGATGGTGCTGCACGACCTCAACCTGGCCGCGCGCTACGCCGACCACCTCATCGCGATGCGCGCGGGGGCGATCGTCGCGGCCGGAGCGCCAGGCGACGTGGTCACGGCGGAGCTGGTGCGCGACGTCTTCGGCGTGGAGTCGGTGATCGCGTCCGACCCTGTGACGGCGACGCCGCTGGTGGTGCCGCTCGGCCGCCACCATCGGCTGGGCGACTAGCCGGCCGAGTCGGAGTCCGGGCGCGGCAGGGGCGGAGCGGGGCGGCTGCGTCACGGCCGTCCCGACGACCGGCAGCGCGCCCGCTAGGCGTTGTCAGCCCGCCATTCGGGTGAGAGGCGCGGTTGCGCGACTCTCCTGGATGGCTGACGGGCACGTTGTCGGCCTTGTGTCTGACAGCGAGCATCTACCCGTGGTCGGACGGATGCGACTCATGTCAGGTCCATCGGGACACCACCGAAGCCGCAGGGCACGACCATGAGGGTGGCAACGCCCTCATCTTACGCCGCGGCGGCTCAGGCGAGCGAGGCGAAAAACGCGCGGATGCGGTCGGCGGCGAGGTCGGGTTGCTCCAGCCCGAGGAAGTGCCCGCCACGGGGTGCACGCTCGAACACGCGGAGGTCGGCCGCCGCGCGTTCGGCGAGCGAGCGCGGGAATCCGTCCATCACCGGCTCCCTGCTGAGCAGCACGCCCACCGGCGCCACGATCGGCGGCCGCGGAGGGTTCGCGTCGTAATCGAAGTACTGCTGGAACGACGTGCCGATGCTCCCTGTGGCCCAGTACAGCGTCGCGATGGTGAGGAGTGCATCCCGTGGCACCACAGCGTCGAGCTCGCCGTCGACCCAGTCGTGCCACTTGTCGGCGATCCAGGAGAGCAGCCCGGCGGGAGAGTCGCCGAGCGCCGCGGAGATGGTGTCCGGCCTGGTGCACATGATCTCGCTGTAGCCGCCGTCCGAGGCGTCGTACGCGTCGACCGCGGCGAGGTACGCGCGCTCCTCCTCGCTGTGCGGTTCGTCGTCCGCGGGGAAGGGGGCGTGCAGGAGCTGCACCCCGATCACCCGGTCGGCGTGGTCGACGCCGAGCCAGGTCGCCGCCCCTCCGCCGATGTCGCCGCCGAACGCCGCGTAGCGGTCGTAGCCGAGCACGGTCGTCATCAGTTCGTGCAGGTCGTCGGCGATGGCCTGCCTGGTCAGCGGCCGGTCCGGCAGCTCGGAGAACACGAAGCCGGGCAGCGACGGCACGATCACGTCGAACGCGATCCGCGCATCCGACCCGGAGCCTGCCGGGTTGGCCAGCCGCTCGGCGAGCGGAAGGTATTCGGTGTACGCGCTCGGCCAGCCGTGCAGCAGCAGCAACGGGATGCGCGTCTCCGCCGACCCGGCAGCAGGCACCCGCACGAAGTGGATGCGGTGACCGCCCACACCCGCGAGGTACTGGTCGTAGGAGTTCAGCCGTTCCTCCTGTGCCCGCCAGTCGAACCGCAGCCAGGAGTCGACCAGGTCGCGCAGCACGGGCTCTCCCGCGCCGCCGTCCCACGGCTCCCGGCCGATCGGCTGCACGTAGCGGGTGGCGGAGAGCCGTGCCAGCAGGTCGTCGATGGTGTCGTCTGACAGGTGGATGCGGAACGGTTCGATGCTCACGGCTGCCACGCTACTCGCGCGCTGTGGCGGATGCGCCGGCATGGAAGAATCGTTCGCATGGCTTCTCCGATCACCCCGCCCCGCGGTATGCGCGACTTCCTCCCGGCAGACAAGGCTCGCAGGGAGCACGCGCTCGGGGTGATCAGGCGCAGTTTCGCCTCGCACGGGTTCGACGAGATCGAGACGCCGGTGGTCGAGGACGTCGCGCGCCTGCACTCCGGGCTCGGCGGCGACAACGAGAAGCTGGCGTTCAGCGTGCTCAAGCGCGGCCTCGACGCCGACGACCTGCGCGCGGCCATCGACTCCGGCGACGTCCTCAGCCTCACCGACCTCGGTCTGCGCTTCGACCTGACCGTGCCGCTCGCCCGGTTCTACGCCACGCACCGCGCTGAGCTGCCTCCGGTGTTCCGCTCCATCCAGATCGCCCCGGTGTGGCGCGCTGAGCGCCCGCAGAAGGGCAGGTACCGCCAGTTCGTGCAGTGCGACATCGACATCATCGGCGAGGCGGGTCAGCTCGCCGAGGTGGAGCTGATCACGGCGACGGCGGCCGCACTGGATGCGCTGGGCCTGCAGAACTGCACGATCCGCATCAACGACAGGCGCATCCTGAACGGGCTGCTCGAGTTCTGCGGTTTCGCGGAGTCGCGCTGGCCGCAGGTGCTGATCTCGATCGACAAGCTCGACAAGATCGGCGCGGAGGGCGTGGTGAAGGAGCTGAGCGCGGACGGCGCAGACTCGGCCGCCGTGCTCGGCGGCATCCTGGAGAACCTGGAGCCGCACCTCGCCGACGGCGGCGTCGCGCTGACCGTCGAGGCGATCACCGGCATCCTGCCAGACGGGGTCGACACCGACGCGATCGCCGCACTGGAGTCGCTGGCGCACGCGCTCGACACGCTGCCGACCGGCGTGACGCTCCGCTTCGACCCGACCCTGGTGCGCGGGATGGGCTACTACACCGGCACGATCTTCGAGATCGCCCATCCCGGCTCCGGCAGCTCGGTGGGCGGCGGCGGTCGCTACGACGGGATGATCGGCCGCTTCCTCGGCACGGATGTTCCCGCCTGCGGGTTCTCGATCGGCTTCGAGCGCGTCGTGGACCTCATCGAGGTGCCGACGGACGCGTCCGCCGATGCGATCGTGCTGGTCTACGACCCTGCGGTGCCGCTGGACAGGCTGCTCGCGGTGAAGTCGGAACTGATCGCCTCCGGACGCCGGGTGCGCCTCGACCGCAGGGCCAAGAACCTGAAGGCTGTGCTCGACCGCGCGGAGGCCTCCGGCTTCCGGTCGTTCGCGTTCGTGACCGCCGACACGACGGATGCGGCCTCGCTCGAGGTCAAGCCGCTGGGCTGACCGCTGCGCTGACGCTGCGCTTCCGTTCCGACGGAGTTCCGCTCAGAGCCCCGGCGTGTCGTTCCGTTCGGACGGAGAGCGAGGGGCCGGATCGACGCTTTCTCCGTCCGGACGGACATCGGCCGTGAACGCGGGTTCTCCGCTCGGACGGAGAAAGGCGGCGTCCGGGCGCGGAAACTCCTTCGGTACGGAGATTCGGGCGGCGTGTCTGGCGAGTTCTCCGTCCGGACGGACATCGGCCGTGAACGCGGGTTCTCCGCTGGGACGGAGAAAGGCGGCGTCCGGGCGCGCAAAACTCCTTCGGTACGGAGACGCAGGTGGCGTGTCGGGCGAGTTCTCCGTTCGGACGGAGACCATGACGCACTGCGGGCCCACCGTCGTGAGGGGAGCGGTCTAGGCGTCCACCGGGGCAGTCGCCGCCTCGGCTCCGCGGCGGGAGCGGGCGATGCCCCAGCCGACGAGTGCGCCGGCGAGCACCGTCAGCGTGACGCCCGCGATGGTCACGGCGTCGCCGAACTCCGCTGCCTGGGCCGATGTCCAGTGCGCGGACGCGATGGTGCCGGTGAACAGAGCCGCCAGGATGGTTCCGGTGATCGCGATGCCCACGCCGGAGGCCACCTCGGTGGACGTGTCGGTGAGGGCAGCGCCGATGGTGGTGCGGTTCTCCGGCAGGCCGCGCATCACGTTGGTTCCGGCGACGACGCCGACCACGCGCATCCCGGCTGCCACCAGCACGAGCGCGACCGCCACCCAGACGTAGCCGTACCGGCTCAGCACGGCGTAGACCGCCAGCCCGGCGACGACCGTGACCGCGCCCATCCATCCTGCGCGCTCGAGGCCGATCCTCCGCACGAGGGGCGTGATGACGGCGCCACCGGCGATGAGCACGACGACCTGCGGCAGCATCCCGATGGCGGCGAGGGCGGGCGGCCAGCCCCAGGCGAGCTGCAGTTGCAGCGTCACCAGGTAGCCGAGGCCGGCGGTCGCGATGCCGGTCGCCGCCTTGAATGCCAGCCCGCTCGACACCAGGGGATGCGCGACCAGCTTCAGGTCGAGCAGCGGGTGCGCCGCAGAACGTTCGCGCAGCACGAACAGGATCGCGCCGACGACAGCGGCGGCGGTCACCGTCCACGGCTGCCACGCCCCGGCGCCCAGGTCGACGAACAACGTCGGAGCGACGAGAGCGAGCACGATCGTGAGCGTGCCGACGACGGCGCCCGCGATGTCCAGAGGGTCGCGGTGCAGGTCGGCGGCCGCATCCTTCGCGACCCCGAACCGGATGCTCAGGAACGCGAGGGCGGCGATCGGCACATTGACCAGCAGCAGCACCTGCCAGGGCGCGATGGCGAGGACGAGCCCGCCGACCGTCGGCCCGATCGCGAGCCCGACGAGCCCCACCGTTGAGATCAGGGTGATCGCGCGCACGCGGAGCCCGTCGTCCGCGAACAGACGGAACGCGAGTGCCATCGAGCCCGGGGTGGTCATCGCGGCGGCGACACCCATCGCGACGCGCACGGCGATCAGCTGCTCCGGCGTGGTGACGAACGCGGTGGCGAGGCTCGCCAGCCCGAGCAGGACGAGGCCGACGAGCATGACGCGTCGTCTCCCGAACCGGTCGGAGACGGCGCCGAACGCCAGCATCAGGCCGCCGAACACGACCGCGTACGCGCCGGTCACCCACTGCAGCCCGGTGGTGGATGCGTGGAGCTCGCGCCCGATGGTCGGCAGCGCGACGTTGAGAATCGAGTTGTCGAGCATCTCGAACAGGAAGACGGCGGACAGCCCGGTGAGGGCGAGCCACGCCTCGCGGAGCGAACGGGGCGAGCGGGGCGAGCGGGACGCCTCGCGGATAATGACAGGAGCCGGGGTGGCGGACATGCCACTAGGTTATGTCACTAAACTTAGTCACACAAGAGAGTGAGGGCGAATGCCCAGGAACAGCGAGCGCGGCGGGCCGCAGACGCGCGCCAGGATCGCGGAGATCGCGTCCGGACTCTTCCTCGAACGCGGGTTCGATGCCGTGACGGTCGCCGAGGTCGCTCGCGCAGCCGGCGTGTCGAGCGTGACGGTGTTCAATCACTTCCCGCGCAAAGAAGACCTCTTTCTCGACAGGGCAGCCGACGCCGTGGACCTGCTCAGGACGGCTGTGCGCGACAGGGCGGACGGCACGGACGTGCTCGGGTCGCTGCGGGACGCGACGCTCCGGCTGGTCGACGAGCGCAGCCCGCTCTCCGGGGTGGACGGCAGGTCGATCCCGTTCTTCCGCACGGTCGCGGGGTCGCCGGCGCTGATCGCCCGCGCTCGCGAGATCTCCTCAGAGCTGCAGCGCACCCTCGCAGACGAACTCGACGCGGACGAGGCGTACACGGGCGACGCCGGGTTGTTCGCGGCGTTCTTCATCGCCGGATACGGCACGGTGCTGGTGGACACGGCGCGGCGACTGATCGGGGGAGAGGCGGAGGCGACGGTGCTGCGGGAGCACCGAGCGCGGCTGGAGGCGCTGTTCGACGCGCTGCGCGGCGGCGTGCGGGACTGAGCCGCGCATCCACAGGCCGGGGCTTGGCGCATCCACCCCGGTCGGATGCGTTCTCCCGACCTCAGTAGACTGGCGAGCGGATCACCGCTGATTTAACCACCCCCACACACATGTGAAACAAGGAGACTGTTGTGGCTCAGATCGAAGCTGTAGGCGCTCGCGAGATTCTCGACTCGCGCGGAAACCCGACCGTCGAGGTCGAGGTGCTTCTCGAAGACGGCACGGTCAGCCGTGCCGCCGTCCCGTCCGGCGCGTCGACCGGCGCGTTCGAGGCGTACGAGCTTCGCGACGGCGACAAGGACCGCTACCTCGGCAAGGGCGTGCAGAAGGCCGTCGACGCCGTGCTCGACGAGATCGGCCCGGCCATCGAGGGCTTCGAGGCAGCAGACCAGCGCCTCGTCGACTCCGCCATGATCGAACTCGACGGCACCGACAACAAGAAGCGTCTCGGCGCGAACGCCATCCTCGGCGTCTCGCTGGCCGTCGCCAAGGCCGCCGCCGACTCGGCCGACCTTCCGCTGTTCCGCTACGTGGGCGGCCCGAACGCGCACACCCTGCCCGTGCCGATGATGAACATCATCAACGGTGGCGCGCACGCGGACACCGGCGTGGACATCCAGGAGTTCATGGTCCTGCCGATCGGCGCTGAGACGTTCTCCGAGGCCCTGCGCTGGGGTGTCGAGACCTACCACTCGCTCAAGTCGCTGCTCAAGCAGAAGGGCCTCAACACCGGCCTCGGCGACGAGGGCGGCTTCGCTCCGGAGCTGGAGCACAACCGTGCGGCGCTCGACCTCATCTCCGAGGCCATCCAGAACGCCGGCTTCACCGTCGGCCGCGACATCGCGCTCGGCCTCGACGTCGCATCCACCGAGTTCTTCGAAAACGGCGTCTACCGCTTCGAGGGCCAGGACCGCAGCGCGGCCGAGATGTCCGCGTACTACGCGGAGCTCGCGGCGAACTACCCGCTGGTCTCCATCGAGGACCCGCTGGCCGAGGACGACTGGGAGGGCTGGGCCCACCTCAACGCCGAGCTCGGCAGCAAGCTGCAGCTCGTCGGCGACGACCTGTTCGTCACCAACCCGAAGCGTCTCGCCAAGGGCATCGAGGTCAAGGCCGCGAACAGCATCCTGGTCAAGGTCAACCAGATCGGCACCCTGACCGAGACCCTGGATGCGGTCTCCCTCGCCCAGCGCAACGGCATGACCGCCGTGCTCTCGCACCGCTCCGGCGAGACCGAGGACACGACGATCGCCGACCTCGCCGTCGCCACCGACGCCGGTCAGATCAAGACGGGCGCCCCTGCCCGCTCCGAGCGCGTCGCCAAGTACAACCAGCTCCTCCGCATCGAGGAAGAGCTCGGCGAGGCCGCCGTCTACGCCGGCCGCAGCGCCTTCCCGCGCTTCACCGCGTAGCGCCCCGCCGCCGCTCCCGAAGGCCCCCGGACTCCGGTCCGGGGGCCTTCTCCGTCCCGCCGCCCCCCTCTCAAAATCGAGCCCGGACTTGTGCACACCACCACACGGCGTGTCGCCTGCATAACTCCCGGCTCGATTATCGGGGGACGCGGCGGGGCAGCGCAGGGGGTGCGCAGGAGGGTGGCTTACGATTGTTGGCGGGGCCCGGCCGGTCCCGTTCCGTTTGTCGTCGTGGGTCAGGAGGGCTTGTGGCTGCGCCTCGTACCCGCCGTGTCCCCGTCGCCATGGCGTCGGGAACCGCGACAGGACGGTGGCTGCGCGGACTGCATTTCTCCGGGTTCTCTCTGGTGATGATGGGGCTCCTCATCCTCGCCGTCGTCGTGCTCGCACCGACCGCGCAGAGCCTGATCTCGCAGCGTCAGCAGATCGCCGATCAGCAGAAGGCCGTGGATGCGCTGTCCGGCCAGGTCGCAGACCTCAAGGAGCAGCGCGCCCGCTGGAACGACCCCAGCTACATCCGCGCGCAGGCCCGCGACCGGCTCTACTACGTGATGCCGGGCGAGGTCAGCTACCTCGTGATCGACGACAGGCCTCCGGCGGCGCAGACCACGGATGCGCCCGTCAGCTCGAAGCTGCAGAAGACGGAGACCGATTGGCTCGGATCGTTGTTCGGCTCCTTCATGGGCGCCGGCCTGAGCGACGCGACACCTGCGCAGCTCGGCGGCACGAACCCTGCCCCCACTCCGACTCCCACCTCGACCCCTGGCGGCAAGTGATGACCACCCCACCCTTCGATGCAGTGACCGAACAGGACATCGCGACCGTGTCCGCCCAGCTTGGGCGGCCGGCGCGCAACGTCGTCGGCATCGCTGCGCGCTGCGTCTGCGGCAACCCGACGGTCGTCTCGACCGCCCCGCGCCTGGACGACGGCACGCCGTTCCCCACGTTCTACTACCTCACGCATCCCGCAGCCACCGCCGCCCTGTCGCAGCTGGAGGCCGTCCAGGTGATGAACGAGTACAACGAGCTCCTGGAGTCGGACGAGGCGGTGCGCGACCAGTACGCCGCCGCACACCGCGCATACCTCGCCGACAGGGAGAGCATCGCGGTGGTCGAGGAGATCGCCGGGATCTCGGCCGGCGGGATGCCCGTGCGCGTCAAATGCCTGCACGCCCTCGGCGCCCATGCCCTCGCGGCGGGTCCCGGCGTCAACCCGATCGGCGACCTCGCCCTGGCGCGCGCCGACTGGTCGCCCGAGGTGTGCGAGTGCCAGGACTACACCGCGGAATGACGCGGCTCGGCCGCGCAGCGACCGCCGTCGCCCTGGCCGGGGTGCTTGGGCTGGCCGCCGCTGTCGCGCCGTCCACTGTCGCGCACGCCGACCAGGTGCGCGACCTCGAGTACTGGCTGAACGACTACGGCTTCGCCCAGGCGTGGCAGACCACCAAGGGCGCCGGCGTGAAGGTCGCCGTCATCGACACCGGCGTCGACGGCAGCGTCCCCGACCTCGCCGGTGCGGTCGTCGGAGGGACGGACGTGTCGGGCGTCGGCGCGGCGAACGGTCAGAAGCCGCTCGGCGACGCCGGCTCCGCCGACCACGGCACCTGGGTGGCCTCCCTGCTCGCAGGCCGCGGCACAGGGCCGGACAGCGGCGTGCTCGGCGCGGCCCCGGAGGCGAGCATCCTGACCGCCTCCGTCGCCCTCGGCTCCGCGTCAGGAGCCATCGGCAGCGACGAGCAGATCGCGAGCGCCGTGCACTGGGCCGTCGACAACGGCGCCAAGGTCATCAACATGTCCCTCACCAGGAACACCCTCGACTGGCCGACCAGCTGGGACGACGCGTTCCAGTACGCGTTCGAGCACGACGTGGTGGTGGTCGCGGCGGCGGGCAACAGGGGGAGCGGCACCACGGAGGTCGGCGCCCCGGCGACCATCCCCGGCGTCGTCGCCGTCGCCGGCGTCGACCGGCAGGGGCAGGCGAGCTTCGACGCGTCGTCGCAGGGCATCACCATCGCCGTCTCCGCACCGAGCGAGCAGTTGGTCGGCGTGAGCCCCGGCGGAGGGTACGTGCAGTGGGCGGGCACGAGCGGGGCGACCCCGCTGGTGGCCGGAGCCGTCGCGCTGATCAGGGCCGCGCATCCCGAGCTGAAGGCACCGGATGTGATCGAGCGGCTGATCAAGACCGCCCGAGCGGCTCCGGGAACCGTCCCCAGCCCGATCTACGGCTACGGGCTCCTGGACGCGGCAGCCGCCGTGACCGCGAAGGTGCCGCACGTCTCCGCGAACCCGATGGGCGACCTCACCGAGTGGATCCGCATCCACCGGCGCGCCGACGTTCCCACCACCCCGGCTCCCGGCGTCGCACCGGTGCCGACCTCCACCCCTCGGGCGCTCCCCGCTGAGCCGACCGCGCGGGTGGATCAGCTGCTCTGGCCGCAGTGGTCGGCCTTCACCGGCTTCTGGTTGCCGTTCAGTCTGATCACCGGATTCGCCGCTTTGGTGGCCCTTGGAGGGGTCGGAGCGTTCCGGCATTTCAGAGGGACGGTCAGCAGGGAGTAGATTAACTGCATACTTTCGTGTTGAGGAGACCCACCACTGTGCCCAAAATCCTGATCGTCGGCGGCGGATACGCCGGTTTCTACACTGCGTGGAAGCTCGAGAAGCAGCTGCGCAAGGGGGAGGCAGAGGTCACAATTGTCGACCCGCTGCCGTACATGACCTACCAGCCCTTCCTTCCTGAGGTCGCCGCGGGTTCCATCGAGCCTCGTCACGCCGTGGTCGCCCACCGCCGCCACCTCACCAAGACCAACGTCGTCACCGCCAAGGTCACGTACATCGACCACGCGAAGAAGACGGCGACCATCCAGCCGCCGGTCGGCGACGCGTACGAGTTCGAGTACGACATCGTCGTGGTCACCGCAGGCGCCGTGTCGCGCACGTTCCCGATCCCGGGCGTCGCAGACCAGGCGATCGGCCTCAAGACCATCGAGGAGGCCGTCGCGATCCGCGACCGCGTCCTCACCAACTTCGACAAGGCGGCCAACCTGCCTGCCGGCCCGGAGCGCGACCGTCTGCTGACGTTCGTCGTCGTCGGCGGCGGGTTCGCGGGCATCGAGGTGTTCGCCGAGCTGCGTTCGTTCGCGAGCGCGCTGCTCAAGAACTACCCGCAGATCGCCTTCGAGGACACGCACTTCCACCTGATCGAGGCCATGGGCAGGATCATGCCGGAGGTGTCGCTCCCGACCAGCCACTGGGTCATCAAGAACCTCGCCCAGCGCGGTGCGGAGATCCACCTGGACACGCAGCTCGCGAGCGCCGTCGACGGCGTCATCGAGCTGTCCACCGGCGAGAAGTTCGAGACCGACCTCATCGTCTGGACCGCCGGTGTCATGGCCAACCCGACGATCGTGCGTCACACCGACCTCCCGATCGAGGAGCGCGGCCGTCTCCGCGTCCGCGCGGATCTCCGCGTCGGCTCAGACGACGAGATCATCAAGGACGCCTGGGGTGCAGGCGACGTCTCGGCCGTGCCCGACCTCACCGGTGGCGGCGTCGGCGGATTCTGCGTGCCGAACGCGCAGCACGCCGTCCGTCAGGGCAAGCTGCTCGCGAAGAACATCATCGCGGACCTCCGCGGCGAGCTCCCGCGCCAGTACTTCCACAAGAACATGGGCGCCGTGGCGGGCCTCGGCCTCGGAACCGGTGTGTTCCAGTCCGGCAAGCTCGCGATCAAGGGCCTCCCGGCCTGGTTCGCGCACCGCGGATACCACGGCCTGGCCATGCCGAGCTGGGAGCGCAAGTGGCGCGTGCTGTGGGGCTGGTGGAACAACTTCTGGCTCGGCCGCGACATCGTGTCGCTCGCAGCCACCCAGCACCCGCGTGCCGTCTTCGAGGAGTTCGCTGCGCGTCCGAAGCCCCCGGCGGCCGAGGCGACTCCGGCCGTCGAGGCTCCGAAGAAGGCTCCGGCCAAGAAGGCCGCTCCGAAGGAGCCGGTCGAGGTCGCAGCCAAGTAGCGCGAGAGTGTGAACGGGAGGGCCCGGTGCGAGGAATCGCGCCGGGCTCTTTCGCGTGCCTGGGCGGCGGCTGCGGCGGCTGCGTGGTTGCGTGATTGCGGCGGCTGCGTGGGTTGCGGCGGCTGCGTGGATGCGGCGCCGTCAGTTCTCGACGACCGCGCGTCCCTGCGTGAGGTCGCGGACCGCATCCCGTGCTGCGGCCGCCTGCATCGTCGGCAGCCTCAGCGTGAACCGCACCGCCCCGCCGTACTCCGCGTCGCCCGTCTCGTGGCCTTCGCCATCCGCCCAGCGGCGGATGCGTTCGGCGTCTGCGTAGTCGGCCAGCACGGCGAGAACGGTTTCCGGCACGCGCTCGATCAGGGGCGCATCCAGCAGGGCGGCGGCGATCGCGTCGGTGTACGCGCGCACCAGTCCGCCTGCGCCCAGCTTCACGCCGCCGAAGTAGCGGATCACGGCGCCGAGCACGCCATCGAGGTCGTGGTGCCGCAGCACCTCCAGGATGGGGCGCCCCGCCGTGCCGGACGGCTCGCCGTCGTCGGACATCCCGGAGTGGCCCCCGGCGAGCAGCGCCCAGCAGACGTGGTTCGCACCCGGATGCTCGGTGCGGAGCCGCGCGACCTCGGCCAGCGCCGCATCGCGGTCGGCCACCGGCGTCGCGAGCGCGATGAAGCGGCTGCGCCGCACCTCGACCTCCGCGGTGACGGGGGAGGGGAGGGTGTACGGGCTCATCCCTCCGCCATCTCCCAGAGCACGCGTGCCGCCTCGGCGAGTGCGACGCGCTCCTCCGGGGTGCGCGTGGCGAGCTGGGCGTCCAGCCACGCGTGGCGCCGTGCCCGTGCCTCTCCTGCGACCCGGTGGCCTTCGGCGGTCGGGGTGAAGAGCACGCGGCGGCCGTCCGTCGGGTCGGCCGCCCTGATCGCGTAGCCGAGGGACACCAGGCGGTTGACCGTCTGGCTCATCGAGGCCGCGGTGACGCGTTCGTGGTCGCTGAGCGCCGTGAGCGTGGCAGGGCCGTAGCGGTGCAGGTGCCCGAGCACGTTCATCGCCGCGTCGCCGAGTTCGCCGTTGGTGCGTTCGGCGCGGAAGCGGCGGTAGATCCTGGCCACCGAGCGCGTGACGCGTTCGCCGAGGTCGTCGTCGGCGGGGAAGCCGGCGTCGGCGGGGAGGTCATGGTCGGCGGGGAGGCCAGGGTC
>Ga0153994_1000185_pt1 | contig 21575 bp, 18 predicted proteins | sample TSNC078MetaG_FD_104735 | JGI IMG/M metagenome (GOLD analysis project Ga0153994, IMG submission 104735) | Attine ant fungus gardens microbial communities from North Carolina, USA - TSNC078 MetaG | ecosystem: Host-associated > Fungi > Mycelium > Unclassified | place: USA: North Carolina, Lumber...
CGAAAACCCCCACTAGAGGAGATAGAACGAGCCCTCTACCATTCAATCAAGCGCAGTAGCAGAACCCCCGAACCGATCGGACGGAGCACTGATGGCCACATTCGAGATCCCCCTCGGCAACGCGCCGAAAAAGGGCGAAGACATCCATCTCGTGCGCTGGGCTCAGACGGACGAGGGGTGGTGCCCGGAGACGGTGCTCGCGACCTACGTCGCCAGCACCCACGACGAGTGGATCGTCGACACCTCCGGTGAGCAGCGCCGGCTGCGCCGGGACCAGTGGTTGCAGTTCGCCATGTGGCGCTAGCTGCGGGTCATGGAACCGTCAGAGTCGACGCATCCCGCCGACACGATCGTCGCCATGACGATAGCGGACTACGTCAACATCGACGCGAACGGCAAGGCCAACCTGGTCGGGGCGGGCATCCGTGTGCTCAGCCACGAATCCGGGACGTCGGCATCGTCTCCCTTCGCCGTGTGGGTGACGCTCAGCCTCGCGGACGTGCCGGCGCATCCGGTGATCGTGGAGCTGGTGCTCACCGCACCGGACGGCACCAGCGTGCGGCTCGACGACGCCTCCGGACGGCCGAGCGAGGTCCGGATCACCCAGTCGGCCACGTTCGCCACGATGACACCCATCGACCTCCCCGACGGCCACCTGCCGCCGATGCACGTCCTCGCGGCGAACTTCCCCAACGGCCTGCACTTCCCGCCCGGCCGCCTCTACCGCTGGCAGGTGGAGGCGGACGGGGTGATCGCCGGGACGTATCCGTTCTATGTGGCTGGTGCCGAGTGAGATTGTCCGACCCGATGTTCGCATTGATCTTCGTAGCAGTTGCTCCTCAGACCCGCGGAGCGTGAATCCAGAAATCGCTGCGGTGCGGTGGGAAAATTCGTGCCCACCAAAGCCCTGCTTCGCCACTCCCCGTTTGGCGGTAGATATCTCTCAGGCGAACTGCTGGACCTGAGGGGCGTCGGGCGCGATCTTGGCGGAAAAGTGGATCGCCGACACCGCCTCACCGTCAAGAAAAGCGCGAATCTCGTAGCGGCCTTCGCTCGCGATTCCTGCATTGGAGAGATTTAGGACTAAGGGCACAGATTGATGATCGCTAGTGCCATCGCTCGTCACTGTCACTTCCAAGCCAGCCTCGAAGATCCGCTGCTCAGGCTCCTCGCCCACTCTCACGCCAACCAAGCGAAACGTATGCGTCTCGCCTTCTTCAGGAATCTCGGAGACCTCAAGACTGGCGGCAACCGTCGCAAGCAGCGCGTCAGGGAAACTCGTACGCCAAACCACCGCAATTCCGGCTCCGAGAATGTGGAGCAATCCATCGCGTATCGTCGCCGCGTCACACAGAACTAGCGACTTGAGTTCGATCATGCCGTGCGGGGGCCCTCGACGCTTGATGGCAAACGAACGTAATCGTGACGAGTGGTTACTCGGGCGGCGCTAGACGAAGCTGCGTGCCGGTTCGCTACAGCCGCCTGGGCCCGATTGGCTGCGGCGAACCCGAATGCGTGCACATCCACCCCGTCATCGTCGCAAACGCTGTCCCAGTTGACATGCAGATACGCGTAGCCTTCGTCTCGGTCAATGCGGCTCACCATTGCCAAAGCTTGAACGGAGTCTTCGGATTCAAACGCAGTGACGACCTGGCCCTCGCTGATCTCGCCGTACACATTCCGGAGTCGCGTTACCGTTAGTCCTTCTGCGTTCCGCGCGTTGAGGTCAATCTCAACTCTTACCCGAGTCATGCCGCGCCCTTCCACTTCGGATTGTCCATCCTACAGATACTAAGGAGCGACGCTAGCTCCTCCACATTGGGAATCTCCGAGAAGGGATCCTCCCCCACTAGGTGATGCAATGGTTCTGTTGCCGTCGGATCCTGCACCACTTCGAACCCAGCTTGGCGCAGAATAGCCCCCGTCACAACAGCCACTTTCTTACCTCCGGAAAGCTTGGAACCCGCGCATATTCTCGCAACGGCGTCCAAGAGGCTCTCTCCGTCCTCGCACCAACCCGCGATCACAGATACTCCGAATCGCGGCGCGCGACCATGATCACGATCATCTTTGTGGGTGTCCTCTGCATTCTCCGCAAGCTTCACACCGCTAAATGGCGCGAAACGAATCACTACCTCTGATCCATCGCATCGCACAGTCACAGAAAGTGAATTTACCCGATGAACACCATGAAGAAATCAGCGCAAGCCGTATCGCTCACCCCAGCAGATGATGCGCATGGGCACGACAACAGAGCGACGTGATACCGAATGTCCAGGAATTGCCAAGGATTGCAGGCGAGATGACTTCGATTAGCGGACCAATCCTGCTCGGTGATGCTCTCCTACTCCTGCCAGACGGCGTGCGCTTTGCTCCGGCCGCCCCAGGTGCGGAGTGACCCGACCTCGCCCTCTCTCAGAGCGCGGTGAGCTGGAAGAGCATCGCTTGCTGGGCATCCAGGGTGGGCAGCGGCAGACCGACGTCTGTCAGCACCCGGCCGCCGACCGCGAAACCGCCGCCGGCCGCCTGGACCAGCCACGCCGGCGCGTTCTCGTGCAGCGAGGTGCGGCCGATCTCGTCGCGGACCCGGATGCGGTAACCGCGGTCGGGATCGAGGCCGGGCAGCCGGACCCGGCCTGACTGGACGGGAGCGGACGTGCCGAGGCGAGCCCAGGAGTAGACGGCCTCCGAGCGGTCGGCCGAGACCACGCCGGTGAGGACGCTTTGCTGGTCCGCCAGATCACCACGGACGAGGTCGCCGCTGTGGAGGAGCGGGCGCAGTTCTTTGTAGAGGGCGGCGAACGCCGTGACGGTGTCGAGTTCCTCGCGGGAGAGGCGCGTCAGATCGGTCTCGATTCCGGCGTGGCCGAACAGCGCCGTGGCGAGGCGGAACGAGAGGGCGGTGACGCGGTGCGTCGTATGCGACTCCTCCGCCCCGACGTGGCTCCCGATAAGTTCGAGCGGAATGAGCTGCGCCGTCCAGCGCTGGATGTTCTGACGCTCGACGGGGTCGTTGCAGTCCGATGCCCACACGCGGTCCGTGCGCGCCAGAATGCCGAGGTCGACCCGCCCGCCGCCGGATGCGCACGACTCGATCTCGAGTCGCGGGTGCCGCAGCTTCAGCTCGTCGAGCATCCGGTAGAGCGCCAGCGTCTGCTCGTGCACGCCTGCCCGGTCGCGGTCGTTGCGGAGCGCGGCCTCGTGCAGCTCGCGGTTGTGATCCCACTTGATGTAGTCGATGCCGTACTCGGCGACAAGCGCGTCGATCCGGCCCAGGATGTGCTCCCAGGCGTCCGGATGCGCAAGATTCAGCACGTACTGGTGCCGGATCGCCGCGCCGACCCCGTCTGACGGGGCGAGGATCCAGTCGGGGTGCTCCTGCGCCAACCGGGAGCCGAGGTTGACCATCTCCGGCTCGAACCAGAGTCCGAACTGCATCCCCTTCTCGCGTACCGCGTTCACCAGCGGCCAGAGCCCGTCCGGCCACACCTCCGCGTCCACGGTCCAGTCGCCGAGGCCGTTCGTGTCGTTCCTGCGCCCCGTGAACCAGCCGTCATCGAGGACGATGCGCTCCACGCCGACGCGCGACGCCGCATCGACCAGCTGTTCGAGCGTCGCCAGGTCGTGGTCGAAGTAGACGGCCTCCCAGGTGTTCAGCGTCAGCGGGCGCGGCGAACGGGGATGCATGTCGCGCGCACGCAGGGTCTTATGCAGCGCCCCGGCGATCCCGTCGAGTCCGTCAGCCGACCAGAGGAACGACACGACAGGCGAGCGGTACTCGTCTCCCGCGCGCAGCGTGACCTCGCCGGGCAGCAGCAGCTCGCCTGCGCCGAGGACCGAGCGGAACGCGCCTGCGCCCTCGGGAAGCTGCTCCACCAGGTAGCGCTGGTTGCCCGACCAGCCGGCGTGCACCGCCCAGACCTCGCCGGAGCGGAAGTCGAAACCGCTCGTGCCGGCGAACAGGAGGTACGGCGAATCGAGGCTGGACCTGCCGCGACGGCTCTCGCGCAGGCGCGTCCCCTGGTCGATCGTGCCGCGTTGCGGGCTGCGCTCGCGCGACCACTTGCCCGTGAAGTCAAGGTATTCGGTCGCGCGATCCGGCAGGGGGAGCAGCGCGGTGACGGCGGCGAGGTCGTAGAGGGCATCGGCGCTCGACTCGTTGGCGATGGCCGTCGTGACGTCGAGGACACCGAACCGGTTGAGCCGGTAGCCCACGGTGACGGCGAGTCCTGTCCTGCCGTCGCGCAGCGTGATGTCGAGTTCGCCCGCCGTCTCGTCGGCACGGTGCGACTCGAGCACAAAGCGGGCGTACGGACTGCCGTCCCGGATGACACCCTCGATCGCGGGCGTGCCAGACCAGGCGTCCGCCTCGGTCGGGACGATCGTCAGGTCGCGCGGCTCATCCGTCGAGTTGTGCGTCGCAGAGGGACTCGCGCTCGTCGCCAGCGCGGCGAGGTCGGCGCCGCCGAGGCCGCCGAGGTCGGCGCCCCAGTGCAGGACTCTCGGTCGTGGCTCCGCGAGCTCGACGATGAGTGCGGCACCGCCGCCGCGCAGGGAGATGGTCGGATTCGTCGTGTTCATGAGTGCTCTATGGTCTCACCCGACGGCGCCCTCACACGGAGCGCGTGTCCCCCTGTGGCGCCACCACCACCCGCCGCCCTCCCTGCACCGCGAGGTCCAGTGTCGCGGCGTCCGCCCCCGCCGTGGTGACGACGGTGTCGAAGTCGACGATCGAGGCGATCCGGTACGAGCCGCTGCCGGGGAACTTGGATGCGGTCGCGACCAGGATCGCGCGGTCTGCGGCCTGACGCATCCTGCCCTTGATGCTCGCCTCCTGCGTGAGGTCGGTGACGACCGCGCCGTCCGGCTTGACCCCTGTGCTGCTGATCACGGCGATGTCGGCGCGGACGAGCGCGAGCGACTCCTCGGTGAGCGGCCCGACCAGCGTTCGGGGCTTCGAACCGACCATCCCGCCGAGCAGGACGAGCGAGATGGTGTCGTCGTCTCGCAGGGCGTCGAGCACGGCCAGGCTGTTCGTGATCACGGTCACCGGCCGTCCGCGCAGGTGCCTGGCCAGGCGCAGGGTGGTGATGCCGATGTCCAGCAGCACCACGTCGCCGTCCGCGATGAGTGCGGCGGTCGCGACGGCGATCGCCTCCTTCTCGCGGGTGTCGTCGTCGAGGTCGCCGCCGGTCGGTGACTCCTCGCTGAGCGGGACGGTCGCTCCGCCATGCACGCGCCGGAGCCGCCCCGCGAGTTCCAGGCGTTCCAGGTCGCGCCGGATGGTCGTGCCGCTGACCACGAGCAGCCGCGAGAGCTCTTCGACGGTCACGCTCCCCACGGCGTGGAGCCGTTCGACGATCGCCGCCTCTCGCTGATGTGTCAGCATTCTCGACCTTTCGCAGATGTGAACACCCACAGTCTCGTGGTGCTCATTTGCGCTCATATTAACGCCGAATGAACAGTCTCTAGCGCTCATTTGAAACCTAACGCGCAGCTATCGCCAGGAACGCGCAGCCCGGTTAGCGTGAAATCCGTTCGCCCCGATCATCGGCGCGAACGCTCCCCCGACACCCTTCCCTCCAGGAGTGCTCCGTGAAATCCCCTCGCCTGATCGCCTCCGTCGCAGCCATCGCTGCGGTCGGACTCGCCCTCACCGGCTGCGCGCAGAGCAGTTCGGCCGCGTCGTCCACGGACGGCGCAGACAAAAAGCTCACCGTCTTCCTCAGCGCAGACACCAACATCCAGGACCTCTGGCAGAAGACGCTCATCCCGGCGTTCGAGAAGGCCAACCCCGGATACAGCGTCTCCGTCGACTTCGACCTGCACGGCCTGCACGATCAGCAGACCGTCGCCAAGCTCACCGCAGCGACCATCCAGAAGAAGGACCCTGGCTACGACCTCGTCGACGCCGGCTTCGTCTCCCAGGTGGCCGCGTCCGGTCTGCTCGAGAAGGTCTCCGGCACCGAGGTCCCTGGCCTCACGGACGTGCCGAAGGACCTCGTGGCCGCCGGCGGCAACGGCGGCATCCCGTACCGCGGCTCCAGCGTCGTCCTCGCATACGACACCAAGACCGTCGCCACTCCGCCGAAGACCCTGAACGACCTGCTCGCCTGGATCAAGGCCAACCCCGGCAAGTTCACATACAACTCGCCGGACACCGGCGGAAGCGGTCAGTCGTTCGTCACGACCGTCCTCGACCAGAACGTCTCCGCCGCCGACCGCACCAAGCTGGTCACCGGCTCCGCGCCGGAGGTCGAAGGAGACTGGGACAAGGGATTCGCGACCCTCGCGAGCCTCAACCCGTACGTGTACCAGAAGGGCGTGTACCCGAACGGGAACAACCAGGTGCTCGACCTCCTCTCCAGCGGCCAGATCTCGATCGCCCCGGTCTGGAGCGACCAGTTCGTCACCGGCCACAAGAACGGCCAGATCCCCGCGAACATCGCGTACACCCAGATCTCCGACCCGTCGTTGACCGGTGGTGCGAGCTACCTCGGAATCCCCTCCGCCTCCCCGCGCAAGGCGGGAGCGGAGAAGTTGGTCTCCTGGCTGCTCACCCCCGACGCCCAGGCGCTCGTGGCCGACAGCATCTCCGGCTACCCGGTGATCGCGCTCGACAAGCTCCCCTCCTCCGTGCAGGACCTGTTCAAGGATGCCGACATCGCGAACCTGCGTCCGGCATACTTCGCCACGACCGCCGCCGACCTGAACAAGGCGTGGGCACAGAAGGTCCCAGGCAAGTAATGGCCACCGCCACCGCCGACCGGGCGGCCACCACCGCGGTTCGCAGCGCCCGCCGGGCGCCGCGGACCGCGGTGACCGGCTTCCTGCTCGCCCTCCCTCCCGTCCTCGTCATCGCCCTGTTCGTCGGCGTTCCCGTCCTGCTCGCGCTCGCGTTCAGCGTCGGCTTCACGGGCGGCCTCAACTCCGTGATCGCCGCTGTCGGACAGAATGTGCACCACGCCGACGGCGCCGTGCCGACCTTCGCCGCGTACGGCGACGTGTTCGCCACGGAGGCGTTCTGGCAGGACCTCGGGCTGACGCTGGGGGTGACCGTCGCCAGCACAGCGATCGTGCTCGTGCTCGCCGGAGGGATCGGCCTCTATCTGCGCCTGCGCGGGGGCTGGCTGGCCAGGCTGCTGTCGGCGGTCGCGATCGTGCCGCTGTTCATCCCGGTGGTCATCGCCTCCTGGGCGATCCTCACCTTCTACTCCGCCGACGGCTTCCTGCGCAGCCTGCTCGCGCAGGTCGGCATCGACGGCCCGGTCTGGGCGTACTCCGCCACGGCGATCGTGATCGGCTCGGCGTGGACCTCCCTGCCGTTCGCCGTGCTCATGATCGTGTCGGGGCTGCAGTCCGTCCCCGACGCGCTGATCGAGGCGGCACGGGATGCCGGCGCAGGCACCGTGCGGATCGTACGCACCATCCTGCTGCCGATGAGCGCTGTGCCGATCGTCATCGCGGTCACCTTCACCGCGATCGGAGTGATCGGCTCGTACACCGTGCCGTACTTCACCGGGCCCAACGCGCCCACGATGCTCGGCGTCGCGCTCGCCAGCTACTTCACCTCCTACAACCAGCCGCAGCAGTCGCTCGTCATGGCGTTCGTGGTGTTCGTCGCCGCCGCGGGCATCGGCGCGCTCTACGTCTGGGCCAACTTCCGCAGCGCCCGCCGCGAGGGGAGGATCTGATGCCGCGTCCCGTCTCCGCCGTGCTCCGCGCATCCGGTGCCTGGTTGTTCGCGATCGTGCTGCTGGTGTTCGTGCTCGGCCCGCTGGTCTGGCTGGGAGCGCACGCGTTCGCGGACACCTGGACGTACCCGCACCTGCTGCCCGACTCGTGGACGCTGCGCTGGTGGGCGACCGTGTTCGGCGATCCGTCGCTCGGAGCGTCCATCCAGAACTCGCTGCTCATCACACCGATCGTCGTGCTGGTCTCCGCTGTCGTCTGCCTTCCGGCCGCGTACGCGTTCGCCCGGTTCGAGTTCCCAGGCCGCCGCCTGTTCCTGATCGGTCTCTTCGCGACCAACGCGTTCCCGCGCATGGGGCTGTTCGCCACGCTCGCCTCCCTCTATTACGCGCTCGGCCTGATGAACACGACCGCCGGGGTCGTCGTGGTGCAGCTGCTCGGCACGATCGTGTTCATGACCTGGATCCCCGCCGCAGCGTTCTCCGCCGTTCCACGGTCGCTGGAGGAGGCGGCGCGCGACGCCGGTGCATCCAGGGCTCGCGTCTTCTTCACCGTGACGCTGCGGATGGCTCTGCCCGGCATCCTGGTCGGCGCTGTCATGGCGTTCCTCGCCGCGTTCGACGAGGCGCAGGGCACCTACCTCGTCGGGGCGCCGGACATCCTGACCATGCCGACCGAGATGTACAGCCTCGTCCTCAACTTCCCCAAGCAGGTCGCCGCCGTGTTCTCGATCCTGCTCGCCATCCCATCGGTGGTGCTGCTGCTCGCTGTGCGCAAGCACGTGATGGGCGGCCAGCTTGCCGAGGGCTTCCAACTCAAATGAAGGAGCACTCCGTGACCTCCCCCTCCCCCGCGACTGCTGTGGCCGATGCGCCGGCCCCCGCCGACGCTGCCGACGTTCCGGACGGCCTGCGCCTCTCCGGCCTCAGCAAAGTGCTCGGCGGCCGCACCATCATCGACAGCCTCGACCTCGCCGTGCAGCGCGGCGAGCTGGTCTCCCTGCTCGGGCCGTCCGGCTGCGGCAAGACGACGACCCTGCGGATGATCGCCGGGTTCCTCTCACCGGACGCCGGGAGCATCGCGATGGCCGGCCGCGACGTCACCCGCCTCGGGCCGGACAAGCGCCCGAGCGCGATGGTGTTCCAGAACTACGCGCTCTGGCCGCACCTGACCGTGGCCAAGAACGTCGCGTACCCGCTGCGCCTGCGCCGCCTGTCGCGCGCGGAGGTCGCCGACCGGGTGGATGCGATGCTCGCCCTGGTCAACCTCCTCCACCACCGCGACTCCCGCCCGCCGCGCATCTCCGGCGGCGAGCAGCAGCGCGTCGCGCTCGCCCGCGCCCTGGTGCAGGAGCCGGACGTTCTGCTGCTGGACGAGCCCCTCAGCAATCTGGATGCGAAGCTGCGCGTGAAGGTGCGCGAGGACATCCGCGACCTGCAGCAGCGTCTCGGGATCACCACGGTGATCGTCACGCACGACCAGGAGGAGGCGCTCTCGATCTCCGACAGGGTCGCGGTGATGAACGCTGGTCGCATCGAGCAGTTCAGCACGCCGACGGAGCTGTATGCGCGCCCGGCGACGGAGTTCGTGGCGACCTTCATCGGCGCGCTCAACCGCTTCGACGGGTCGTTCGACGGGACACGGGTGGTCGACGGCCCCGGCGTGGTCGGCATCCGGCCGGAGGACGTGGCGTTCTCCCAGGCGCCCCGCCCGGGAGGGATGCGCGCCGTGGTCGAGCGGGTGGTGCCGCACGGGCACTTCCACGAGCTGCGACTGCGGCGCGAGGACGTCACACTGAACGCGTATGTGTCCGGCCAGCCTCCCCGCCTCGGGAGCGTCGGGTTCGCCACGGTCGAGGCCGCGCTGCTCTACCGCGACGGCCGGCTGGTCGAGCGTGCAGAGGCGGGCGTCGCATGATCCCGCACGCCTCCGCGCACCGCGGCGACTCCTCCGTCTTCCGCGAGAACACCCTCCCCGCCGTCCGCTCGGCCATCGCCAAGGGCGCCGACATCGTCGAGATCGACGTGCGGCTGACGGCCGACGGCGATGTGGTGGTGCTGCACGACCCGACCCTCGAGCGGCTGTGGAACGACCACCGCCCGATCGACGAGGTGCCGACGACCGACCTCGCCTCCTTCGGCGGCGCAGACGGCCGTCCTCCCCTGCTCGCCGAGGTGCTGCCGCTGTTCTCCGGGACGCGGAGCAGGCTGGTGATCGACATGGACGACGTCCGCTTCGCCGCTCCAGCGCACGCGGTCGTCGCCGCATCCGGGGTCCTGGTCGACTGGTGCGGCGACCTCGACGGGATGCGCGTGATCCGCTCGCTCGACCGGCAGGCGCGCATCTGGCTGCCCTGGCGCGCGCTGCGAGTGCCGACGGCGGCCGAGCTTGCCGAGCTGACGCCTGTGACGGTCAACGTCCCGTTCCCCATCGCCGACGACACGTTCGTCCGCGGCGTGCACGAGCTCGGCCTGCCCGTCACGGTCTGGACGCTGGACGACCCGGACGACCTCGCCCGCGCCTTCGAGCTCGGCGTCGACACCATCACCACCAACCGGCTGCACAGGCTGCAGGCCATGATCGCGGCACACGCGACGAACACCGGGATGCCGGAGGTGCTGCGATGACGCCCGGGGAGCTGCACGCGGACGACCTTCTCGCGGCCCGAACGCTGGCGCTCGACCTCGGCGCCTGGGCAGCCGAGGAGACCCGTTCGCACAGGGTCACCTCGATCTCCACCAAGGCCGACCCCGCCGACCTCGTCACGGAACTGGACCGGTCCATCGAGCTCCGCGTGCGCGAACAGGTGCTCGCCCGCTTCCCCGACCACGCGTTCGTCGGCGAGGAGTACGGCGGCGCGGCGGTGCCGGGACACCCGACCTGGTACCTCGACCCGGTGGACGGCACGACGAACCTCGCCAATGGCATCCCGTGGACGGCCTTCTCGCTCGCCCTGGCCATCGACGACCGCCCGCTGGTCGGCGTGGTCGCCGACCCGTGGCACGGCGCCGTCTTCGACGCGGTGGCCGGTCAGGGCGCACGCCGGAACGGGGACGTGCTCCGGGTGGCGAGTGGCGCATCCACTGGCCGGTCCTCGCTCGGTGGAGGCGTGGTCGGCAGCGAGCTGGCCGGGCACAGGGCGTGGCCGGGGATGCGCGAGCTCGCGCACCGCCTGACCGACGCGTACTGCACGCTGCGCGTGATGGGCTCCGGCACCCTCACTCTGCTCGGCCCGGCCGCCGGACGCGGAACCGGGGCGATCATCCACCGGTTCAGCCCGATCGACCACCTCGCCGCGACCCTCATCGCGCACGAGGCGGGCGCCGTGGTCCTCGGACAGGACGGACGCAGCACGCTGTTCCCGGCCGAAGGCGGCGTGCTGGTCGCGGCGCCGGCTGCGGCGGAGGAACTGTACGGGATGTGGGAGGCGGCGCTGCTGGCGGTCGAGGTGACCGCCTGACCGCCTGACCGCCTGCTCGCCCGCGATCTCAATACAGCGAGCGCGTCACTCCGCCCCGACGAGCCGCCCCACCAGGTGCGCGTCGAGCGGGCGATCGGTGCCGAGGACGACGCGCACGTGGGCTCCCGGCTGGTCCACGGGGCCGAGGCGCTGGCCGCGGAGGTCGCAGATCGTCTGGCCGCGGCCGGGGCCCTGGGTCGCATCCACCACCACGTCGACCAGCGGCGCGTTGGTGGCCGTGATGCCGCCGACCGCGATCGCTGCGGCGAGCGGGTCGTGCAGCGCGCTGCTGCGGTGGCCGTAGAGCTCGACGTAGAAGTCGAAGTAGAAGTCGAGCATCTGGCCGACCGCGCGGGCGAGGGGGCGGTCGGAGTCGAGGAGCTGCGCGCGGTGCGACTCCTCCAACGTGTTCTCGACCGTGACGTCGAGCGGCACCAGCACGACGGGCCACGGCGCGGCGAGCAGCTCGGCCGCCGCCTCAGGGTCATTCCAGATGTTGGCCTCGGCGACCGGGGTGACGTTGCCGGACGCGTGCGCCGCTCCGCCCATCGCGGTCAGCTCGACCACGCGCGTCGGCAGAGTCGGGTCGAGGCGCAGAGCGAGGGCGATGTTCGTCGTCGGCCCGACCGTGATGACCTCGAGCCGGCCGTCGTACTCGTGCGAGAGGCGCACGAGCAGGTGGGCGGCGTCCTCGTCGATCGCGGTGAGGCCGGAGGCCGGCAGCTCGACGTCGCCGATCCCGTTCGCGCCGTGCACGTGGGGCGCGCCGCCCTCGAACGCGCGGGTGAGGGCGTCGTGGGCGCCGACGGCGACCGGGATGTCGTGGCGACCGGCGAGCGAGAGGATGCGCAGCGTGTTCTCTGCGGCCTGAGCCGCGCTCACGTTTCCGCTCACCGTGCCGATGCCGACGAGGTCGATCTCGGGCGACGCCAGAAGGTACGCGAGGGCGAGCGAGTCGTCGATGCCGGTGTCGCAGTCGAAGTAGACGGGACGGCGTCGGGTGTCGGTGGTGGTCATGCGTGGTGCTCCGTGTTTCTGGTGGTGGTGCGGGGCATCCGGCCCAACCGGACGCCCCGCGAGGGTGGTGCGAGGACGACGGCTGGGCGGCTAGATGGTCTGCCCGCGGCGTGGCGCGATGAACAGGCTGGCGATCAGTGCGAGAACGGTGATCCCCACGCTGATCCAGAGCGCGATGCCGTAACCGGCGAGTGTGCCCTGGGCGACGAACGGCGCCACGATGCCGATGCCGAGGCTGGCTCCGATGCCGAACCCTGCGCCGTTCAGGCCGGGCAGCGCGGCCGGGGCGTCCGGCGGGGAGAGCAGCACGCCGAGTCCGTTGATCGTGGTGAGCACGAGGCCGTTGTATGTGAGGCCGAGCAGCGCGATCATCGCCAGGACGACGCCCTGGTTCTGCGGCAGCAGGCTGATCACGACGAGCGCCAGGATGCAGAGCACCATGCCGATGCGCAGGATGCGGATCCAGCCCTGCCTGCCCGCCAGCCAGCCGGAGAGCGGTGCGGCGAACACACCGATCAGGGCGGGCGGCGCGAGGAAGAGCAGCGCGGAGGTCGCGGCGTCGAGACCGAAGCCGACCTTCGCGTCCTGGCTGAGCAGCACCACGGTGAAGTTGATCACCGCGAACACGCCGGACAGGGTCAGGATGGTCGTGGCGATCACCGGCCAGACCTGACGGGAGCGCAGGTGCTCGACGGCGATCAGCGGGGTGGTGCGCTTCTTCTCGACGAACCAGAACGCCACAAGCGAGACGATGGTGCCCGCCAGGTAGAGCACCGTGATCGGCGCGGCCCAGCCGGCCGACGAGCCCTGCGAGACGAAGAACGTGACGCAGACCAGCGCGATCGAGAGCACGGCCGCGCCCCACCAGTCCATGTGTCCCGGCGACACCGGCTTGGAGGTCTTGGGAACGACGAGGAGCACGCAGGCCAGGGCGACCAGGCCGACGAGGAAGATCACCACGAAGATCGAGCGGAAGCCGAAGGTGTCGGCGAGCAGGCCGCCGAAGTAGCCGTCGACGCCGCCGACGCCGCCGTTCACCGCGGTGATGATGCCGAGGGTCGTGCCGAAGACCTTGGCACTCATCCGCTCGCTCAGGATCACGTAGGAGAGCTGGAACGCCGCACTCGACGCCCCCTGCAGTGCGCGGCCGATCAGCAGCACGGGAAGGCTCGGCGCGAACATGCAGAGCAGCGTTCCCGCCGCCAGCACCACGAGCACGAGCACGAGCGCCTGCTTGCGGCCGATGAAGTCGCTCCAGCGCGACAGCACGACACCGCCGATCGCTCCGGCGAGGAAAAACAGCGACGACACCTGCGACACCGCGCCGACGCTCTCGTGCAGGTCGCGGGCGATATCGGGCAGGGCGGGGGTGATCATGCTGGCGTTGAGCTGGAACGACAGCACACCGAGGATGAGCGTGGCGACGAGCGCGACGGCCTTTCCTCCGCGCAACGGCGGGGCCGATGGATGTGCGGCGGCCGTGGCGGCGCTGTCGAGCGTGGGGGAACTCACGGGGCGACTCCTTTGTCTGACTGTTGGGGGTACAGGGCCGTGTCGGGCACGGCGGGTACGATGTTATACCTCTCCGGTGCGACATGCGAACCACTGTCGATTTTCGTGGTTGAATATGGGAGACCTGACGAGCGAGGGAGCCTGCGAAATGACCATGACCGTCGACCAGTTCCTGGACAGGAATCTCACCACCACGGTCGGTCAGCCGTTGCGCGTGGCCGTGTACTCGCGCATCGCCGAGGGCATCCGCGGGCACGTCTTCCCGCTCGGGTCCGCTCTTCCTCGGGAGACGGAGCTCGGCGCATCCCTCGGAGTCAGCCGCACGGTCGTCCGCGAAGCGCTCATGCTCCTGGAGGAGGACGGCCTGATCGTCACGCGCCGCGGGGTGGGGCGCTTCGTCGCCACGAGCATCCCGAGGGTCGGCCTGGAGGAGCTGCGGCCGTTCGAGCAGGCGCTGTCTGACGGTGACGGCCGGGTGGTCGTGCGTCCCGTCGAGTTCGCGATGCAGCCGACCACCGACTTCGTGTCCAACAAGCTGGCCATCGATCTCGCGGCCAACACCTGGTTCCGCGAGAGCGTGATCGAGCGCGACGGCGAGCCCATCGCGATCGTGCAGGAGCACTTCCCGGCCGGCCGCTACCTGAGCGACGTGAGCCCGGCGATCGCCGAACATCTGGATGCGGCCGCCGCAGCTCCCGCGACCCTCCTCGCCGAGCTGATCGAGCGCGTTGGCCCGGTGTTCAGCTCCGGCGTGTGCCAGATCGCGGTGAACGTCGCCGGGGCATCCCGCGCGAAGCTCCTCGCCCTCGGGGCCAACGACCCCGTGCTCATCCTCACGCAGACCGCCGAGATCGACGGGACGCCCATCTACCTCGCCAAGTGCATCGTGTCGTCGCGGGTCGCCCACCTCTCCGTGGTGCAGGCCTCGCAGGCCTGACCACGCCGTCCAGACACTCCACCGCCGTCCCCCGCAGCAGAGAGACCCACCAGCGTGCAGAAACTCACCGTCGTCGGCAGCGTCAACGTCGACATCACCGCCATCACCAGCCGCCTCCCGGAGCCCGGCGAGACCATCGGAGGCGGCCGGCTGCGGCGCGACGCGGGCGGCAAGGGAGCCAACCAGGCCGCGGCCGCCGCACGCCTCGGCGCCGAGGTGCGCATGGTCGGAGCGGTGGGCGACGACGCCGACGGCCAGTGGATGCGCACAGCGCTCGCGGACGCCGGGGTCGACACCACGCACATCGCCTCCGTGAGCGAAGCCACCGGCACCGCCCTCATCGTGGTGGACGCCGCAGGCGAGAACCAGATCGCGGTGTGCGAGGGCGCCAACGCACTGGTCACCATCGACGGCGTCGCGTTCGCCGACGACGAGACGGTGCTCGCCCAGCTCGAGATCTCGATGGAACTCATCACGCGCCTGGCCGAGACGGTTCCCGGCTATCTGGCACTGAACGCCGCGCCTGCCCAGCCGTTGCCCCGCGCCGTGCTCGACCGGGTCGACCTGTTCATCGTCAACGAGACCGAGTACGCGCTGATGCCCGAACTGCGGGATGCGCCGCTCGTCGCCGTCACGTACGGAGCCAAAGGCGCTGCGCTGCTCGAGCGCGGCGAGACGATCGCCTCCGTGCCCGCCGTCGCGACGACCCCGGTCAACACGGTCGGCGCAGGCGATGCGTTCTGCGCTGCTCTGACGCTCGCTCTCCGCGAAGGGTTCAGCCCCGTCGATGCGCTCACCACCGCTTGCGCGGTCGGGGCAGCGTCGGTCGCCGACCCGTCGTCGCAACCCTCCCTCGCCCCGCTGGCGGCATACGCCGCGTGAGCTAAAGATCGCTCGGCCCGCGTAGCGGCGGTGGACTCACCCGGAAGAACCGGGTGCGCCAGAGCAGGTAGGCCAGACCGATCGCCACCCAGACCCCGCCGACGATCATCGCGCTCGGCTCCAGGCTGAACCAGAGGGCGACGTTGATCGCCACCCCGAGCCCTGGCAGAACCAGGTAGCCGATGGCAGCACGCCAGCCGCGCTTCTTCACGAACCGGAGGTAGGTGAAGATCACCGACAGGTTCACGAAGATGAAGGCGACGAACGCGCCGAAGTTGATGAGGGATGCCGCACGGCCGAGGTCGAGGAAGACGGCGGAGCAGGCGAGCGCGGCGATGAGGAGCACGTTCGCCGCAGGAACGCCCGCGCGGTTCAGCGAGCCGAAGAAGCGCTTCGGGAGCGCGCCGTCCCGCCCCATCGCGAAGAGCAGGCGCGCTGCACTCATCTGCTGGGTGATGCCGCAGCCGAGCACGGCGACCATGTACCCGCCGATGAAGACGGCCTGGAAAGCGGCGCCGCCGATGTACTTCGCGATCTCCGGCGACGCTCCGACGATGTTGCCGACCTTCGCCACATCGGGGAACAGCACCTGCATCGCGTAGGTGACCGAGACGAAGAAGACCCCGGCGACGGCGACGATGATGAGGATCGCCCTCGGGATGTCCCTCTTCGGCTTCTCCGCCTCCTCCGCCAGGGTGCTGACCGCGTCGAAGCCCAGGAACGACAGCGCGAGGATGGCCGCTCCCGACGCTACGGCCGGGAGGTCGAGCCCCGGCGAGAAGAAGGGCGTCATCGAGAACGACGCGCCGTTCGCGCCATCCACGATGTTCTTGATCGTCAGCGCGACGAACGCCACGGCGACCACCACCTGGATCACCACCAGGATCACGTTCACCTTCGCCGCGATCTGCACCCCGATCAGGTTCAGGACCGTGCAGATGACGATGGTGGACAGGATCCACACCCACGACGGGATGCCGGGGAACGCCGCTGACATGTAGATCGCCGACAGCAGCGCGTTGATCATCGGCAGCAGCAGGTAGTCGAGGGTCGCCGCCCAGCCGACCAGGAAGCCGATGTGCGGGTTGATCGCCTCCCTGGTGTACGTGTACGCCGAGCCGGCGAACGGGAAGACCTTGACCATCCTGGAGTAGCTGAGCGCCGTGATCAGGACGGCGGCGAGCACGACGAGGTAGGCGAGTGGGACGTGCCCGTGGGTGACGTCCGCCACGATCCCGAACGTGTCGAAGACCGCGAGAGGCGCCATGTACGCCAGCCCGAGGAAGACGATGTGCCGGAGCTTGAGGGTTCTGCGGAGGCCGGGAGCCCCCGGCGCTGGAGGTGCTTCCGCGGTGCGGGACGGCGCGATGGCCGGGTCGAGCTGGGACATGGGGGTTTCCTTCGCGACGGTGGGAGGAACGGATCAGGGAGAACGGATCAGTGAGGGGTGTTGACCGTCTCGGCGTGGGTCGCCGAGCAGTGCGCGAGCCCGCCGTAGACGGACGGGACAGCGGATGCGGCGGCCGCGTCGTGCACGACCGCACCGCCCACGATGGTGAGGTCCGCCCGCTGATCGAGCAGGCCGGACGGGTCGCCTTCGTGCGTGTACAGGTCGTCGGACCAGGCGACCACGTCGGCCTTCGCGCCGACGCGGATCACCCCGAGGTCCTGCTCGGAGTGCCAGGCCCACGCACCCTCGCGGGTGTAGCCGCGGATGGTGTCGTCGAGTGTGAGACGTTCATCGGGCGTCCACGCGTCTCGCCCGTCCAGACCGGCGCGGGTGAGCGCGGAGTAGAAGCCGACGAGAGGGTCCATCTCCCCCACCTGCCAATCGCTCGACAGGGCGACGTGCGCCCCGGAGGCCATCAGGGAGCGGATGCGCCACGCGCGGTCCCAGCGCTGCTCGCCCACGTTCTCCATCCAGGTGCCGGCGACGAGGTCCGGGGAGCAGTGCCGCGGCTGCATGGCGGCGGTGATGCCGAGGGTCGCGAACCGCGGGAGGTCGTCCGGGTGCAGGCACTCGACGTGCACGATGCCGTGACGCCGGTCGACCGTGCCGTTGGCTCTGGCGGCGTGCTCGATCGCATCCAGGGCCAGCCGGATGCCGCCGTCTCCTGTGGCGTGCGTGTGGGTCTGGAAGCCGAGCCGGTCGAGCTCGGTGACGATCCTCGTCAGCTCGCCGAGCGGCGCGCTTGGATGGCCGCGATGGCCTGGCCGGTCGGCGTAGTCGTCGAGCATCCACGCGGTGTGCGGTTCGATCACGTCGTCGGCGTAGAGCTTGACGGGGCCGAAGCGGAGGAGGTCGTTCTGCGGGGCGGAGTCGACCGCATCCCGGAGGTCGCGGCGGAAGGCGGCGTCGGCGTCGATGGGGTGGAACAGCGCGGCGATCACGCGCGAGCTCAGCCGGCCCTCCGCCTGCGCGCGGTGGAGCAGGTCGATCTCGGCGAGCGGCACCTGCGGTTCGACCACGGTGGTGATGCCGCTCGCGGTCGCGAGCCCGAGGCTGCCGATGAGCTTGCGGTAGCGGCGCTCCGGGGAGTACATCGGGATGTCGCGCTGCAGCCCCGCGAGCCCTGCCGTGGTCATGGCGCTGGTGTAGAAGTCGGTCACCCACCCCGTGGCCGTGCCGTCGTCGCGGCGCTCGGGGCGGCCCCACGGGATGTCGCCCCCGTCCGCGATCCCGAGGATGCGCATGGCCTTCTCGTCCAGCCACACCGAGTGCTGGTCGTAGGTGGTGACGAAGATCGGGCGGTCGGTGAGTCCGGCGAGGTCGTCGGCGTTCGGGCGGCGGCCGGAGACGATCGAGTAGACGGCGTTCTCGGCGCAGATCCAGTCGAGGTCTGGGCGGCGCTCCGCCAGTTCGTGGATGCGGCGGCGCACCTCCTCGAGCGTGTCCGCGCCTTCGAGGCTGACCGCATCCTGATCGAAGCCGAGCAGCAGGTGGTTGTGGCTGTCGATGATGCCCGGCGTGACGGACGCGCCGCCGAGGTCGCGGGTCTCGGCGGCGGCCGGTGCGTCGTCCACGGAGCCGACGTAGCTGATCCTTCCACCGGTGATCCCGACGGCCTCTGCCCAGGGACGGGCGTCGTCGAATGTGCGGACGGACGCGTTGGTGAGGAGCAGGTCGGTCACGGATATCCCTCTCGGCGGTGAACTGGATCTATTCTTTGACGCTTGTGTCAAATAATTCCGAAAGTGTGTCACGCCGATCGGATAGTGTCAAGGAATGGCCAGACCGCGCCGGCAGGAGGAACGCCGCGCCGACCTCGTGGAGGCGGCGCTCACCGCCGTCTCCGAGCACGGTCTCCGCTCCCTCTCGCTCGCGGACGTGGCCGAGAAGGCCGGCCTCACCCGCGGCGCGATCCTCTACTACTACGAAGACCTCGACGCCCTTCTGGTCGAGGCCCACCGCGCCGGTCTCGAACGCTTCTGCGACCACCGCGACGCCGTGGTCGCCGCCATCGCAGAGCCCCAGCTCCAGCTCGCCGCCGCCATCCGCGAGGGTCTCCCCAGCGGCCCGGACGACGCCCTGATGCGCCTCCTCTACGAGTTCGACGTGCTGGCGGGGACGTCGAAGCTGCACGACGACCTGGTCGAGAAGATGTACCTGCGCCAGCTCGCCACATACACCGCCATCCTGGAGCGCGGGACCGCATCCGGAGCATTCGCCCCCCGCCTCGACGTGGCGACGCTGGCGATGAACCTGGTGGCGCTGGAAGACGCGTACGGGCTGCACATCGTGGCGGGGAACAGCCTGATCACGGTGGAGTCCGCCGAAGCAGCGATGACGGCGGCGGCCGCGGGGCTCGGGGCGCCGACGCGGGTGTGAGGAATCGCGGAATGGGTTCGCCCGTTTCGCTCGCGACCGACCCGACCGGCTTGCGGATCGGTGCGCTCAATCGTCGACTTGTCCAGATATTCCGTGATCTCCTGCATTTCGGCCATCGCTCTCCTGCGGTCTGATGAGGTGCCTGGGTCTGCCAGGCGACAAAGAAGTCAGGAGTATTGATGTTGACGAAACGCATACTGGGGCTCGGCGTCGCGGCGCTGCTCGGCCTCTCGGCGTCGACGGCGTTGGCCTTGCCAGCGGCCGCTGCGCCTCAGCCGGCCTCGCCGCCCACGGCGGTCGCCGCCGCGCCTTCCGCCCCGCTCGCCGCGACCCCGTACGCCGGTTGGAACACGTACTTCGGTCTGGGCGGCGACTACACCGCAGCTCAGGTGCTGGACGTCGCCGACCACCTGGTCTCCAGCGGCCTCGCCAAAGCCGGGTACGACATCATCTGGCTCGACGGCGGATGGCAAGCGGCGACCCCGCGCGGCGCCGACGGGTTGCTGCAGGGCGACCCGGCACGCTTCCCGGACGGGATGGCCGCTCTCGCCGCCGCCATCCACGCGAAGGGGCTCAAGGCCGGCATCTACACCGACGCCGGCCCGTACATCCCCGGATCGTGCGGGCTCGGCAGCTACGGCCACTACCAGACCGACGCCGACACGTTCGCGACGTGGGGGTTCGACGCCGTGAAGGTCGACTTCCTCTGCGGAATCGCTGCGAACCTCGACCCGAAGACCGTGTACACGCAGTTCGCGGACGCCCTCCGGCACAACAGCAGCGGGCGGCCGATCATCTTCAACCTCTGCAACCCCGTGACGTCGCCCGACTGGGGCAACTACCCGGAGTCGCAGCAGTCGACGAACACCTGGAGCTACGCACCGGCGATCGCCCAGTCGTGGCGCACATACACCGACGTCGGCTTCGTGAACTCGATCAAATACACCGACGTGCTCCGCAACTTCGACGCCAACGCACGGCACCCGGAGGTCGCAGGGCCGGGTCACTGGAACGACCCGGACTACCTGGGGCCGCAGCTGGGGATGACGGATGAGGAGTTCCGCTCGCAGATGGCGCTGTGGTCGATGTCGGCCGCGCCCCTGGTGGTCGGCAGCGACCCGCGCACCTTCAGCCAGGCGACGATCGCCGCGCTCACCAACCCCGACCTGCTCGCGATCGATCGGGATGCTCTCGGCAAGCAGGCGGTCCGCGTCGGGCCGGCCGGCACGACGGAGACCTGGACGAAGCCGCTCGCGAACGGGGCGACAGCCGTCGCGCTCGTCAACCGCGGAGACACCGCGACCGAGATCGCGACGACGCCGGCGACGATCGGCCTGAAGGCCACCCGCGTGACCATCAAGGATGCGTGGACCCACCAGGTGAGCGAAGCCAAGGATTCGATCCGTTCCCAGGTGCCCGCCCACGGCGTGTCCGTCCTCGTCGTCAGCAAGAGCACGGGCATCCCTGACAGTCCGCGCGTGACAGCGGGGGCGCCGACGGTCACCGCGGTGAACGGCACCGCCGTGAGCCCCAGTGTCAATCTGCTCGCCGCGGCTGGGTCGAAACTCGATGTGAGGGTGACGGTCCGGAATGACGGAACCACGCCGGTCGCTCTTCCGAAGACGACGCTCGCGACGCCGGACGGCTGGACGGGCACGACGAAGGGTCGGCAACCGGCGCTCATCCAGCCCGGCCGTTCCGTCGATGTGGCGTTCACTGTCGCCGTGCCGGCGAGCGCACCCGTCGGAGCATCGGCGGTCACCGCATCCGTCCGGTTCGTCGGCCTCCGTGGGCCGGCGACCGTCGCATCGCCGGCAGCGACCGTGACGATCGCACCCGCACCGCCATCCGGCGCGAACCAGCCGCTGTCGCACCAGCCCTGGGTGTCGGCGACGAGCGGCTGGATGACGCCTGCCGTCGACCAGAGCGTCGGTGGCGGCAACCCGATCCGGGTCGCGGGCAGCACGTACCCCACCGGGCTCGGCGTGGCCAGCCCGTCCGACATCCGCTACTACCTGGGCGGCACGTGCACTCGGCTGACTGGGATCGCCGGCATCGACGATGTCGTCGACAACGTCGGCCCGGACGGCGGCACGGCGACCTTCTCGCTGATCGCGGACGGCACGACGGTCTGGGACAGCGGCACGGTCGCCAGGGGCACCGCCGCAGCGTTCGACGCGGACCTCACGGGTGTGCGCGAGCTCGTGCTGCACGTCGGAGACGCGGGAGACGGCGGCTACAACGAC
>Ga0153994_1000188_pt1 | contig 21283 bp, 15 predicted proteins | sample TSNC078MetaG_FD_104735 | JGI IMG/M metagenome (GOLD analysis project Ga0153994, IMG submission 104735) | Attine ant fungus gardens microbial communities from North Carolina, USA - TSNC078 MetaG | ecosystem: Host-associated > Fungi > Mycelium > Unclassified | place: USA: North Carolina, Lumber...
CGACGATCGCCTTCGCCGTGATCTCGCTGTTCGCCGCGCTCTTCCCGAACGTGATGCCGTCCTCCCCGAACCCGGAGAACAGCCTGACGATCGCCAACGCGTCGAGCTCGGAGACGACACTGACCGTGATGACCTGGGTCGCGGCGATCTTCCTGCCGTTGATCCTGCTCTACCAGGGGTTCACGTACTGGATCTTCCGCAAGCGCGTGACGCGGGCGAGCATCCCTGCCGACCCGCCTGCCGAGCCTCCGGTGCTCGTCGAGGTCGGTTGACCCGTGCGTCCCCTCGATCCCCGGCTGCTTCGCTACGCTGCGGCGGCGCGCCTCACCCTCGTGGCGGGCGGCGTGCTCGCCGTGGCGCGGACGGCGTGCATCGTGCTGTTCTCCTGGCTGGTGACGCAGCTGGTGGTGCGCGCCATCGCGGGGGAGCCGCTCGGCTCGCTCGGCTGGCTGCTCTGGATGCTCGTGCTGGTCGTCCTCGTCCGCGGCGGGGTCGGCTGGCTCACGGAGTCGGTCGCCGCGCGCGGGGGAGCGACGGTGGTCGGTCAGCTGCGGAGCGCGCTCGTCGCGGCCATCGGGCGGCTCGGCCCGGCGTGGCTGCGGTCCAGGAGCACGACGGAGGTCACCGTGACGGCGGGCCGCGGCCTCGACGCGCTCGACGGCTACTTCACCAGCTACCTCCCGCAGCTGATCGCCACGGCGATCGCCACGCCCATCCTGGTGGTCGCGATCTTCTGGCAGGACCCGACCAGCGGCATCATCGTGCTCGTCACGCTGCCGCTCATCCCGGTGTTCATGATGCTGGTCGGCTGGGCGACTCAGGCGGCGCAGGCCAGGCAGTGGTCGGCGCTGTCCCGGTTGTCGCGCGGCTTCCTCGACGTGGTCGACGGTCTGTCGACACTCAAGCTGTTCGGTCGTCAGCACCGTCAGGGGGCGCGCATCCGGTCGGTGAGCGAGGACTACCGCGTGCACACCATGAAGGTGCTGCGCATGTCGTTCCTGTCCGGCTTCGTGCTGGAGCTCGCCGCGAGCCTGTCCGTCGCGCTCGTCGCGGTGGCGATCGGGCTGCGACTGCTGAACGGCCAGCTGGACCTGTCCGTCGGCCTGTTCGTGCTGCTGCTCGCTCCGGAGGCGTTCCTCCCGCTGCGGAACGTCGGGGCGAGCTTCCACGCGGCCACGGAGGGCATCGAGGCGGCGCAGGCGGCGTTCGCGATCCTGGACCAGGACAGGGCGGCACGGGATGCGGTCGCGGCGCACGCCACGGCGACGACCTCGGACGGCGGCCTGGTGTTCGACGACGTGACGATCGCCTACGACGACCGCGAGGTCGTGCGCGGATTCTCCGCGACCGTCCCGCCCGGGACGTTCGCCGTGCTGACCGCGCCGAGCGGGAGCGGCAAGTCGTCGCTGCTCGGCGCCGTGCTCGGCTTCGTGCCGTTCGCCGGGTCCATCGCAGCAGGAGGTGCAGTGGATGCGGACGGTCGCCGCTCCGCCGTCGCCTGGGCAGGGCAGACGCCCGGCCTGATCGCGGGAACGGTGGCGTCGAACGTGGCGCTCGGGGACGCGCATCCGGAGCCGGAGCGGGTGGCGGAGGCGTTGCGCCTCGCTGCTGCGGACGAGGTCGCGCAGGAGACGCTGCTGGGCGTCGGGGGAGCAGGACTGTCCGGTGGGCAGGCGCAGCGGGTGGCCGTTGCGCGGGCGCTGTACCGGATGCGCGCATCCGGGGCCACTGTGCTGCTGCTCGACGAGCCGACCTCGGCCCTCGACGCGACGGCGGAGGCGCTGCTGCTCACCACGCTGCGGGCGGTCGCCGCCGATGGCGTCGCCGTGCTCGTGGTGAGCCACAGGGAACAGGTGGCCGACGCCGCCGATGTGGTGCTGAGGATGGAGGTGGGCAGTCGTGTCGAGTGAGCTGCTGGAGACCGTCGCAGCGCAGGGGGACCGTGCAGGGAGTGCGGGCATCCACCGCGCGTCGCCCGGCGCCCGTCGCGTGCTGCGACTGGCGCTTCCCCCCGTTCGGCGGCTGTTGGCGGCGATCGCGTTCGGCGTGCTGAGCGGCGGGAGTGCCGTCGCGCTGCTGGCATCGTCGGCCTGGCTGATCGCGCGAGCGGCGGAGCAGCCGGCCCTGATGTACATCTCGCTCGCCGTGGTCGGGGTGCGGGCGTTCGCGCTCGGGCGCGCGTTCTTCCGCTATCTGGAGCGGCTGTCCGGCCACGATGCAGCCTTCCGGCAGCTTCCCGAGGTGCGGACCGAGCTATACACGCGGCTGGTGCCGCTCGCACCGGACGGTCTGGGCGGCACCCGCCGCGGCGACCTGCTGTCGCGGCTCGCGAACGACATCGACGAACTGCAGAACTACCCGCTGCGGGTGGTGCAGCCGCTGGTCACCTCCGGCCTGATCGCGCTGCTCACCGTGGTCGGCGCCTTCCTGCTGCTGCCGGGGGCCGCGATCGGGCTCCTCGTCGCCCTCCTGCTCGCGTTCGTGGCGGGCACGCTCGTGAACACCTGGGCGTCCGGCCGGGCCGAACGGCGGCTGTCGCCGCTGCGGGCGGACCTCAGCGACGCGGTCACCGACCTGGTGCGCAGCCTCGACGTGCTGACCGCGTTCGGCGCGCTCGACGCCGCGCAGCAGAGGGTGGACGAGGCGAGCGCGCGGCTCACCGCGGCCGTGCGGTCACGGGCGGTCGGTGTCGCGCTGACCGGCGCTGTGGTCTCTGTGCTGGCAGGGGCGGCCACCGCGATCGCCCTGGCCGCCGGCATCCCCGCTCTTGACGCAGGCCAGCTCGACGGGCCTGGACTCGCGGTCGCCGCGCTGCTGCCGCTCGCCGTCTTCGAGGTTTTCGGAACGGTGCCGCTCGCCCTCGGCGCGTGGCGCCAGGTGGTCGCCAGCGCGGAGCGGATCTCGACGACAGCCCCGGATGAGCTGCCCGCCGGGATCCCGGTGGACCCCGTATCGCCTCGGCAACTCGTCGTGCGTTCGGTGCCCGAACTGGAACTGCGCGGGCTGAGCGCGCGCTGGCCAGGCGCATCCCGTGCGGTGCTGTCGGATGTGGCCGTGCGGATCGAACCGGGAGAGCGCGTGCTGCTCACGGGTCCGACCGGTGCCGGCAAGACGGCGGTCGCGCACGTGCTCACCCGCCTGGTCGACTACACCGGCAGCTACACGATCGACGGGATCGAGGCTGCGACCGTCGGACAGGACGCTGTGCGCCGCATCGTCGGCCTGTGCGAACAGCAGCCGTACCTGTTCGACGCCGACCTCCGTCAGAACCTGCTCTTCGCGAAGGACACGGCGACGGACGACGAGCTCCTCGCGGTGCTGGAGCGCGTCGGCCTCGGCGACTGGACGGCGGAGCGCGGCGGCCTCGACGCTGCCGTTGGCGAGCGCGGCGCGCTCGTCTCGGGAGGGCAGGCCCAGCGGATCGCACTCGCACGCGCGCTGCTGGCCGACTTCCCCGTGCTCGTCGTCGACGAACCGACGGCGAACGTCGACGGCGCCGTGGCCGACCGCGTCGTACGGGACATCCTCACGACGGCCGCGCAGGACGGCCGGAGCGTGCTGGTGATCTCGCACACGCGGGTGCCGGACGAGCTGATCGACCGGAGCGTCCGGCTGGAGGACGGAAGGGTCGTGGCCTAGAGCGTCGGTGTCGGCGTCGGCGTCGGCGCGGCCGGAGCGTCAGATCGGTCGCGCCAGCGCCGCGAGTCGCGTCCGCCACGCCGCCGTCCGCGCAGCGTCCTGCGCCACTCGAGGCCCGTCCAGCCAGGCCGTCACCGCGCGGATGCCGTGCAGTGCGTTCACGGCCCACACCACCGCCCCATCCAGCTCGGCGGGCGTCACAGCCTCTTCGTCCACCGGGATGCGCATCGCCGCAGCCACCCCGCGCACCGTCCGCGCCGCGACGCTGTCGACCTTCGCGAAGGTCAGCGGGGGAGTCGCGAGGGTGTCGCCGCGCCACCAGAGCAGCGCGGTGGTCGTGCCATCGGAGATGAGGCCGTTGTCGAGGATCACGGCTTCGTCCGCTCCGGCCCGCTGCGCCCGCTCGCGGAGAACGCCGAGCCGCTCGATGTCAGGGCCCTTGATGTCGGGCACGCGGCGAGGATCATCGTCCGCGGTCGCGAGGACGACGGAGTCGGTCAGCGCAGGCGCGGTGCGGAGGCGGACTCGCAGGAGGTGCGCATCCCGGATCGTCGCGAGCTCGAACCGCGGAAACCAGGAGCCGTCGCGCGGGATGGCTGCCACGGCCGCGTCCCAGAAGCTCTCGGCGGCGGCGCGGTCGCGGAAACCCTGCTCGCGCACCGAGTCGAGGAAGCGCTCACGGTGCAGGCCGAGGGCGAGCACCGTGCCGTCCGCGACGAGGAACGAGTCTGCGACGTCCAGGGTCTGGCCGGGCGCTGCCCCGTCGCGCTCACCGCCGACGAGTTCGCCGTCCCGCCAGTCGAAAAGGGTGGTCCGCGCATCCATTCGCCTAGGCTAATGCAGTGCCAACCCGTCTTCGTGTGCAGCAGTTCGACGGGCGACCGGACGTTGCCGACGCCTTCGTCGCGCTGTTCGCCGACGCTCCGGACGCGGTCTGGCTGGATGCGGGACCGGACGCAGAGGACGGCAGGAGCATCATCGCCACCGGCACGGTCGTGGCCGCATCCTCTCTGGCCGACGACAGCGTGCGCGTGAGCGACGGCGACACCGGCACGCGGAGGCAGGGCACGATGCTCGCGTTCCTGCGCGCCGACCTCGCGGCGCGCGAGCGTATCGCCGCTCGCACCCCCGAGCCGTCGTTCGCGCTCGGCTGGGTGGGCTGGCTGGGCTACGAGTCAGGGGCGGAGGCACTCGGAGTGCCTGTGTCGGTCGACGACGGACCGGCTGCGGCGATGCTGTTCGCCGACCGCGCGGTGGTCTTCGACCACGGCGCAGGGACGGTCGAGCTGCTGGTGCTCGATGGCGAGTCCGCTCCCTCGTCTGCCGACGCGGCCGACGCCTGGCTCGCCGCCACCGCAGCCCGCCTCCACGCGGCGGACGGGGCAGCTGCTGCCTACGCTGCCGCGCATCCGCTGCCCGCAGCCGCTCCCGCCACTTGGCGGCACGACGACGACGCGTACCTCGCGATGATCCGCTCCTGCCAGGAGTCCATCCGCGCGGGCGACGCGTACCAGCTCTGCCTCACCAACCGCGCAGACGCCGCCTCCGCCGCCGACCCGCTCGCCGTCCACCTACGCCTCCGCGCGGCGAGCCCTGCGCACCACGCCGGATTCCTCCGCATCGCAGGCACAACGCTGGTGAGCTCGTCGCCCGAGCAGTTCCTCGCCGTCACCGCCTCCGGCAGCGTGCGCAGCAAGCCGATCAAGGGCACGCGCCCGCGCGGCGCGACGGTCTCCGCCGACCTCGCGCTCCGCGCCGAGTTGGAGGCCAGCGAGAAGGAGCGCGCGGAGAACGTGATGATCGTCGACCTGATGCGCAACGACATCGGGCGAGTGAGCGAGGTCGGCTCCGTCGGCGTGCGGCACCTGCTCGCCGTCGAGAGCTACGCCCAGGTGCACCAGCTCGTCAGCACGGTCGAGGGCCGCCTGCGCGACGGACTCGGCGCCGTCGACGCGATCGAAGCGTGCTTCCCTGCCGGGTCGATGACCGGTGCGCCGAAGCTCAGCGCCATGCGCATCCTGTCCGGGCTCGAACGCGGGCCGCGCGGCGTGTACTCGGGATGCTTCGGCTACCTCGGGCTCGACGGCGCCGCCGACCTCGCCATGGTCATCCGGAGCATCGTCTACCGCGACGGCGGGGTCGCCATCGGCGCGGGCGGCGGGATCACCGCCCTGTCCGTCCCGGAGGAGGAGCTGGAGGAGGTCCGCATCAAAGCGAGGGCGCTGTTCGCCGCCGCAGGGCTGTTCGCAGCGGGCGCACAGGAGCAGGGGAACGGATCGCGGCACCGCAACGTTTAGTAGTGTGGATGTTCGGGCGGACGCCGCCCGGAGACTTCCCGACCGCATCCACTCGATTCGCGGTCAGCACCTTCAAGAATGAGAGTCACGTGGCACACGAGCACGATTCAGCGAACGCGCCGGCCGAGGGCGCGCACTACGACTTCGCCGCCATCCAGGACAAGTGGCTTCCGGTCTGGGACGACCTGAAGCCGTTCGCCACGGACGACCCGACGGACACCCGCCCGCGCAAGTATGTGCTCGACATGTTCCCGTACCCGTCCGGCGACCTGCACATGGGGCACGCCGAGGCGTACGCGCTCGGCGACGTCATCGCCCGCTACTGGCGTCAGCAAGGCTTCAACGTGCTGCACCCCATCGGCTGGGATTCCTTCGGCCTGCCGGCAGAGAACGCGGCGATCAAGCGCGGCCTCGACCCGAACGGCTGGACCAACGACAACATCGCGCAGCAGAAGGCCAGCATGCGCCGCTACGCGCCCAGCTTCGACTGGGACCGCGTGCTGCAGACCAGCGACCCCGCGTACTACCGCTGGAACCAGTGGCTGTTCCTGAAGCTGTACGAGAAGGGCCTGGCGTACCGCAAGGCATCCCAGGTCAACTGGTGCCCGTTCGACCAGACCGTGCTGGCGAACGAGCAGGTCGTCGGGGGCCGCTGCGAGCGCTGCGACAACCTGGTCACCAAGAAGAAGCTGACCCAGTGGTACTTCCGCATCACCGACTACGCGGACCGCCTGCTGGACGACCTGAACCAGCTCGAGGGCGCCTGGCCGTCCAAGGTACTGTCGATGCAGCGCAACTGGATCGGCCGCTCGACCGGCGCGGACGTCCAGTTCGCCATCGAGGGCCGCGACGAGCCGGTGACCGTCTACACCACGCGCCCTGACACGCTGTACGGCGCGACCTTCATGGTCGTCGCTCCGGACTCCGACCTGGCGGCAGAGCTGGTCCAGGATGCACGCCCAGAGGTCGCCAAGCGGTTCAACGACTACCTGGATGCGGTGCGCGGCACCACCGAGATGGACCGCCTGAGCACCGAGCGCGAGAAGACAGGCGTGTTCCTGGAGCGCCACGCGATCAACCCGCTGACCGGCGAGAAGCTGCCGATCTGGGCAGCCGACTACGTGCTGGCCGACTACGGTCACGGCGCGATTATGGCCGTGCCTGCGCACGACCAGCGCGACCTGGACTTCGCCCGCGCGTTCGACCTGCCCGTGCGCGTCGTGGTCGACACCAACCAGCCGGTCACCGGCGCCATCCCCGTCATCCACACGGACCCGGAGACGGGCGAGCCGATCCTGCCGGACGACCTGCCGCTGCAGAACCCCTCCGAGACGGGCGTCGCCCTCACCGGAGAAGGTCGCCTGATCAACTCCGGCCCGTTCGACGGACTGAGCAAGTCGAACGCGATCCGTCGCGTCACGGAGGCGCTGCAGGCGAGCGCGCTCGGCACGCCTGCCAAGAACTTCCGGCTGCGCGACTGGCTGATCTCCCGCCAGCGCTACTGGGGCACTCCCATCCCGATCATCCACTGCGAGACCTGCGGCGAGGTGCCGGTTCCCGAGGCGGACCTGCCCGTGCTGCTGCCTCCTGCCGAGGGCCTGGACCTGCAGCCGAAGGGCACCAGCCCGCTTGGCGCAGCATCGGAGTGGGTCAACGTGGCGTGCCCGAACTGCGGTGCTCCTGCGAAGCGGGACACCGACACGATGGACACCTTCGTCGACAGCTCCTGGTACTTCCTGCGCTTCCTGTCCGCTCGCGACGACACGCAGGCGTTCGATCCGGCGGAGGCCGAGAAGTGGGCGCCAGTCGACCAGTACGTCGGCGGCGTGACCCACGCCATCCTGCACCTGCTGTACTCCCGGTTCATCACGAAGGTGCTGTTCGACCAGGGCTACCTGAGCTTCACCGAGCCGTTCACGGCGCTGCTGAACCAGGGCATGGTGCTGATGGACGGCTCCGCGATGAGCAAGTCCCGCGGCAACCTGGTGAAGCTGTCCGACCAGCTCGACGAGCACGGCGTGGACGCTGTCCGCCTCACGATGTCGTTCGCCGGGCCGCCGGAGGACGACATCGACTGGGCGGACGTCTCTCCGTCAGGGAGCGCCAAGTTCCTCGCTCGCGCGTGGCGTGTGGCGCACGACGTGACCAGCACGCCGGATGCGGTCTGGAAGAACGGCGACACGGCCCTGCGCCGGGTCACCCACCGCTTCCTCGCCGACGCCCCCGGACTGGTCGAGGCGTTCAAGTTCAACGTGGTCGTCGCACGCCTGATGGAGCTGGTGAACGCCACCCGCAAGACCATCGACAGCGGTGCGGGGCCGGCCGACCCCGCGGTGCGCGAGGCGGCCGAGGTGACGGCGATGGCCCTGAACCTGTTCGCGCCGTACGCGGCGGAGGACATGTGGTCGCTGCTCGGCTACGAGCCGGCGGTCGCGCTGGCGCAGTGGCGCAAGCCGGACCCGACGCTGCTGATCGAGGAGTCCGTCACGGCGGTGATCCAGGTCGACGGCAAGGTCCGCGACCGCTTGGAGGTCTCTCCGAAGATCTCGACCGACGAGCTGGAGGCGCTCGGACGCGCGTCGGAGGCGGTCATCCGCTCGGTCGGCGACCGCGAGATCGTGAACGTGATCGTGCGTGCACCTCGCCTGGTGAACATCGCGACGAAGCCGCGCGGCTAGCCGGTTCCCGGCATCGGCGCTCCGCGCTCCGGTGCTCCGCGTCCCAGCGCTTCGCGCTCGACGGCCGCTCTCCACAGGAGGGCGGCCGTCGCCGTTTTCCACGGGAATCGGGGTGAGCGCGCGCGGTGCTTGCGGCGTTCGTAGCGTGGAGGGATGCGAGAACGGGAGCAGGAAGCGCCGGGTGCGGCGGGTGCCGGCTCGGGTGCTGAGGATTCGCTGACGGCGGCACCGCGGTCGCGTCGGGTCCGGTTGGGGGTCGGTGCTGCCGTCGTGCTCCTTCTCGGTGCCCTGGTGGTCGCCATCGTCGTGTCGGCGCTCGGGCAGCGGGGCGCGACGTCGATCGTCGCGCCGCTGGCGACGCCGGACCCGTCGCAGACGCCCGTCACCCCGGCCACGAGTGGCGGAGAGGACGTGCTCGTGCACGTCCTGGGAGCGGTGAGCGTTCCCGGCCTGGTGTCTCTCGCATCCGGAGCCCGAGTGATGGACGCGATCGCCGCAGCGGGCGGCCTCGCAGACGATGCCGACCTCAGCACCGTGAACCTCGCCCGCCCCGTCTCGGACGGCGAACAGCTCGCCGTTCCGCGCGTCGGGGACGTGCCGCTTCCTCCTGCAGCCACGGGAGGAGCAACCGGTGCCTCTGGCGCCGCCGCCCCTGGCTCGACCGTGAATCTCAACACGGCGTCACAGTCAGAGCTCGAGACCCTCCCGCGCATCGGCCCGACCCTCGCGGCGCGCATCCTGGACTGGCGCACCGCCAACGGACGGTTCACGGCGCCGACCGACCTGCTCGCTGTGGCCGGCATCGGCCAGAAGCTCTTCGACGGTCTGAAGGACATGGTCACGGTATGACCCCCGACCTGCGCCTGGTCGCCCCTGCCGTCTCGCTCTGGATCGCGGCCGCGCTGGCCGTCGGCACACCGGATACCGCCGGTCCCGTCGCCGTGACGTGCTGGCTGCTCGCCGGAGCCGCGGTGGCGGTGGCGTTCGTGCTCCGGCGGCGCGCACGCGGGGCGGCCGTGCTGGCGGCGACCATCGCGTGCGTCTCGCTCGCCGCTGTCGCCCTCGTCACCACCACCGTGGCGGCCAAAGACCAAGGCCGGAATCCGCCAGAGCTGGTCGAAGCGGCATCGAACGGAGAGCACGTCACCGTGACGGTGCGCACCGAGAGCACCCCGCACGCCCTGTCGCCTGGGTTCGACGGATCGGCGCGCTGGCGCTGGCGAGGCACGACGGAGTCGGTCTCAGTGGCCGCCCGAACCACCGCCGCAGCTGCCCCGGTAACGATCGTCGCGCCCCTTCCCGACCCGGCCACGCGCCCTCCGGCGTTCGGCACGCTCCTCCGCGTCACCGGTACCATCGCCCGAACCCTGGCCGGCGAGCAGACCACCTTCACCGTCTCCGCCACGCAACCGATCGAACTCCTCGACGATCCGCCGTGGTGGCTCGCCTGGAGCGACCAGGTGCGGCATCGCTTCGCGACGTCCGCTGCGGCTACCCCCGGCGTCGGCGGCGCTCTCCTTCCCGGCCTCGCCATCGGCGACGAGAGCGCCGTCCCGCCCGCCCTGGACGACGCGATGAAGACGAGCTCGCTCAGCCATCTCACCGCGGTCTCCGGTGCCAACTGCGCTCTGGTCACAGCGGCCGTCTTCTTCGGCTGCGCTCGTGTCGGCCTGGGCAGGCGCACCCGGGTGGCGGTCGCCCTCCTTGCGCTCGGGGCCTTCGTAGCGCTCGTCACGCCCGGCGCCAGTGTGGTCAGAGCGGCGGTGATGGCCGTCGTCGTCCTCGTCGGCATCGCTCGGGGCAGACCGTCGCGCGGCCTGCCCCTCCTCGCCATCGCCTTCATCGTGCTGCTCGTCCACGATCCGTGGCTCGCCAGGGACTACGGCTTCGCGCTCTCCGTGCTCGCCACCGGCGGGCTGGTGGTCCTGGCCGGGCCGCTCACGCGCATCCTGAGCCGGTGGCTGCCGAGAGGGCTCGCGCTGGCCGTCGCCGTGCCGCTCGCCGCCCAGCTCGCGTGCCAGCCCGTGCTGATCATGCTCACGCCGACGCTCCCGCTCTACGGTGTCGTCGCCAACCTGCTCGCCGGACCGGCCGCGCCGGTCGCCACCCTGTTCGGTTGCCTCGCGTGCGCCGCTCTGCCGTTCATCCCTGGTCTGGGACAGGCACTCGTGTGGGCCGCCTGGCTGCCGTCCGCCTGGATCGCCCAGGTCGCCACGACCACGAGCGGGCTTCCTGGAAACGCCATGCCGTGGGCGGACGGTCTCGTCGGCGTGCTGCTGTGCGCCGGCGCGTTGGTGGCCGTGTCGGTGCTGGTGCTCACGCGAGGACGTGTCGGACGCGGAGTCCTCTCGACGGTCGCCGCGTGCTCTCTGGCGCTCGGAGCGTCCGGCTATCTCGGGATGCTCGGCGGCAGCTCGATCGGCCGTCTGACCGCGCTGCCCAGCGGGTGGCAGGTGGCGGCGTGCGACGTCGGCCAGGGCGATGCGCTCCTGGTCCGCGACGCGGGCCAGGTGGCGATGATCGACGTCGGGCGCCACCCTGACCGGGCATCCGCCTGCCTGGCTAGGCTCGGCATCGCCCGCATCGACCTGCTCGTCCTCACCCACTTCGATGCCGACCATGTCGGTGGACTCTCCGCCCTCGACGGCAGGGTCGCCAGGGCGATCGTGGGGGAGCCGAGCCGCGACCCCGACCGGCGTGCTCTCGATGCCCTGCGCCGATCCGGCGCCGAGGTCGACCAGGGACTCTCCGGCCTGGCGGGGACGCTCGGAGCGCTCACCTGGCGCATCCTCTGGCCCCCCGTCCCGTCACCCGGCGTTCCGGTTCTGAGCGGCAACCCCGGCAGCGTCGTCGTCGCCGTCGACGGCGCGGGCATCCGTTCCCTCTTCCTCGGCGACCTCGGCGAGGATGCGCAGAGCTCCCTGCTGGCCATGGGAGCGGTCGGACCGGCGGATGTCGTCAAGGTCGCCCACCACGGCTCGGCCGACCAGAACGAGCGTTTGTACGCCGGACTGAACGCCAGGATCGCGCTCGTCTCCGTCGGCGCCGAGAACGGGTACGGTCACCCGACCGCCGCCGCCCTCGGGATGATCGCCAGAGCAGGGACGACGGTCGCACGCACCGACATGTCCGGCCTCCTCCTCGTCTCGCCCGGCCCAGCACCTGGCAGTCTGGAACTCTGGACGGAGCGCGACGAGCGTCAGCCGGTCTCCGCCACCGACGCCGTACTCACGTCCCACGCAACCGCATTCCGTGACGGTAGCCGCCCGTACACTGGAACGGACCGAGGAGGAACGTGGCGGCACGAGGCGGCAGCAGGGCGAGTGCGAGCAAGGGACGGGCGCCGAGCGCCGTCATCCCGCAGCTCGCCTGGAATCAGATCAGGACGGCGCCGGTCGTCCTCGTCTCCGGCACGGAGGGGTTCCTCGCCGACCGGTCCATCCGGATGCTGCGCGACACCCTCAAGGCGGAGGACCCGAGCCTCGAGATCAGCGATATCAACGCTGGCGACTACGCGCCGGGGGAGCTGCTCACTCTCGCGAGCCCCTCCCTGTTCGGCGAGCCGCGACTGATCAGGGTCGATGCCGTCGAGAAGTGCAACGACTCCTTCCTGAGCGACATGCTCGACTACCTGACCGGCACAGCGGACGGCACTGTCGTGGTGCTCAGGCACGGAGGCGGGGTGCGCGGCAAGAAGTTGCTCGACGCCATCCGCGCCGGAACAGGCGGCGGCATCGAGGTGATCTGCACAGAGCTCAAGAAGGACGCTGACAAGTACGACTTCGCTCAGGCCGAGTTCCGGAGCGCCGGCAAGAAGATCACAGCGGGCGCGCTGCGAGCGGTCACCTCCGCGTTCGCCGACGACCTCGCCGAGCTCGCGGCGGCGTGCCAGCAGCTCATCTCCGACACCGCAGCTGAGGTCACAGAGGCGACCGTCGACAAGTACTACGGCGGAAGGGTCGAGACGAACGCGTTCCACGTCGCAGACGCCGCCATCGCGGGCCGCTACGGCGAGGCCCTGGTGACGATGCGCCACGCCCTGGCGTCGGGCGCCGACCCCGTTCCGATGGTCGCCGCGTTCGCCAGCAAGGTCCGCACGATGGCCAAGCTGTCCGGCGCCCGCGGCGGCTCCGGCCAGCTGGCGCAACAGTTCGGGCTCGCGCCGTGGCAGGTGGACCGCGCCAAGCGCGACCTCCAAGGCTGGACGGAAGACGGGCTCGGACGCTGCATCGAGGTCCTCGCCGAAACCGACGCGAACGTCAAGGGCGGCGGCCGCGACCCCGTCTTCGCCCTCGAGCGCATGATCCGCATCGTGAGCGCCCGCGGCCGAGGAGCGTAACCTCCCGCACACGCGAAGAGCCCCCGTCCGGAGACGGGGGCTCTTCGCTGCCGGATCTGGTCCGGGATGCTGGTGCTGCTTAGAGAGCTGCGACCTGCTTGGCGATCGCCGACTTCTTGTTGGCGGCCTGGTTCTTGTGGATGACGCCCTTGCTGGCCGCCTTGTCGAGCTTCTTGCCTGCGAGCTTCAGCGCCGAAGTCGCCTTGTCCTTGTCGCCTGCTGCGACGGCCTCGCGGGTTGCGCGAACGGCGGTCTTGACCTCGCTCTTGACAGCCTTGTTGCGCTCCTGCGCCTTCTTGTTGGTGCCGATGCGCTTGATCTGCGACTTGATGTTTGCCACGTGGTTACTTTCGTTAGAAGTGAGTTTCGGATGAGCCGCTCAGCGAGAGAGGGCGCCTTGCGGCAGTCGTGCGGACGAACCCACACGCAAGCCAACAAACAACTTTACCAGTGCGCCGCCTCAGCGCCAAACCGGACCGGGGATGCGCCTGACCTGGTCAGGCAGGAGGCGCATCCCCGGAGTCTGGGGCTCAGCGTGCGCCACTCGTACCCGCCGACGGGCAGGTCGAAGCGCCCGCCGAGCTGATCGGCCGGCGTCGCCGCCCACCGCCCGGCACCTACTCCGCAGCGACCGCCTGCGGCGCGTACGAACCGCTCGCGATCTCCTCGAGCAGGGTCGGGCCGTTCGGCTCCCAGCCGAGGTCGATGCGCGCCTTGGTTCCGCGGGCCTGCTGGTCGAGCAGCAGCGCGTCGGCGAATGCCGCGCCGAGGCGGTCACGACTGCCCTCCGCGCTCTCCTCCTGCACGCCGCCGACCACGCCAGCGGCAGCGGCCGCTGCCTCGCCGAGCTCGCGCACCGTCGGGTTCTGTCCGCTGGCGCCGAGGTACACCGCGCCGGCGTCGCCGTTCTCGAACGCGAGCACGTACAGGGCGGCGAGATCGTCCACGTGCACCGTCGTCCAGTGCTGCGTGCCGTCGCCGACCAGACGGATCGCCGGAGACACCCCCGTGCCGCGGGGCGCATCCACGATCACCGTCGGGATTCCCGTGCCGCGTCCGTACACCACCGCGGGAACGACGACGGCCGTGCGAACGCCTTCGGCTGCGAGGACGATCGCCTCGGTCGCTCCGCGCCACGCTGTGAGCGCAGGCGGTGCGGAGGGGGAGTCCTCGACGATGTCGGCGTTCGAGCCGTACGTCCAGATTCCGCCGGTGTGCACGAACGGCTTGCCGCTGCCGGCGAGGCCGGTCAGCACGGCCTTCACGAAGCCGGGGTCGACGTCCTTCGCCGATGCCAGGTGGATGACGCCGTCGCTGTCGCGCGCCGCCCGCTCGACCAGTTCGCTGTCCGTCGCGTCGCCGATGAGCGCGGTCGCGCCCGCCGCCTCGACCTGCGCCGCCTTCGCCTCGTCGCGGACCAGCGCGGTGACGCTGTGCCCTTCCTCGATGAGGCGGGGGAGGACGGATGATCCGATGAAGCCGGTCGCGCCGGTCAGAAGAATGCTCATGCAGACCACAATCGCGCATCCACCCGATCCATTCCCGGCACCCGCCGGCCGCGCACCCGCGTGCACCCGCACGCACCCGCACGCACCCGCACGCACCCGGACGCACCCGCCGGTCACCTCGGGCGTAGGCTCGAATCCATGACCACAACCTCTTCCGTCGCCATCGTCAACGCATACATCGTCCCGGTCGCCGGTGACCCGATCGAGAACGGCACCGTCCTCATCCAGGACGGGAAGATCGCCGCTGTCGGCGCCGACATCAGTGTTCCGGACGGCGTCGAGACCGTGGATGCTGCAGGCAAGTGGGTGCTTCCCGGCTTCATCGAGTCGCACGGCCACGTCGGCATCCACGAGGAGGCGAACGGCCCTGCCGGTGACGACACCAACGAGATGACCACCCCGAACACCGCTGCCGTCCGCGCCATCGACGCCATCAATATCGACGACGAAGGCTTCAGGGACGCCCTCTCCGGCGGTGTCACGTCGATCGTGGTCAAGCCGGGCTCCGGCAACCCGATCGGCGGCCAGACCGTCGCCATCAAGTCGTGGGGCGGCCGCACCATCGACGAGCAGGTGCTGCGGGAGGCCGTCAGCGTGAAGTCCGCGCTGGGCGAGAACCCGAAGCGCGTCTACGGCGGCAAGAACGTCACCCCGAGCACGCGACTGGGCGTCGCCATGATCATCCGCGAAGCGTTCGTGGATGCGCAGAACTACCGTGCCCAGCGTGACGATGCGCAGAAGGAGGGCAAGCCGTTCGCCCGCGACCTCGGCAAGGAGACCCTGGTGCGGGTGCTCGACGGCGAGCTCGCCTGGGACCAGCACACCCACCGCCACGACGACATCGCCACCGCGATCCGACTCGCCGACGAGTTCGGCTACCGCCTGGTGATCAACCACGGCACGGAGGCTCACAAGATCGCCGACGTGATCGCCGAGCGCGACATTCCGGTCATCTTCGGTCCGATGTTCACCTCGCGTTCCAAGGTGGAGCTGCGGGACCGCGCGATCGGCAACCTCGCGAAGATCGCCGCCGCAGGCGTCCGCGTGGCCATCACCACCGATCACCCCGTCGTTCCGATCAACTTCCTCGTGCACCAGGCATCGCTCGCGGTGAAGGAGGGCCTGCCGCGCGAGACAGCTCTGGAGGCGCTGACGGTCAACCCTGCGGCGTTCCTGCAGCTCGACGACAGGGTCGGCTCGCTCACCCCCGGCCTCGACGGCGACGTCGTGATCTGGTCGGGCGACCCGCTGGACGTCAACTCCCGGGCCGAGCGCGTCTTCATCGACGGCGCTGAGGTCTACCGCTGGGAGAACGGCGCTGGCATCGTCGTCGAGCGCGCAGAGCGCTTCGCCTGACGCCCGGCCCACCCCGGCCCACCCCTGCCCACCCCGGCCATCCACTCGTGTCGAAACGCCGTGCGCGCCCCGTGCCGCACGGCGTTTCGCCACGAGTCGTCGAAGCTGGCGCTGCCTCGAATAGGAGACGCGCCCGTTGCCGTGGGAGAATCGCAGCACAATGTCACCACGAGCTCTGAAGGCCCTTGAGCCCGCCGCGACCGATCCGGCGTTCATCCGCAACTTCTGCATCATCGCCCACATCGACCACGGCAAGTCCACCCTGGCCGACAGGATGCTGCAGATCACCGGCGTCGTCGCCGAGCGCGACATGCGCGCGCAGTACCTGGACCGCATGGACATCGAGCGTGAGCGCGGCATCACGATCAAGAGCCAGGCCGTCCGGATGCCCTGGGCGGACGACGACGGCAAGGCGTTCACCCTGAACATGATCGACACGCCCGGTCACGTGGACTTCACCTACGAGGTGTCCCGCTCACTCGCGGCGTGCGAGGGCGCGATCCTGCTGGTCGATGCAGCTCAGGGCATCGAGGCGCAGACGCTCGCGAACCTGTATCTCGCGCTCGAGAACGACCTCACGATCATCCCGGTGCTGAACAAGATCGACCTGCCGGCCGCCGACCCTGACAAGTACGCCGCCGAACTCGCCAGTCTCATCGGCGGCAAGCCGGAGGATGTCCTGCGCGTCTCCGGCAAGACCGGCATCGGCGTCGACGCGCTGCTCGACAGGGTCGTCGACCTCATCCCCGCGCCCGTCGGCGTCAAGGACGCCCCTGCGCGCGCCATGATCTTCGACTCCGTCTACGACAGCTACCGCGGCGTCGTCACCTACGTGCGCATGATCGACGGCGCGCTGTCGCCGCGCGAGCGCATCCAGATGATGTCGACACGGGCGACGCACGAGATCCTCGAGATCGGCGTCTCCGCCCCGGAACCCACACCGTCGAAGGGGTTGGGCGTCGGCGAGGTCGGCTACCTGATCACGGGTGTGAAGGACGTGCGCCAGTCCAAGGTCGGCGACACCGTGACATCGGCTGCCAAACCGGCGACGGATGCGCTCCCCGGATACACGGAGCCGAAGCCGATGGTCTTCTCCGGCCTGTACCCGATCGACGGCAGCGACTACCCGGAGCTGCGCGAAGCGCTCGACAAGCTCAAGCTGTCGGATGCGGCCCTCGTCTACGAGCCCGAGACCTCCGTCGCCCTGGGCTTCGGTTTCCGCTGCGGCTTCCTCGGTCTGCTGCACCTGGAGATCGTCACCGAGCGCCTGGAGCGCGAGTTCGGCCTCGACCTCATCACCACCGCGCCCAGCGTGATCTACGAGGTGACCACCGAGGACAAGAAGGTCATCACGGTCACCAACCCGAGCGAATTCCCCGGCGGCAAGATCGCCAAGGTCGAGGAGCCGATGGTGAAGGCCGCGATCCTCGCACCGAAGGACTACGTCGGCGTCATCATGGAGCTCTGCCAGAGCCGTCGCGGTTCGCTCCTCGGCATGGAGTACCTCGGTGAGGACCGTGTCGAGATCCGTTACACGATGCCCCTCGGCGAGATCGTCTTCGACTTCTTCGACCAGCTCAAGAGCCGCACCGCCGGCTACGCCTCCCTCGACTACGAGCCCACCGGCCAGCAGGAGGCCGACCTAGTGAAGGTCGACATCCTCCTCCAGGGCGAGCAGGTGGATGCGTTCAGCGCGATCGTCCACCGCGACAAGGCGTACGCGTACGGCGTCCTGATGACCGGCCGTCTGCGCGAGCTGATCCCGCGTCAGCAGTTCGAGGTCCCCATCCAGGCGGCCATCGGTGCGCGCATCATCGCCCGCGAGAGCATCCGCGCGATGCGCAAGGACGTGCTGGCGAAGTGCTACGGCGGCGACATCACCCGCAAGCGCAAGCTCCTCGAGAAGCAGAAGGAGGGCAAGAAGCGCATGAAGATGGTCGGCCGCGTCGAGGTCCCCCAGGAGGCGTTCATCGCCGCGCTGTCCGGTGACGTGGAGAAGAAGGACAAGAAGTAGGCTCGGTGGCCGGTTCCGCGCTGGACCGCACGGGGACTCAGCGGTGGGAAGGCGCGAGCGTGCCCTTTGCGTCACGCCGACGCTCCTCGTTCTGGTCGGCGTTGATGGTCTCTCCTCGCCGAGTTTTTGTCCGCGACTCTCCTCTTCGCCGCCGCGAGCGAAGCCGTGACGGCTTTGCTCTGGCTGCCGAGCGCCGGGAGTTCATCCGCGCGGAGCACGCGCGATGTGAGGCCGGTGTGGTTCGCAGGTCAGCAGACGAGAATGCGCTCATCCGCCAGGATCGGATGGACCTCTGGTGAGCGATCAGTGCGCCCCTTGGAACGGATATCTGTATACATCCAGAGTTTGACATATTGACTGATAATGTGAAGGAATGGCAAAGTCGCCGCGAACGGAGCAGTCAATGAGCACCATTTCCACGAACGTCTCTTTCCAATCACGCAGCGGGCGAGGGTGGTGGATCGTAGCAAGCGCTGCTGTCCTCGGGATCTGCGCGGCGCTCGGCCTCGCGGCTCCTGCAAACGCGCAGGATTTCATCGCTCCGCGGGAGGGCGATGGGTACGCGATTGTCGCCGCCGACCAGGTCGTGCGAACGGTGACACCGACCGACGTCAATGCCACCCCATATCAGGGGCTTGCGGCCACGATCCGAAAGGCCGCCGGCGACACCGCGGTGGTGAGCCCTGACGGTCGCACGTTCTCCCTGCTCGATTCTGCCGGCTCCGTCCTGCTCAGTTCGGCGAACCCCACCATCGGTGTCGGCGCGAGGCAGGTCGACGCTAAATTCGTCCTCGTGGGGGACACGCTGATCGTGACGCCCGCCCTTGCTGTCATGACGGGCCGCGCCGCGTGCTCGTCGTCGTTCTGGGGAAACGTGATCTTCAACGTCGGGATGACGGGTATGTGCGCAGCGTTGGCCGTTGGCACTGTCGTGGGCGGTGTTGTCTGCACCGCTGCATTGATCGGCGCGAACACCGGCATCAACTGGGACTCGCAGTGCTAGAGAGCAGGGCCTCCACACGCGTTTTCCGCCGCTGCGCGCTGGTCTTCGGGACGGTGTCCGCTGGCACGCTTGCAGTGCTCGTGGCACTCCAGCTGATGGGATTGCGCACGCCTGAGGAGGTCATCACCACCTCGGCTGCCACCATTCTCGGTGCGGGCCTCGGAACGTTCGGGCTATATCTGTCGATTCGGCTTGTCCACCGTGGCAGCTCGTCGGATGACGGGCAGCGCGACGCTCGCTAGTCACCGCACGCCCTCATACGCCCTCACCCGCCCCATTTCCTCCCGCATGGCGCGCGCCAAGTAGAGTTGTCGTCTGGCTCCACCCGTTGGAGACTGGGCACACAGAGTGAGGAAGAGAAGTAGCACCAATGCGTCGCTCAACGTTCACCGATCAGCCCGTCACCTACGGGGCGGTCGGTGGCACGCAGGCTCCCGACCTGCTCTACTACCCGCCGAAGGGCTACAAGTCGTTCATCCGTCAGGCGCGGATCGGCAGCGGGGAGGAGCGGTTCGCATCCACGGTCACCGCGCTGATGACGTGGGGGGTGCAGCGGGGGAGCGGCATCAAGGTCACCGAGACGCATGAGGGCACCGGCGTCCAGTACGAGGGCGTCGTGTTCAACCCGGACGGCACCCCGGCGAAGATGCAGGAGCACCGGCCGTCGGAGGCGATCTTCGCGGACGACGGCTCCCCGTACATCGCCAACGGCATGACCGCAGTGCTGAAGATCCCGTTCTGGCCGGTCCACGTGTCTGCGCCCGTCCGCGTCGTCTACGTCATCGACGAGCAGCATCGCGCCGGGTTCGCATACGGCACGCTGCACGGCCACCCGGAGTCCGGCGAGGAGGCGTTCCTGGTCGAGCTGCGTGACGACGGGTCCGTCTGGTTCGTGCTGCGCGCGTTCTACCGGCCGTCGACCGCGTTCTACCGGATCGTTTCGCCGATTCTGCGACTCGCCCAGCGTCACTACACCGCGAAGTACCTGCGGTCGCTGCTTCCCGCCAGGGCGGCCTGAGGTGCCGAGCGCGCTTCCCCTCGGCGACCCTGCTCCCGCAGACGGCCTCCTGCCAACCTCCGTACTCGACGGCGTCGCCGAGCGCGCGTTCGGCGTGTACCTGCACGTTCCGTTCTGCCGGGTGCGCTGCGGATACTGCGACTTCAACACGTACACCGCGACCGAACTGCGCGGCGTCTCGCAGTCCGAGTACGCCGGCCACGCCCAGCGGGAGGTCGATTTCGCCGCCCGCGCACTGGAGCAGAGCGGGCTTCCCGCCAGGGAGGCGTCCACCGTGTTCTTCGGTGGAGGAACGCCGACGATGCTTCCCGCCTCGGACCTGGCCGGGATGCTCGCCGCCGTCCGGGATGCGTGGGGGCTCGCATCCGGCGCGGAGGTGACCACCGAGGCCAATCCGGACTCCGTCGACGCCGCCTACCTGCGCAGCCTCGCCGACGCCGGGTTCACCCGGGTGTCGTTCGGGATGCAGTCCGCCGTGCCGCACGTGCTGGCGACGCTGGAGCGCACCCACGACCCTGAGCGCGTGCCGCTGGTGGTGGAGTGGGCCAGGGATGCAGGGCTCCAGGTGAGCCTCGACCTCATCTATGGCACCCCCGGCGAGTCGCTGCAGGACTGGGAGCGGTCGCTGGACTCCGCGATCGCCTGCCGCCCCGACCACCTCTCGGCGTACTCGCTGATCGTGGAGACCGGCACCAAGCTGGCCAGGCAGATCAAGTCCGGCCAGGTCGCGGAACCGGACGAGGACCTGCAGGCCGACATGTACGAACTGGCGGATGCGCGCCTCGCCGACGCCGGATACGGCTGGTACGAGGTCAGCAACTGGGCGCGCGACGACGACCATCGGTCGCGCCACAACCTCGCGTACTGGCAGGGACACGACTGGTGGGGCGTCGGACCCGGCGCGCACAGCCACGTCGGCGGGGTGCGCTGGTGGAACGTGAAGCATCCGGCCGCATACGCCGGCCGCGTGCTGGCGGGGGAGTCGCCCGCTGCCGGCCGCGAGACCCTGGATGCGGAGACGAGGCGGGTCGAGCGCGTGCTGCTGCTCACGCGCATCAGGGACGGCATCGCCACCGCCGAGCTCGACCAGCACGGACGCACGGCGGTGGCCGGCCTCATCGCCGACGGGCTGGTGGATGCGCGTGCAGCGCTCCGCGGGACGATCGAACTGACGCTCTCCGGCCGCCTCCTGGCCGACGCCGTCGTCCGCCGCCTGCTCGACGACTGACCGCATCCCGAGCAGCCGGCAACGTACAGCCGGGAACGAACAGCCGTGAACGCGCAACCCCGAAACGACGAACGCCCCGGCTCGGAACCGAAGTCCTGAGGCGGGGCGTTCGTGGTGCGCGGTCCTAGCTGACGAACTTGATCGCCACCGGGTACACGTAGTACTGACCCTGGTTGGCCTTGATCGCGGCGATGATGCTGAAG
>Ga0153994_1000189_pt1 | contig 20793 bp, 13 predicted proteins | sample TSNC078MetaG_FD_104735 | JGI IMG/M metagenome (GOLD analysis project Ga0153994, IMG submission 104735) | Attine ant fungus gardens microbial communities from North Carolina, USA - TSNC078 MetaG | ecosystem: Host-associated > Fungi > Mycelium > Unclassified | place: USA: North Carolina, Lumber...
ACACCTGTTCTCCAAGTCTCCAGAAATGGGCAACTGAGACAGCCTGCATATTTCTGGGAGGAATCACACTTGCATTAGTGGCGACTACAAGTGTTGATAGATCAGAGAAGGCCTCATGACAAAATCGGTTAAGGGCGTCAAACTGAAGTTTGCGAGTGCATCTATTGGAGCGGTCACAGGGATGGAAAGAGACATGGTCAGGAAAGTTGTCCAACAACCTACATCCTGGGCATATCTCAGGGTGGAGTGAATCAAAGCATTCTGTAAGGTTAAGAAGTGACGCTTCAGTATCAAGAAGAGGACTCCTCAACCGAGCACTCTGTGTATCAGTGAGAAGGGCAAGGGACTGTGGATAGGGATGAGCACCCTTGGAGTTGCGAGCACTAAGAAGAGAGAGAAGTGCATGCTGAGAAAGAAGCAAAAGATAATGTTTATGATTATAGTTTTTGGGATCTAAATAGAATATTGGTGGGAATAAGAAGAAGTCTTGCTGATTTTCTACTAATATTTCTTCCATAATAATAGTAAGCTCACAGAATACCCAACCCTCTCTTGTAAGCTGAGCAGTCTAATATAGATAAAATAGCTATTTTGGTAGATAAGTAAAGGGTAATCTTTAATCCTGACACAAGACAACTTTACTGATCTTCTGAAATGACTAGGTTGATTCCTTAGAAGATAATAAATTTGATAGTACTAACTGGCTATTCTGGAAATAAATAATTAGAATAGCTGCTATTTCAAAAGGAGTTTATAGATATCTCAACAGGTCTATTAAACAACTCTCATTGCTTTTAGCAATGACTCAACCCCTATCTAAAATACTATAGGACTCTAACTTACTATTTCCTAAAAAATGGATTGTTTGTGATGCCTAAACCTTAGAATTGCTTATATTCAACACCAAGAATCCTGTAGATTGAGGAATCAATATTTATGGCTCATCAATGCAGGCCTAAACATTATATGTGAACAATTACAAAAAGACTTTAGATATGGCTTGACTTAATGTAAAACAAAATTTGTGAAATATAACTTACTCTAATAATACTGATTTCAACACCTACATAACTATTATACACAACAAGTGGTCAAGTGCAAAAGCCTTAGGAACAAACATTTCAGATGAAAATTTCAAAAATATTATCAGTAACTTACTACTAAGTTTATGAAATCCTACTGTAGCTACTTTTTATGATGTCTCAATATCATCTTTGGAGACCATATCTTGTTTACAAATCTGTAATACAAGGATTAATAGAAAATGTTCTACTGTCATACCAGACAGCTATTTAGATGATATAAGTAACATTTTTTATCATAATAATCATAATAACTAGCTTGAGAGATAAGTCTGATCTCCCAGAGATAACTATTAGAAACCCAGTTGTGGACTTGTGTATACCACTCAAGTAGCAGAGTAGTGGTTATGACCACTACTATAGACCTCATGGGAATTGTTCAGACAGTTTCATAATAGATCTATAACAGAACTCTTCTCTAGAGTACTCTCAAGAGTGGAAAAGATCTTAGGAAATTATTTCCTATAAAAATGATATCATATCTTGGCAACAGTTACTTATTTATAACATCTAGGTTACTATCAGATCAGAGCCATCATCTCTGATAGCTAATTATAGCAAGAACTGAAAAGATAAGTTCTCTTGAGAACTATATCACAAACATAATAGAAAAAGACTAAGGTCCAAAGATATAATGAGATATAAAGAAGTAGTAGAAGTACTAAAGAGGTCAGGCAGAGAGGTTAAATAAAAAGATAGAGGAGAGATTTGATAAAGACAATATACTCAAAAACAAATCAACTCAAGATTAACTTCTTTTTTTATTATTTATTAAAAGACTCAAGAGCTACCTATTCATATCTTCATTTCTGCTTTATGTAAAAACCCTATAAAACTTCCCTTAAAGGAATACTTAAGCTCAAGAAAAACTTGAACATTTACTTAGCTAGGAGTTTAACAGCTTACTATGTATTTTCAGAGTAGGTTTTCAGTTGTATGGTTAGTTGAAATAGAACCTGCACAAGGTATGGGAGTTTTAAGTAGTACTGCTATATCAACAACAAGCTAGGCTACTAGACTAGACTGAGAAAGGTAGTGTTATAGCATGAGATAGACATGTGTCTTTAAGATCTAGATTGGTGAGGGTTCTCTTAAGTAGATACTAAAAACAATTCTACTTTTTAGATTTCTATTAAATATTCTTTGGACATTCATCTTTGTAAGCTCTCTATAATTTGATTTATCTCTCTAGTGTCTACTTGTTAGCACACAACTGTGAAGCAACTCAAAAATTTTGTTTTTCTGACCTTGTGTTCACCCTTGTTTTGGATTTTATCTCTATCATTACCAATATTGGTCAAAGTAACACAGCCCTCCAAGCATCAGTACCAAGACAAAGGATCAGGTTCCAACTTACATGCTCTAACTCCAACTGCAGGCACCAAGGTTATATTATTGAAACATATTATTGGCAAGAAGAAAAAAAAGAAAAACAGTTTTCTTCAGGTTTTGTAAAGAGAGATGGTACTAGGGGTACAGCAGTATATATACAGCAAGGAGACTTTAAAATAAGCTAAAGAAGCTATCTTTGCATTAATAACTACAACCAACGAACTCAAGATACTTATTACTTTGTTTCTAAATACAAGCATGTTCCCTAACAAAAACTCAACTTACAGCTATTAACTGATTGTTGAGTAAGAGAACGTTAAAGCTGGGGTATGAGTAAGTAATAATAACAAACCAACTGCATATCAAACAGAGCCAGAAAATATAATAAGTACACTTATTCTACTGGATTTGAAAGTAAGTAATTATTATTTTTCTGATCAAGTGCTTTTCATTTCTTATACATTTATATACTAATCGACAAAAGGACTTACTACAGGAAAAAATTTGATTTTTAGTATTATTGGAAAAGGTAATATGAAATTTAAAATAACTATAAATAGATCAAAGTGAACAATTACACTCAAGAATGTACTTTACATTTTAGATTTACAGTTAAATTTGGTTTCAGTATTATTATTAGAAGCAAAAGAAGTGAATATTAATTTCAATAATGTCAGGAATATGCAGAGCAGGAGCGGAGTTACCCAAAGTTGAGCAGAATTACTCCAGAATAGAAGGGGTTTGACAACAAAGGTGGGGAACAACCTTGGCCTCAGCTCATGCGCTATACCTTAATTTTCTGTTGCATGTGTAGTTGCATATTTCAGAAGAACTAAATTGTTGCCAGAAGTTCAGAAGAGAAGTGGTATAAATTGATAAGAGAGAAGATAAAACATGTAAAAAACGTCACTGTTGTTAATCTACAAACTAAGAAACTAGAATATAACTAATGAAGTACTTATACTAAGTTCAGAATAAAAGAGTACAAGTAACTAGTCTACATTATGATCCTATAGAAATGGATAACAGAAGTTTAGGAGCAGAATTTAGTAATAATATAAAATATAAGAGAAATTATTATTATTAAATTATTATTTTCTGTCATATGACAAATAATAACAAAGTAATAGTAAACTTACTAAATAGAACAAAAATTATAACTACAGTATGTTTAGAAAGACTATATGTAATTAATATACAAAAAAAAGCCTAACTGCTTTTGTAATCTAGTCTAAATATGGACTAGTCAACTTTGACATATGAGATCAAAAATTAGTACATGCAGAAGAAAATATAATTGTCATGATTTGGCAAAAACAGCTAAGTTATTATTTATATTTTTTTTCTTTTGGACTTATTACATATAAAAAATATAGGAAAGTGTCATGTCACATAGTCATAGTCACATGAATAGATATCACAATAGTCATATCATATGACTAAGTTACATAAGGAATATGGGAAAATAGTACACAAACCATATAATAGTTATATAAGTAGTGTATAAGAAATACATAAGGACTTTATTAAGTTCTCTTTGTCAACTCAGACTTGGAGTGAATTGAAGTCATCTTGGCTCAAGTTTTACAATAATATGAGAGATAAAAACAAGAGATCTAGCAGATAAAATAAATATACATAGCAACCTATTAATAAAGAATAGGTATAAAAACTATATTTATGGAAAACACATAACATACCCATTTAATAAAACTAAAGCAAAAGAACAAGAAACTCTCAAAAGAATACATATAAACATATAGGAACTAGCCTAAACATAACTAGCAGAGAAAGCAACATACTTTATGTTACTGATAAATAGTTTCTCTTACTATAAAATAGTTGTTTTCCTTAGCTCAAAGTTAACAGATACTATCCTGAAGGTCTTCAAAACTTACCTAGTAGTAGTGGAACAACAGACAGAAAAAAAGCTAAAAAGAGTATATATGGATATAGGAAGAGAATAGATAAACGATATATAGAAAGATTATCAAAAATCACCTTTGAATCCACTACATCTTATGTACATTAACAAAATGGAACTACAGAACAGAGTATGTAAATTATCCTGAAAGAAGTATAATGTCATATAATGGAAAATACCCATTTAATAATATAATTTCTTTATATTTTATATTAATTTTTCACTCCTAAACTCCTGTTGTTTACTTTTATAGGATTATAATGTAAACTAGTTACTTGTACTCTTTCTATTCCAAACTTAGTATAAATACTCTAGTAGTTATATTCTAGTTTCTTAGTTTGTAGATTAACATCTATAAAGTCATCTACATCTTTAACATCTATCTTCACTCCTATTAATCTATATACCACTTCTCTCCTGTACTCCTGACAACAATTCTGTCCTCCTGAAATATGCAACTATACACGTGACAGTAGATTGAGACACAGCGCACGAGCTGAGGCCAAGGTTGTTCCCCCACTTTTTTTGTCAACTCCTTTCTACTCTAGAGTAATTCCGCTCCCACTCTGCATGTTCTTGACATATGATCTATTATGACTAAGTTAGAACTGCCAACCAAATACTGGACTGACACAGTATATACAGTGGTTTATGTGAGGAATTTGATACACTTTTCAAAATGTCCCAGAATAATACCAGCAGAAATTTGATTTGAGAAGAGACAAGATATTTCATACCCATGGTCTTTCAAAATAATAGCTCACACACACATATCCCTTGACTTAAATGTATCAAAACTACAATCTAGATCAGTTAAGGTCATTTTTTTTAGGATATTATGATTATGAAAACTACAAACTGCTTGAATAGTCAACAAATATAGTGTTTAGATCTAGAGATATCATATTTGAAAAAGGAACTACAAATTTTACTATACAGACAAACTCAAAATAGTTTTCTAAAGCAAAAGACATTTTTGACTATATACAGACTCAACAAAGTACCAATATTTATGAAAGAAAAGAAAATGATGGAAAATAGACCATGTCTCAGCAAACAATAACACTACAACTATGGGATATAACTGAATTGCACAAGCCTATATTTGAATCCAAGAACTTAGATGACAATAAAACAAACATATTATAATAACAAACAAGGAATAAACCTGAAATAGATGACCAACTACTCATGGTTAGAAGATTCCAAAGGATACCAAAACAAAGTACACATCTAAAAGAGTCACTCAAGTACCTAAGTAATCTAAAAGCAAATAACATTGATACAATAACCTAGACATTGTAGACCTACCAAGATACTATGAGAAGACCAGATCTATAGTGAAAACCAATAGCAGCTGAATACCAGATACTTTGAGAACAAGATATATTTGAAATTATACCTAGACCAAAAAGAAGGAACATTATAGAATGAAAATGGATATTTGCTATAAAATGGAAAGAGAATAGGATATTGAAATAGAAAAAGGCAAAGATAGTTGTTAAAGGTTATATCTAAATTATTGAAAAAGACTATAACAAGATATATACCTTAGTAGCAAGGCTAGAGTCTATTGGACTAGTATATGCTATAGTAGCATTATCATGCTGGACAACCATTTAGGTAATGGAAGTGATAATTTTTATTCTGATAACAATAATAACTAACTTGAAAGACGAGTCTAGTCCCCACAGAAATACTTATTAGAAGCTCAGTCATGGACTTATGTATGCCATTTAAGTAGCAGAGTAGTGGCTATAACTACCATTACAAAGACCTTATAGAAGTTTGCTTAGGCTTCTCATACCAGTGTCACAAAAAAGTGACTAGTCAATAGTATCATGGAGGTATAACAAAATACCTGTTCAAATGAACTACACTATAGCACAACTGTGACAACCAGATTTATAATAGAACTCCATTCTAGAATGCTCTTGAGAGTGGAAAAACTTCAGAGACTTACTTTTAACAGAATGACATTATATATTAGTGGCCAGTGGTCCTATATTAATCACAGTTACCATCAGATTTATTATCGCTAATAGCTAATTATAGTAGAAATAGAAAACATAAGTTTTCTTAAAGACAGCGTTGCAAATACAACAGAAGAAAACTAAAACTTAGAGAAGTGAGAAGGTATAGAAAAGATAGTAGAAAGGTTAGAAAAATCAGGAAGAGAGATAAAAAAGAGAATTAATAAAGATAATGTGCTCGAGAACAAAACAACTCAAGATCATTGCTTCTCTTTACAGCCCATTAAAAGGCTCAAGAGCTATCTATCATATAGAGGGGAATTTCAGGAGTAGGATTAGAGGAGTAAAGAGTAGTTGTCAAGTACTTGGAAAAGATACTATCTCATCATTCTGGCTTTATTATCTTTGGGAATTTGGAGATTTTTTTGTTATATTACTGCTTTGTAATCCTAATAAAATACTCTAGGGCATAGAAGGGAATTTGAGAAATCACATGCCTATTATCATTCCTTTCTATTGCTCTAGAGCTTAATAGCTATTTGAGTGATTGAGTTTCTATTTCTCTAAGCTTTTATTTTATTTTCTAAAAACCACTAAAAACTTTCTCTCAAAGGGAAATTCAATCTTTAACAGACTCAAACATTTGCTTATGCTAAAAGTTAATAGCTCACTATGCATTTTCAGAGTAAACTTTCAACTATATAGTTAGTTGAAGTAAAGCTTACATAAGGGTATGGGAGTTCTAGGTAGTACTGTTATATTAATGGCAAGCCAGGCTACTAGACTAGGTAAGAGTAACAGTGTTATAGTGCAAGATGAACACACACCTTAGAGATCCTACTACAATAAGAATAACCTTGAGTGAATTCATAAAAATATTACTTCAATTTCTTTCAGTTATTTGAGTTTTTCTTCTCATTTTCCTTCTTTACAAGCTTTTTTTTTTATTTGATAATCTTTCTAGTTCCTACTTGTTGGTGCACAATTGTGAAACATTTCAGAGATTCTGTTTCTTTTACTTGTTTTTACCTTTGTTAGTAATCAAACCTTCTAATCCTCCATATTACAAAAGATCACTTACTTGTTTTGTGATTGGTTGAAATATAGATTCAAAAGTGCTTATAGGCAAAGTTAGACAAGTGACAAGAGATGTTGTTAAGTCTGAGGTCTAATCCTCAGACTATGAGTGTTAGGGAATCACTCAGAGGCGATCACTCTTAAGCTAATAGATAGTTCTAGAAGCTAGTTTAAGATTCAAGTGAAGTAGATCTATAACACATTACTAGTATATATACTATACCAGATGATCACATGGGCAGTCACATGCACATGGATCAGTAATCACAATTGTTCTAATAATAGAGAGAAGGCATTGTATCACATGACACAGACAGGAGAAGTAAGGAACAATAGGAATGCAATACACAATCTGTCAATGGGCCACTAATAGATTCAGACCCTCAGAACTTACTAAGCATCATCCTAGATGTCCCTTTACAATGAGTCCTTATATACATAATTGTAATAGTCTGTGCACTAGGACAGATCATCACATGTTACTATCTATTGTTCTATATATAGTAGTACCTTTATGCTTAATATAGTGATAACTTAACCTTATGAAGGCTGTTCTTTGTTTTAAGAAAAGAACAGATGACTATCTATGGATAATTAATGAAGTCCATATGTAAACATTAAGACCTTTATATCTCCACTGATATTAATTGCCTTGAGATTGTTCTAGGCTCATTCTAAGCAGTATGAAGAATTGTGGCAGTTTCTGAGATATTGGCAATTTAATAAATGGTACCATAGTAGTTACCAGTTAATTTGCCTAATATCTTGGCCAATATTGATTGCCTCAAAACATAACTGACATTGATTAAAAGGTCTTTTCAAGGGGCTTTCCATAGTCATTAAGGCTGTGAAAATCATTGAAGAATTGATGGAAATATGGCTAAATAAAGTTTGTAACATCCTATCAGTGTTACAAAGGCTAAGATTATGGCAAATAGACTTTGTGTTAGCATTTTTAAACAGTAATAGCAACTTTAAAGTATTTATGGAGCAACCAAAGGGTTTTGAAAAAGAAGGAAAGGACAAGGTATGAAAGTTGAAGAAAACATTATATGGAACAATACAAGATGCCTATAACTGGGCAAAAAATCTAGACAAGATCTTTGAGAGTCATAGGTACTATAAGTTATGAGCTGATTCATAAATTTGATCACAAGTTATAGATAAAGAATTTACCTTAACCTTAACATAAACAAATAATATTCTGAGAATGCCATCAACTGCTGAAGGAGAAAATTAGCTAAGAACTTATTACAAATGGTCACTTACTTGATTTGTGATGAATTGAGATATGGATTCAAAAGTGCTTATGAACAGAGTTAAACAAGCGACAAAAGATATTGTTAAGTCTAAGGTCTAATCCTCAGACAGGGAGTTCTTATATACAGAAAAGTAATGGTCTGTACACTAGGACAAAGCATTACATGCTACTACCTATTGTTCTATATAGTAGTGTCTTTGTGCTAGAAATAATGATAACTTAACCATATGGAAGCTGTCCTTTGTTCTAAGAAAAGAACAAATGACTATCTATGAGTAATTAATGAAGTCCATGTGCAAATATTGAGGCCTTTATATCTCCACAAATATTGATTGCCTCAGTGCTGTTTTTAGACTCATTCTGAGCAGTATGAAAAGGGCTTCTCTGATGCCTAAAAGCGAAGCTTAGATCATGGCAGTTTCTGAGATATTGGTGATTTAATAAACGGTACCATGGTGGTTACCAGTTGATCTGCCTAATATCTCAGCCAATACTAATCACTTTGAGACATGACTGGTATCAATTGAAAGGTCTTTTCAAGAGCTTTCTGTAGCCATTGAGACTGTGAGAACCGTCGAAGAATTGATGGAGATATGACCAAATGAAGTTTGTGATAGGACCAATTTGCCTCAAGCTATGATATCAAGGATCTGAATGATGCTAAATTATTAGGAATATATATAGAGAGGGATGAAGAATTTGGCAACATAACCTTATCACAAAAGACATACTGTAAACAAGTATTGAGGAGATTTAACATAAGTGACTGCACACTGGCCTCGATTCCATTACCATCTAAACTTACTCTTTTCTCAGATAATTCACTAGCAACTAAAGATAAAGAAAGAAAGATAAAAAAAATACTATACCATAAAGTCTTAAAATTGTTAATGTGGTTACAAGTAGCAACATGACCTAACTTATTCTTTATAGTCAATGTACTATTATATTTTGTTCATAATTCTAGAAAAAGGCACTGGAGTGTATTGAAGCATATTTTATGCTATATCAAAGGAACTATCAACTATGGAATTACATATAAAACAGAAGGAGACCTAAATCCTATTAGATATATTGACTTAGATTATGCTGAGTACAAGGATACAAAATGATCAACAGCAAGGAACCTCTTCATAGTAGTAGAAGAGCCAGTGTTATGGGAAACAAAGTAGCAGGAAACAGTTACATTATCAATACTAAAAGCAGAATACATAGGGCTTACAAGGGTAATAACACAAGCAATCTAGTTAACTAAATACTTAGTGAATTAGAATTGTCAACCAAAACAAGAGCTATTGATAAACAAAACATATTGATGTGAAATACTATTTTATTAAAGATAAGACAAAATCAGGAGATATTACATTCAAATATACTCTAAGTGTAAACAACCTAGCAGATATATTAACAAAATTGCTAGCATGTGAAGCAACACACAGAATAATGGCCTTATTGGGACTCAGAAAAGAAAAATAGGATGTACCAAACTAAGAGGAGTATTAGATTATAGATTGGTACACTAGAACATAGATAGGGGACTAAACAATATCTCTCCAGATTACTTTAATAAATCAAGATAGTTCTACTGACCTTCTGAGATGACTAGATTAATGTTAACATAAAGTCATGAAGACTTAGAGTTTACCTTAGGTGAATGTTCAGGAAGAACTTGATAGAGTTCTTCATTGAATTACTCTATTACTTATACTACTTTACAGAAGCTGTGCTAAAAAGACCCATAATCATATGTTTTTTCCAGAATATTCTATAGTTACCTGATTTTGTCATATAATATATTATATAAGCTTCCTTGCTATTTATAGCTAGATCCCATTATACATTTTGAAGTTGTGAATCAGTTGTTTAAATGCATAGGAAGTTATTTCCTTTTTGGGGCTCTCTTAATATGGTTTCCCCTTCAAGTTTCCTTGTCCTAAGGAATATTTTTACCTACTCCAGTTCTTGTCCTATCTCTTTTCCCTTTCTCTTTTGTATTTTTTTTTCCTTATCTATATAGTAATTTTGCCGTAAATTCCCTAAGTAATTTCCAGCTAAATTTCTTTTTTTTTTCTGCTCTTGTTGCCTTAGTTCTTTAGCCTCTTCCCCATACTCCCTCTCAAACTTTTCTACTAACTCTTTCATGTTCTCCAAGTTTTCTCTATTCTCCTAGGTGTTTTCTTCTGCCATATATCCTTTCTATCTTATCAAGAACTTTTTTTTCTTCTGCACCATCCTTTTATTTAGTATTTTTTCTACTTTGAACTCTTTTTCTTCTTTGATGATGACTAGTTTTGGTGATATTTTCTTCTGCCCTTTTATCTGTGGTTTATAGAGTCGTACTCTACTTACATTGACTACAGGGTATATCCTAACTGATCTAGGTAGCTCTAGTTTGATCACATTACTCGAAACTATCCCCTTGACTTTGTAAGGCCCTACAAATTGCTTGGTCAACTTTTCAGATCTTCTTCCTTTTATTTGCTACTTTAAGTTCTTTGTACTTAACAGTACTCAGTCCCTTACTCTGTATTCTTCCTCCTCTCCTTGTCTTTTATCTGTAAACTTCTTCATTTTCTCTTGTGCTTTTCTTAGTGCTGCTTTTGCTTTCTCCTGAATTTTCTTTATCCTTTCTATGAACTTTCTTACCACTTCATACTTCCCTTTTCTTCTTTCCTCAAATTCTATCCTTGGCTCTTAACTGTAATTTACTTTGAATGGCGATACTTTTATTACTGAGTGGATTTTGTTGTTGTAGGCGAACTCAGCTGTTCCTAGCTAATCTAGCCATTGCTCTTGTCTGTGGTTGATAAAGACCCTAATATACTGTTCCAACTCCTGGTTTATTCTTTCTATCTGGTTATTTGTTTGAGAATGATAGGCAGTTGAGAGCTTTGTTTGGATTTTCAATAAGTTATTTAGTTCCTTTACCATTCCCACTGCAAAATGTATCCTTCTATCTAATATAATGCTTTCTGAAAGTCCATACAACTTCTATACGTGATCTCAGAACAACTTTGCGAGGTCTTCTGCTGATGTCTTTTTAATAGTTGCTATAAAATGTGCCATTTTACTAAATCAATTACATACTACTAAAATGGCATTGTATCCCTGGGCTAGTAGTAGTTTAGTGATGAAGTCTGCTGAAATATAACTCCATGGTTTCTCTGGGATTGCATTAGGTATTAATTTCCCTACTAGTGCTTTGCTTCAATTCTTATATCTTTGACAAGCATCACATCCATCTACATATCTTTCCACTTCTTTTGTTACTCCTGGCCACTAACAGTTCCTAATGACCAACTCTGTTGTCTTTCATCTCCCCCTGTGCCTTCTTACTAGGATATCATGGTATAATCAAATAACTTCCTCTCTTAATTCTTCTTCTGGCATGTATATTTGTTCCTCTTTCATTACTATTCTGTCTTTTATTTTCCATTTCTCATTTTTCAATGTTTTTATTCCTGTCCTTTTTAACTCTTTTACTGCTTTTACTACCCTTTTGTCTCCTTTCTGTGTATCAGGATCCAGTAGTTCAACATAGGATTCCCTTATGGGCTTGGCCTCAATTTTGATTATGCCTTCCTGTACTCTGCCCAGTAGGAAAACAAATGGTTTATTGGACAGTAAAGATAAATTCTGTAAAGAAGAAGAGAAGGACTAGTATTGCCTGAAAATCCTAGTTGAGAACAAAACTAAGTTATTTAATTAATAGTAAGTCTTTTATAGTTCCTAAGGAATTTCCTGAACAGAGAAGCTATAATAAGCATACATAAGGGGAGTAGTTGGGATGCGTGTTGAGTTTCCTGATGACATAAGCACATATGTGGGAACCCAAGGATAGTCCAGTGTACACATGCCATGATCAACATTACATGTACGTCATCCCACATCTGAGGTGTTATAGGAGCATGACACTGTGCCTTTTTGATTTTCTCTCTCAGATTTCCTTCTTCTACTAATGTTTCCACTTCTCTAATCTATTCTGGCTTTATCAACTTCTGATCTTCATTATCTTTTTCCACCCTTTCCTACCAGTCCAGTCTTCTACTTAATCCATCTGCTTTTTCCATGCTTTTCCCTGGAACATGCTTTAATACAAAATTAAACTGTAATAAGTATAGGGCTCATCTTGCTTGTCTTTGGTTTAGCTTTTGACTTGTCATAAAGTACTGGAGGTTTTTATGATCCGTCTAGATTTTGAATTCCAGTTTTGCTCTTTCCAAGTAGTATTTCCATGCTTTTAGACACCTAATGATTGCCAATATCTTTTTGTCATGAATTTTATAGTTTCACTCTGTAGCGTTTAGCAACTTGGAGATGAAGGCTACTGGTCTCTACTTTCTATTCTCATACTTTGTTGACAAAACTCCTTCCGTTGCATAGTCTGATACATCCGCTTCCACCCTTATTTCTCTATTTATGTCTAGAATGGCTAAGACTAGTTCTGTGGTGAATACTGCCTTAAGCCTTTTGAACGCTTCCTCCTGCTCTTTTTTTCATTTCCATTTCTGTTCCTTCCTAACCAGCATATGTAACAGTACTGCTATCCTAGCGAAGTCTTTTATGAACCTCCTATAATAGTTGGTAAGACCCAGGAACTTTTATACTTCTTTGACATTTCTAAATGCTAGCCAGTTCAGAACTCCTTCTATCTTTTCTTTTTGTATTTCTACTCCTCTTGGACCGATTACTACTTTCAGGAACTCTACTTCTCTTACTTTCCATTTACACTTCTCTGATTTTACAAACAGGTTGTTTTCTTCTAGCCTCCTTAATACTTCCTTTACCAGCTTATTGTGCCCTTCTTCTGTATCTGTAGCTACTAGAATCTTATTGATAAATGTCGCCGTATCTCCTTGGTTTATGAGATCCCAGAATAGATTATTCATCATTGTTTGGAAAGTGGTAGAGGAGTTAGTTAACCCAAAATACATGACTGTGGGTTCATAGGCTCCAATATGTGTTGTGAATGCTGCTTTCCATTCATTTCCTTTTGTAAGGGCGACTGGGGCACAAGACTCTAGAATAATCCTCAGTTGATATTACAGTTTGTGATTATAATATAACTCACCTCCAGGATAATCCTCAGAGATTAGGATGAGGCTCCTGAAGAGATCTTCTATATTATATACTAAATTTATATTCTTAAGTGTTAGAATCCATGTGATTGGAGTTATACTAGTGGGTTTAAGTATTACTTTAGTAATACTTGAACAGGCTTAGGTTGCTCTAGAGTGTTGCTGTGCAGTTTAGGGGTAGAAATAGAGATGTCCCCTTACATCTTTCTTGATCCTGACATTTGTCACAAACTTCATTTGGCCATATCTCCATCAATTCTTTGATGATTCTTACAGTCTTAACAGCTACAGAAATCCCTAAAAAAGACCTTTTGATTAATGCCAGTCACGTTTTGAGGCAATTAATATTGGTTGAGATATTAGGCAGATCAACTAGTAACCACTATAGTACCATTTGTAAGGGCGACCGGAGTAGAGCTCCAGGAGATTCCTCAGTTAAATTATGGTTTATGAAATATATTACAACCTACCTCCAGGAGATTCCTCAGAGAATTAGATGAGGCTCCTGGAGGGAATAATCTACATTATATATGTTACAGTGTCCTCGTGTCTCTGCATTTGGTAACCAGGGTCTGAACAATGAAAGTGCGTTAGGTAGCAACAGAGTGCACTTAGAATGATGGGAATAAGGCCAAATATTACATAGTAATATTTGATCTGTTGTAGGGTCACTCTAGAGGGCTAACACAGGCTCCGGAGTTGTGTGTGAGAGATTCTCTTATACTATTTATTAAATTGCCAATATCTTGGAAACTGCCACGATCAATACTTTGGTTCTAGGCTCATCAGAAGCCCTCTTTATACTGCTCAGAATGAGTCTAGAACAATTTCAAGGCAATTAATATCAGTGGAGATATAAAGGCCTTAATGTTTGCACATGGACTTTATTAATTACCCATAGATAGTCATCTGTTCTTTTCTTAGAACAAAGGACAGCCTTTATAAGATTAAGTTATTGCTATTTACAATATAAAGGCACTACCATATATAGAACAATAGATAGTAGTATGTGATGATCTGTCCTAGTACACAGACTATCTGTTATATTCTGGAAATATGATAATTATATAATTTATTTCTCCTAATAATTCTCCTAAAAGTAATGATAGTAGAATAGTATAGTAGACTACTCTCCTCCTATTCCAGACTTCTTATAAGTACTGTGTAGTTACAATATAATTCCTCAGTCTGTAAATTAACGTCAACTAGTCCTAATCATACCTTATCCTCTCTGACTCCTCCACTTGCCTACTTAGGACCTCTGTCTTGACAACTTCCCCTACTCCGAAATACGCAACCAACCTCACGACTGGAGACTGGGGCGCAACATATAAGTTGAAGCCAAGGTCGTTCAACAAGTCGTTCTCCACTCTGATGTCCTTGCCTGTCCGCCGGAGCCTTCTTTCTGGTTTTGCGATCACTATTAAGTACCATCTATTCTCCAAAGTAGTTTAGTACATCCTTCCGGAGTATAAATCTATTATTACTCTACTCCTCCACACTCTGTCCGTCTGTCCTTGACACTATCACAATTATATATATAAGGACTCATAGTCTAAGGATTAGATCTCAGACTTAACAACATCTTTTGTTACTTATCTAACTTTGTATTTTTGAAGTATCAAAGCATCTATCACAAATAGTAAGTGACCATTTGCAATAACATTATTATATTCCCATCTCAGATCCAGCTTCATAAACACCTTTCTCTTTCCTACTCTATCTAATATATCTGCCATGAGGGGCAAGGGATATCTGTTTTTTATTGTCCACTGGTTTATGTATTGATAATCTTACACCATTCTTTGTGTTCTATTCTTTTTTGCCACAAAATGTACTAGAGAAGTTTGGGGTGACTTGGAAGATTGAATATATTCCTTTTTTAGCTGATCTTTTACAAATGCTTGCACCTCCTCTCTCTTTTCTTTTGACAGCAAGTAAACCTTCCCCTTCTTTGGTGTAAACCCTTTTTTCAACTTTATAGCATGATTCTAGGCTTTTTGCACTAGTATCCTTTCTGACTCCCTTTTTCCAAATACTTTTTTTCATTTCCAAAACTTTTTAGGCACCAGCTTCCTTAGCACCTCTTTGTTTTCATCTTTCTCTGTTTTCTTTTTCCACATATGGGTGGGCACTGTGTCATCTTTACTTCTTCTTTTTCCTAATCTATTTCTGGGTTGTGAGCTACTAGCCATGGTATTCCCAGTATCATTTCTGTCTTTCCTAGATTATACACATCCATCCTTGCTCTTTCTACATGTCCTTTGAAGAACATATTGCACTTGACCTGGTATGTTATTGCTCCTCCTATGTTTACTGTTCCATCTACATTTCTAACCAAAAGGGGATTTTTTTTAATTTCTCTATTCTAAATCCTTTTTCTTTGGCAAAAACTGTATCTATGAATAGGTCTGTTGCCCTGCTGTCCAACAATGCTTTTACTGTTACACCTTCATGACTTTCTAGCTTTTCTAACTCTACTTTCATCTAGACTTCTCTTAGCAGCTGTAGTATGCACTGCATGTTCATTACTCTCTCAGTTATATTAGTAAAATTTAATTTATTGCCCAACTTTTTTGGGTACAATACACTGTACCAATTATTGGAGGCCAGTGTTAGGGAACCACTCAGAGATGATCACCCTTAAGCTAGTGGATAGTCCTGAAAGCTAGTTTGAGATTCAAGTGAAGTAGATCTACGATATATTGCTAGTATATATACTACACCAGACGATCACATGGGCAGTCATATGCACATGAATCAGTAATCACAATTGTCCTAAATATAAATAGAAGGCATTGTATCACATAACACAAACAGGAGAAGCAAGGAATGATAAGAATGCGATACACGATCTGTCAATAGGCCATTAATAGATTCAGACCCTCAGAGCTTACTAAGCATCATCCTAGATGTCCCCTTACAGCTAGCTAAAAGCTTACTATCCTCTATTGTTTTTTTACCGACTCCTGTAATATTTCTACTACACTTTCTTTGTGTTTTTCCCAGCAGTTTTTGGTCATATGGCCCTACCTTCTGCATACATAGTATGTTCTATCCTCTCCTCTACCCCTGTCTACATCCATTGCATTTGAATCTCTTCTTGGACCCAGTTGGTTTCCTCCCCTATTAGATATATTTCCTTCTTCTTTCTTATATCTTCCTCCTGTACTTGGTCCTCTCACTCTCCATGTTATCTGTCCTTCTCTTCTTCCATATGATCCTTTCCTATATTCTTCTCTTGGCTGTGCATTTCTCCCTAGGTATACTATATTTCTTCCCAACATTTTCTCCTCTGCTCTACTTTGCCTCTGATTCCTATCTAACCTTATTGCTCTTTCCTGCCACTCTCCAATGGTGGTTGGTGGTTCTTGTGCTTTGGCCAACTTTCTTCTAATAGCCCCATTTAATCCTCTCTTAAATTCTTCAATGAGAGGTCTTCTCTCATAGCCATTCCCTTCTAGCAACTTTCTTGAACTCCTGCACATACTTGTTGCAGGTCCTTTCCTTTTGCTCTATCGTCCTTAACTGCTCTATTTTCCTTTCTTCCTCTAATGTCTCCCTAAAGTTGTTCCTAATTTTTGTGAACAGCTGCTCTGCTATTTCTACCCCTAATTCTCCCTTGGCCAGTTCATCCAGCAAATTGTCCTTCCATGCTTCTGCTACTTTTTTCTGTACATAAGACAACACTCATGCTACCTGGGTTATTGCTGCTTCATCTGTTATCTTTATTCTTAGATATAAGTGAACCGCATTGATGAATGTACTCACTTCCTCCATCTTCTCTCTGAATACTTGAGGTTTTGCTCTGTTCCTCTGTTGTTGGAGAAGCATAGTGTTAATCTGCTATTGCAGGATGGCGATCATAGCAAGGAGTTGCTCCTCTCTAGTGGGTAGTAGTTGCTGGCAAGGGGTGGGTACCATAGAAGGTTCCCTTTGTTGTTGTTGTTGTTGCTGCTGCTGCTGAGACATTTTGTATGGTGATGGTAGTAGTGATGGTGAAAAGAATGACTCATATTCCAATGAGGATTCTTGATCTAGGATGACTATCTAAGACTATGTCCAACAGGGCACAAATCTTCACCTGTCTGGAGTTCTACTGTCTTACTGACTACTGCCCTAATCAAATGGTAAATGATTGCCTCTTAGAAGAAGACCCCTCAGCTAAGCAGCTTTCTAAAGAATAACTGCCAATCTCCTGCATATACTACTTACAATAAAGTGCTGAAGAGGTTGTTAGTGCTAGGAGTTTTTCTGTTTTCTTTTTAAATGGAAGTTCCCCAACTATTGTTTAAGTAGTAGTGAAGATAAAAGTTTAAATAAAATTAAGATGTGTGATCTCCTAAGGAAAGCACTCTAGTTGACACTATGTATCAGCATAGTGTCCCTCGTGCAAATTTGTGGGAAAATGAATTTGGAAGATGAAGGTGAAAAGAAGTTGTAAAAGTAAAGTTCTGCCAATGTACCATGGTAGTGGTGATGTTTGAAACTTGGTTCTCAATTCTAGACTACTGTCTTGGTCCTATGTCTGAGTCTTGCCTGCCTGGTGTCGCCCTAACACTCTGTTTCAAAGTTGTTCTCACAGTAGCACTTTCTGGCTATATGATCAGACTATCCTCACAGTAGTACTCTTGACTATGTGATCAGATATGAGACTTTGAATCCTCCCTGTATAACTTGACTCCCTAGTAATGCTAAACTCTGTTTTAGAGCTCCTATGACGTTATCTCTGTAGCTAAGTCACTTGTCCTGTAGTCTCTTTGGTTTGACTTAGTCTTGAGTTGAAGCAACTGAATCACTGATCTGATCACTCTAAAAATAGATTTCCACTTTGAAAACCCAAATAGAGAAAAGAGGTGATCAAGATTGCTTGCCCTTTGCCTACTAAGTAGGGGTTTTTATAGGTTTAGAGAATTACAAAAGAAATATATGCAAAAATAGAGAAAATAATAAACCCAGTCATAATCTATTAGTACAATGATCGTTCTGGTAGTAATAGGAAATCCTGCATCTTCTTGTCTTTTTTTGATTATTTCCTATTAGTTTTGCCAGGTCTGCTCTGCCCTTGCCAAGTTACCAGGTTACTTACCACCAATCCCATGGTGATCTCTCCCTTTCTTTGGCTTATCTCAGCAACTCAGGACCTGACTTTTTCCTTTTCTGCCTAGGAAGTTTTAGAAGTTGTTTCTACTGTTCCCTAAGGCTTTTTGTTACTCCTTTATTTCTGATTGTAGTGGATCAGTTTTGATGTGCTCCTATTCTTAGCCATCACTGATCAAGTGATGTTGTGGCTATTCTTATTTCCTGCTAGGCCACCAGTCCTGTTCCTTTGTGATGGATGTCTCACTAGACTTTTTCACATGAGGCTTCTTTCTCCTGACTAAGCTGCTATTCTTGGCAATGATGCTGTGGGGCCACAGGCTCAACTCTGCTGGTTCTCAAGTGATTGGCCTGTTGTTGGTCATGACCTTATGTTCCCAGGTATACTGCTATGTAGTTAGATAGCCAGCTCTTTGGTAGTGAAGTCCTCTGTGCCTTTTCCACTACTTAGCAGGTAATTCTATCTTAGTTCTGTTTTGGGGTGTGAAGTTATGAAATTTGTTTAATTTTAGGCTTCACAGCACAGCATAGAGTTTATACAGAGAAACAAGTAAAGAACAATGTCCAGTTGCAAGGTCAAGACTTGAACAAAATACCTGGACTTGGTATCTAGTCTCTTTTCTTAGTCTCTAACTGACTGAGAAGTTCCCTTTACAGCTAGAGCCTACTATCCAAGATGCTTGTGAGTGCTGTGCCTACTAGTAAGGAAGATAAGAGAATAAGTAAATGGTGAGGCGCAAGGTCACTGTTAGGGTATCGAGTTCTTATGTTAACATAGAGTTGTAAAGACATAGAGTTCACCCTAGGTAGATGTTCAGGAAGAACTCAATGGAGTTCTTTGTTGAATTACTCTACTACTTATACTACTTTACAGAGGCTGTGCTAAAAAGATCTGTGATCACATGTCCTTTCCAGAATGTTCTATAGTCACCTGATCTTGTCATATGATATATTATATAAGCTTCCTTGCTATATATAGCTAGATCCCATTATATGTTTTGAGGTTGTGAATCAGTTGTTCAAATGTGCAGGAAGTTATTTTCTTTTTGGGGCTTTTATAACAATTAATTTTTCAGAAAATACCTCAATTACTACTGCAAGACTTACCTAGTAGACAATAATAGCTGCCTTGACACAGATCCCTACTACCCTAATACAACAACTGATATACTAACACTCTCAGAACACTACTGATTATACCTACCACTTCACATACCATTTACTTGAATGACTAAATAGCCAAAAGAAGAGCAAGAGTTGATTATAAAAGGGACAAAAGGGCATTAGGATACCTTAGTTGTTGACCTATGAGTTTGACATCTGATGTAGTGACTTAGCCTGAGATGACTTAGACACCCTCCTTATCCAAGTTGACAAGGAGAACTCAATGGAGTTCCCATTAGATTTTCTACACTACTTATACAACTACTATATGGTCTGTGCACTACTTTCCCATGGTCCCATATGACTTAGTCATGTGACATTATCTGACTGTGACTCGTGACTCTGTGACACTTAGTCATGTGATACTTTCTTGTGCTCCATCCTTGTGTAGTAAGTCCAGAAAAGAAAAGAAAAGAAACATGAATAATAACTTAGCCATTTTGCCAAGTCATAACATCTGAGGTGAGATATATTTTACATATCACACAGCAATAACTTATGAGATCCTACCTTAGAACTTAACTTAACTTCTAAAAGGTAGATATCAATAAAGTTGTTGACCTATGAGTTTGATGCCTGAGAACTTAACTTTACTTCTAAAAATCTTTTCTTCATTTATGTTGCTGGTAGTTGTGAGAAAACATTTCTTTGTAACACTATTGCTGCTGAGGTTAGAAGGAGAGGTCAAGTAGCACTATGTGTAGCATCATTTGGGATTGCTGCTCTTTTGCTGGATAAAGAAAGAACATCTCAACATCTCATTTATGCTTCAAGATTCATGAAGACTCTGTGACTGGACTCA
>Ga0153994_1000190_pt1 | contig 20792 bp, 20 predicted proteins | sample TSNC078MetaG_FD_104735 | JGI IMG/M metagenome (GOLD analysis project Ga0153994, IMG submission 104735) | Attine ant fungus gardens microbial communities from North Carolina, USA - TSNC078 MetaG | ecosystem: Host-associated > Fungi > Mycelium > Unclassified | place: USA: North Carolina, Lumber...
AAATTTTTTATGAAATTTTTATAAATTAGTATATTCAAAAATGAGCAGTGTATTTTTCAATATACTGCTCACATTCCAATTTTTACAGCAAACGTTAACTTAATGACATTGCCGGTTGCCGTTCCCCGCCCTCTCCGTTCATCAGCCATAGTCCGCGAAGAAATTCGCAAACATGATGAACAGGAGGAAAAATAATGGGAAATCCATTCGTAACGATAACATATAAACTCGCCAGTGGGAGCAAGATTAGCGTAGAGGTTTCAGCTTCGGTAAAAGAAGAATTGGAACAGTCTGACCGCAAAATCCGCTCCCAAAGGCGGCAAGACAGGCGGTATCTCGACAAGGAGGACTTCATAGACGGTTTGACCGACGCGACTATGAGGTATCCACAAGAAACGGACGCCGCCGATCTTGTAATGAAAATGGAAAGTTACAGACAACTCCATGAAGCTGTCAATGAGCTTTCCGAGGTACAGCGCCGGAGGTTGCTTTTATACTTCACTGGCAATCTGACATATCAGCAGATTGCCGACTTGGAGGGCATAAATCAGGCTACAGTATGCCATTCGATTAAACGCGCCTTAAAGCAACTTCACAAACGCCTTGCCGATTAACGGCACTTAACCGGGCGGCCCCGTCTTTTCAGGCGGGGCCGTTTCCCTTTCAGAATAAGTTTAACAGAAATACAGATAATACGCAAGTGCGTATACGTTGGAGCGTATAACTTGCTATGCTTATATTGAAATTATCTGAAAGGCGGTGAGGGCAAAACGATAAAAAACGCGATAGCGGAGCGTTTCAAGCAGTTATGCACAGAGCGCGGCATATCATATACACAGCTTGCGCGGCTGGCGGGTGTAACGCCCTCCACCGTATACAGCATGTTACAGCCGGAGCGCAGGGATGTAAGCGCAGTTACGGTAAAGAAATTATGTGACGGACTGGATTTATGTATTATTGACTTCTTTGATTGTGATTTATTCCGAAACCTGCCGCCGGAAATTGAATAGCTCCCATATAGGGGAAACGCCTTGCAGTACAACTGCCGGGCGTTTTTGATTTTCTTGATATTTGTTTAAAATCGAGACAAGATACCGCCTTTAACTGTCCTAAGAAGTAGAGAGATATTTTTTCTCTTATATGTAGTTTGACAACAGAATACCGATAACCCGGATACGTTACAAGCGGGGGGAGCCAGCGCGGGTGCGCCACGATTGCCGAGAGGCACGAGCGACAAACACCGGCAGCGACAGGGCGGGACAGGCAATCTCGCCCGGCGACGATCCAGCGCAGGGATAATGATACTTTCGTCTGGCTAACGTCATGTCAAGGGACGACCCGCCATCAGCATGGGGGGAGGTGAAATTCCTATGAGGGCTTGCTAATGCCCGTCCGGGCTATCGTTTTTAATATAGATTAGGGAGAGCCGCGCCGGAATACTGTCTTATGACAGTCCGACCATACGGCGCGGCACACTCCCGTCTTATGATGAACGGAGTTTTTAACATGGATAAAGAATTACAGGCATTACTATTTGAGCAGTGGAAAAACGGGGCCTGTTTGGGATATGTCATTAAAGCTATGGAAAATCTTGAATATAAGCCGAAAGACATTCAAGCGGTTGTATCGGAAATGAAATGGCTTTTTGAGATAAACACGCTTAATGAAGCGGACAAGCACTATTGTAACAGTCCCTATTGATAGGCAACTTCGGGCCACATTGGCCCGAAGTCATGCTATGAGGCAATAGGAAAAAGCAACGTGTAACAGCGTTGCTTTTTTCTATTTCTCCATATTCTTCATAGGACAATCCGGGAAATTCATAACATGAAAGGAGGGGGCGAAATCTATGCAGAAACGTATACCAATTACAGATCTTGCTAATGTCGATATAGAAACGGTAAATAAGGATGATTTAGTTGACGTTAGCGGCTTTACCTTTGACAACACGATACCGCAGGAACAAAGGGCGGCGCGGATACTGGAAACAGTGAAAAATCCTTACTGTTTCCGTGTAGGCGATATGGGCGTAAAGCTGGAATTTTCAGAAGAAGCCCCTGCCCTTCAAGATACGTTTACCTCTTTCCTGATACGCAAAAAAAGCGGCCTGTAATAGCCACTTCGGGCCACATTGGCCCGAAGTCCGGGACAGGATTTGAGAGGCCGCGACATCCTTTTATACCTATGTTCTGTTTGGTATAATATAGGTGTAATGTGATAGGAAGGAGGTAGCATGGCACGCACAAAAAACAGGGGCGTTGAGGAAATAATATCCATTCCTTATATTGTCCGCTGGAAACTTGGAGAGTATATCCGCTTATCAAAAGAAGATTTGAACCGCGGCAAAGACGACAGCAACAGTGTTGTAAATCAAAAGCAACTGCTTGACGATTATTATAAACAGCACATGGACGAATTTGAAAGTGTCGAGGAACCGTATGTTGATGATGGATATACAGGCACAGATACCAACCGGGAGGGCTTTCAAAAATTACTGGCAGATATTTACGCAAAGAAAATAAATTGCGTTATCGTCAAAGACCTCTCCCGTCTTTCCCGTAACTACACGGACGCGGGCAGTTTGATTGAAAACCTGTTTGTGCAGATGAATGTACGATTTATCAGTCTAGCCGAGGGAATAGACAGCTTTCAAAATCCCGACAGCATTTCCAATCTGATTGTACCGATTACCAATGTAATGAACGATAATTTCTGCTACCAGACCTCAAAGAAGATACGGCAGGTTTTTGATTACAAGCGGCGCAACGGTGAATTTATAGGCGGTTTTGCGGCTTATGGTTATGTGAAAGACCCGAAAGACAAACACGCCTTACTCATTGACGAGGACGCCGCCGAGGTAGTACGGGACATCTACACGTTGTTTATTGACGGTATGAGTAAAAACGCAATCGTACACAACCTTAACGGGCGCGGTATTTTGTGTCCATCAGAGTATAAGAAAAGCAAGGGCCTGAATTATCAAAACCCAAACGCAGAGAACAAACCGCTATGGAGTTCAAAAACCGTAAGCGATATTTTGAAAAACCGTCTTTATGTTGGGGATATGGTACAGGGCCGCCAGCGTGTGAAAAGCTATAAAATCCATACGCAGGAGCAAGTACCCGAAAATGAATGGTATGTGGTGGAAAACACCCACGCGCCAATCATAGAGCGGGAAATCTTTGAAAAAGTACAAGAGTTACTAAAGCGCGACACACGCACAGCACCGCAACAGAAAAAGCTATATCTTTTCAGTGGTTTTCTTCGTTGTGCGGATTGCGGCAAGGCAATGACCCGGAGCAAAGTAAAAGATACAGTATACTATTTTTGCCGCACATACAAAGACCAGTCAAAAACAGCTTGCACAAAACATTCCATCAAACATAACAGGCTGGAGGCGGCGGTACTGTATGCCGTTCAACAACAGGTTTATATTGCCGTTCACTACTCTAACACTATCGCAAACATCAACACGGCCCCGCAACAAAAAAGCCAGTCGATAAGGCTTGACGCTTTGATAGAGGCAAAGGAAAAAGAGCATACCAAAATCATGCGCTATAAGCAAGCCATTTATCAAGACTGGAAAGACGGGGAAATCACACACAGCGATTACCGCCATATGAGCGAAGATTACGAGCGGCAAATAAGCACGGTCAACACGGTATTAGACAATCTGAACACAGAACGGGCCGAGTTGGAAAATGGCGTTGACACGGAAAACCCATTTTTAGTAGCTTTTAAGAAGTTTGAAAATATCGACAAACTGACAAGAGAGGTTTTAATTGAACTTGTAGGCCATATCAAAGTACATGAGAACGGCAACATCAGCGTTAAGTTTAAGTTTGCCGACGAGTTACGCCGGATAATGGAATACATAGAAATCAATACCCATTCAGAAGCGGTTTAATGTAACCGCATTTTTACAGGCAGTTTGTTTTCCTAATATAACGGGTTCAACAGGACCAACCGGTCCAGAGGGACCCAGGGGACAGGGAGTAAAGCTGGCTGGGGCAGAATATACCCTTATTTATCCAGAAGAAATAGCAGAACGTTTTGCCTTGTCAGGAAAGGTAATCCGATTTAACACCGAGGTGACCAATGGATTGCCGGATATTCATTATGATGAAATGACAGGCGTTTTTACAATCATAAAAGCCGGTAAATATGTGATCGGCTATAGGCTGAATATTGAAGGTATTATATGTGGAAATAGAACACGTCTTTATATAGATTTAAATGGAAAGAAAATAGCAGCCCATGATATAATGGCCACAAGTAGGAATGATACAACATTGTCATTCACTGATGTGATACAAGTCGCACAAGATAATTCAAAGCTGCATATCGCTAATGAAGGTTTAGATATTAAACTTAGCAGTCTTGCAGAAATTGTTGGAAACATTTCGATTTTTGGATTAATTTAGCCAGATCCTATGATTCAAGAGAATACATCCTCCTCCTTAAGTTTAGTGCCGCAGTTTTATGCTGATATTAAAGGAAGTATTCTCTTGTTTTATTTTGGCGGTGTAACGGAAAGAACGTAACGGAAAGAAAGAATATTATGGCTTGCATTTTACTTTCAGGAACAATATAATTAACTGTATGTGGAAGTGCTGTCTCGGACAAGAACAAATCGGTGGTCCAGAAGAGATAGCTAAAAATTTGATGGGAGAAACTTGAAATGCTTTATGTAATATTCTTTTTAGTCTGTTTTGGAGCGTCTATTATAGGCGCTATTTGTGGGATTGGCGGCGGAGTGATTATAAAACCGGTGCTTGATGCTTTTGGAGTACATACGGTAGCAACAATTAGCTTTTTATCAGGCTGCACAGTCTTATCCATGACGACCTATTCCGTTGTGAAGAGTAAGATGAGTGGGGAATCCCATATCAATCAAAAAATAGGATTTCCGTTGGCGGCAGGTGCGGCAGTGGGTGGGCTCATCGGCAAATGGCTATTTTCATATGTTTCTTCTATGAGTGCCGATAAAGGAAAAGTTGGTGCGATTCAGGCCATTTGTCTCTTGATTATAACAATCGGAACGTTGGTTTATACTATTTTTAAACAGAGAATTAAAACGTATCAGATTGAGAATACTTCTGTATGTGTTTTAATAGGTGGATTTCTGGGACTTCTATCCTCTTTTCTGGGAATTGGCGGCGGACCTATTAATTTGGTTGTATTATTTTTCTTCTTTTCGATGAACACTAAGACCGCAGCAGAAAATTCGCTATATATCATTTTCTTCTCACAAATAACCAGTCTGGCCGCTACAATTGTAACGGGAAGCATCCCTCCATTTACGATTGGGCTGCTTGTTATTATGATCATTGGAGGGATTGCAGGTGGGATTATGGGACGAGAATTAAATAAGAGGCTTAGCGACAAGTTGGTAGATAAGTTGTTTATAGGATTAATGATAGCTATGATACTTATAAATATTTATAATATTTATAAGTATCTATAGATCGTACTTACCCTCCATTGACAAAGTAAACCGGGTGTTACTTTGCCCATCCTAATGAATGCGAAACAGCTTCTTTCCAACAGCTTAAATCATCTTCGCGTTTTTGTTTAACATAATCCCCATTGGGATTAAAAGTTTTTTCGATTTGCCAATTTTTAACGACATCTTCTTTGTCTTTCCAATAGCCTACGGCAAGACCGGCCAGATATGCGGCACCGAGTGCGGTGGTTTCAATACAGGCAGGACGATTGACCGGAGTATTAATGACATTTGCCTGAATTTGCATCAAAAGATTATTAGCGCAGGCGCCGCCATCGACTTTAAGAGATTTTAGAGTAATACCTGAATCCTCCATCATCGCATTAAGAACATCATAAGTCTGATAGGCAAGTGATTCCAGAGTCGCACGGATGATGTGATATTTATTTGTTCCTCTTGTGATACCAACGATAGTACCCCGGGCATAGGGATCCCAATGAGGTGCCCCCAGACCTACGAAGGCGGGAACAATGTAGACACCATTGGTATCTTCTACTTTATTAGCCATATATTCTGAATCAGGGGCTGAATCAATTAAATCCATCTCGTCCCGCAGCCATTGAATGGCAGCGCCGGCTACGAAAATAGAGCCTTCTAATGCATAATTGACTTCTCCGTCAATGCCCCATGCGATTGTTGTTAGCAAACCTCTCTTGGAATAAACCGGTTTGTCGCCTGTGTTCATTAATAAGAAGCAGCCTGTCCCATATGTATTCTTTGCCATACCGGGTTGGAAGCATGTTTGCCCAAATAAAGCAGACTGCTGATCACCGGCCGCACCGGCAACGGGAATAGAACCACCAAAAACAGTATAATCTGTTTCCCCATAGACACAGCTTGAAGGCTTGACTTCGGGAAGCATAGATTTTGGAATATTTAATTCAGCTAATATTTCATCATCCCATTGTAACGTGTTGATATTAAACATCATTGTTCTTGAAGCATTGGAATAGTCCGTAACGTGAACTTTGCCTTTAGTGAGATTCCAAATCAGCCATGTATCCACCGTGCCAAAAATCAACTTTCCTTGTTCTGCCTTTTCCCTTGCGCCCTCAACATTTTCCAGAATCCATCTGATTTTGGTTGCCGAAAAATAAGCATCAATCATAAGACCGGTTTTTTGGCGAATGATATCGGATAACCCTTTTTCTTTTAAAGAATCACAATAACCCGCAGTACGGCGACATTGCCATACAATTGCATGATAGATAGGTTCGCCGGTTTCTTTATCCCATACGATAGTTGTTTCCCTTTGGTTCGTGATACCGATTGCAGCAATATCCCGGTAAGTGGCATTAATACGATAAAGCGCTTCCTGAGCAACACTCATCTGTGATGCCCAGATTTCCATTGCATCATGTTCTACCCAACCATTTTTGGGGTAATATTGCTTAAATTCCTTTTGGGCACTGCTTACTGCTTTTCCTTTTTCATTGAATAGAATACATCTTGAACTGGTTGTTCCTTGATCTAAGGCCATTATGTACTTTGCCATGGTAAATTCAATCCCTCCTTTTAAAATAAAAATACAAAGCTCCATTCAACAGATTTTGTACTCCATGTCTCCCAAAATTCGTTTGTTTTTGCTTATTATATATTTTTATATCTGAGACGTCAATAAATTTAATTATCATTCATTAAGAAGCGGCAAGAAGTAGTAAATGTTTATATCGCTTACTGTTCTAATTTGCCGCTTCCCCCTTTTAGGTTAGCTCCAAGTTAGTGTATTAGAGCAACTTATCAAGGTTATAATTAGGCCATTAATAATACCCGGCAGATAAGGATTGTTGGTGATGCGGTAAATCTTTCGGGAAATTACGGCCGCCGCAGGCAGATAGACCAAAAACGGGAATAACAATACTGTAACCATGTTGTAAGAAGGAAATAGGAGGAATCCCGTGGTTTTGAAGGGAACATATTGAATTATCAGTAGGACTGCAGGAGGAATCACATTAAACAGTGCTACAATTAATATATTTACCCAGTTGCGTTTACCAATATCGTTATAATTAAAACTATTGACTGCCAGCGAATTAGCGATATAGTAAATCAGGAAGAAAAGAGCATATGGGAAGATGGCAATAAGAACTTTGTCTGCCTCAAAAGCTTTCATGGCAACTACCCAAATTCGAAAATCAGTATTAAAGAAATAATCTGCAAAGAAAACCCATCCGTAGGTCACAGCTACAACAATCAAAGCTAGCACTATGGTCTTACCAACTTTTCTAAGAGACATAGTTACACCGTGATCGATGAGCCTGAAGCCATTCTTTTTTCCATAGAAGTGGTAGGAGGTCACCATGCAAAGGATAGTGAATAGGCCACACAGCATAGCCCATAGGCTAATACCCCACGGAGAACTTTGTGCAAACATCGTACGTTGAGTAGAAAATGAGTTGGCAAGCTTGAGTACCGGGAAATAGATGAGTGTCCCAAATAGCGCTCCAAGGATAAGACTACCCCAAAACCAAATTTTTCCGCCTTTTTTAAGAGGTGTTGAAGTAACAGCCTCCTTTACGCACAGTGATGAGAAAAGTGGTGTGAAGGACATCAATATTGTGAAATTGATTATAAACATAGCAATGCCAATCAGTCCAAGAAAATTGAAAAATTCCTTCCATTGCCAGATTTGATTAGTGGCACTGATAGGATTAGGAGCTCCCAGCGCCTCTTCGAAAAACTCAATTGTTGCCACAGTAGATTGCTTTGAAAAATGTGACCAGGGATGGGTGATCTCAGGGTTGTAAATAACTCGCATTGAGTTTTCGCCATCAACTGCTTCACTGTATATGGTCTCGGCTTGACGCAGTTCTTTATCTGATGGATCGGTGCCAAAATATAAAAATGATTGTGCATTTTTATACTTTATGTAATCACGTGGAGATGTTATATTTCCGTTTTCGTCCACGTCCTGCATGAAGAATTCGTCATACTGGGCGGCTATAATGCCAACATCTCGGCTGCCATAGATATTGGTAAAATTTCCGTTATCATCGGCATAGGCGGCATCGGCACAGTTGAGAAGCACAGCTGAAATCAATTGAGTTTCTGCAGCGTTATCGAGGTTTACGGCTGTGTTACTTGACATCCCTCCCAGCGAATGACCTGTAATACCGATTTTACTGGAATCAATATAATTTAGTGAATTGAGCATCTTAACAGCCTCATACATGCCAACCACGATACCACCTATATTTTCAGTATTTTCCGAATTACCGTGGGAGATCATGTCCATTGAAAAAACGACGTAGCCTCGCCGTGCAAGTTCTACATAATTGGCATCTTGCATCTCCCGGTTATTGTACATGCCATGGCTAGTCACGATGGCAGGGACAGGACTGTCTGCTGAAGCATTTTGGGGAACGAGAAGTAAACCGCTCATTTTGTATCCGGAAGTTGTTTCAAAACTGATATCTTTGATAGTGACACTATTGCCGCTCGTTTGTACCAGTGAGGCACCAATCATACTGATGAACATGAGAACAATTGCAATTATTAGAAATCTCATAGCACTTTTTTTCTTCTTTTCCATAATAAACCACATTCCCTTCCTTATTGTTTAGACCCAAATTCTAATGAAAGTGGTCTAAGTTGTTTTTAGAAATCAGATATACTTATCAGTCAATCCTCCTTTTTCGAAGCAATAAAAAAATGCAAAAACCTAAACTAAGATAAATATATGCACAGCATATGTTCACTTAATTGACTTTTGCACTCCTTGTCTCCGCAAATTTATTATATTTTCACTAATCATATATTTTCATGATTATATTGTCAATATATTTTGGATAAAATTATGATATTTGTTAAAATGATACAAAAAAATATAAATATTTTGATGCTTGTAATCTGTGATTCACCATGATATAATTAAGCCAAATTTAACAAGTTGCGCATGAGATTAGGAGCCAAGCGATGAGAATACATGATTAAAAGATGTATTCTGATTTGCTTGGCCTTTTAAATTTCAATATAAGTTTCAAACAGGAGGGTGATTAAATGTACGATGTTGTCATCATTGGTGCCGGCGTGGTGGGAAGTGCCATTGCCAGAGAATTATCAAGATATCAGTTAAATATATGCGTGGTGGAAAAAGAGGAAGATGTCTGCTCAGGGACCTCAAAAGCTAATTCTGCTATAGTCCATTCAGGGGTTGATGCCAAGGCAGGAACGCTAAAGGCTAAACTAAATCTGCAGGGAAGCCAGATGATGGAGAGTCTATCGGCGGAATTAGATATTCCTTATAAAAAAAATGGTTCACTCATTGTATGCACAAGTGAAGAGAACTTGCCCCGGCTAGATGAATTAATGGAACGGGGTAAGGAAAATGGCATAGCGGGATTAAGAATATTAAATCGGGAAGAAGCCCTAAGCATGGAATCTAATATTGCAGATGGTGTTATTGCGGCACTTTATGCACCGACGGGTGCTATTATATGTCCATTTGAGCTCACATTGGGTCTGGCGGAGAATGCTGTCATGAATGGTGTCAGACTTAAATTAAATACCTGTGTCAATGACATTCAAAAAAGAGCTGACGGTTTTCTGATTATAACCCAAAATGAGACAATTAAAAGCAGAATGGTAGTCAATGCCGCTGGTGTGTATTCGGCTGAAATTCATAATATGGTCAGTGAGATAAAATATGCAATTCAGGCGAGACGAGGTAATTACTGCCTTTTAGATAAAAGTGCCGGAAATCATGTGAAGAAGACGATTTTTCAGCTTCCAGATCAAATGGGTAAAGGTGTTTTAGTGACGCCGACTGTCCACGGTAATCTGTTGATCGGTCCAACAGCTGTGGATATAGATGATAAAGAAGGTGTCAATACAACAAGAGAAGAATTAGATTATCTTACCGGCAGGGCAGCTTTGGGCGTAAAAAATATACCGATGCGACAGGTCATCACCTCTTTTGCCGGACTAAGAGCTCATGATGCTTCAGATGATTTTATCATTAAAGAGGCCAAAGATGTCAAAGGGTTTATAGATACGGTAGGTATTGAATCACCGGGGTTATCCAGTGCCCCTGCCATTGGAGCCATGGTGGCAGATATGGTGTGTGATACATTAAATCCGGAAGCGAAAACAGATTTTGTAGCAAATAGAAAAGGCACTACCAAGCTTTCTGAATTAAGCTTTGCAGAGCAAAAGGAACTGATTAATAAAAACAGGGCCTATGGCAATATCATCTGCCGATGTGAAACGATTTCCGAAGGGGAAATATTAGATGCTATCCATCGCCCTTTGGGAGCGAAATCCATCGATGGGATTAAGCGCCGGACCAGGGCCGGTATGGGTCGGTGTCAGTCGGGATTTTGTCTGCCCCGGGTGATGGAAATATTAAAACGAGAATTATCGTTATCGATGTTTGACATTTCCAAAGCGGGTGGGGAATCTAAAATTGTTTGTAATCATAATAAAGATAATCTGTAGAAGGGAGGGAGCAGGCGGATGAAAACATTTGAACTTGTTATTATTGGCGGCGGACCTGCCGGACTGGCAGCAGCAGTATCGGCAAAAGAAAATGGGATTAAAGACATTTTGGTGTTGGAACGGGATAAGGAGTTAGGTGGGATACTAAATCAGTGTATCCATAATGGCTTTGGTCTCCATACGTTTAAAGAAGAATTGACGGGCCCGGAGTATGCGGCAAAATATATAGCGATGGCAAAGCAACAAGAAATAGAATGCTGGCTGAATACAATGGTGATTGATGTGACGAAGGAGAAGGTGATTACCCTTGTCGGCCGGGAAAAGGGACTGTTAGAGATTAAGGCAAGAGCTATTATATTGGCCATGGGTTGTCGGGAAAGAGCACGGGGAGCGCTTAATATACCGGGATTTAGACCTGCCGGCATATTTTCTGCCGGAACCGCACAGCGCCTTGTCAATATAGAAGGGTATATGCCGGGAAAAGAGGTTGTTATTTTAGGTTCCGGAGATATAGGTCTGATTATGGCCAGACGCATGACTCTTGAAGGTGCTGATGTAAAGGTTGTAGCCGAAATCATGCCTTACTCCGGCGGATTAAAAAGGAATATTGTACAATGCCTCGATGATTTTGACATACCTTTAAGATTAAGTCATACAATCATTGACATTGATGGTAAAGAACGAATAAAAGGGGTAACTTTAGCCGCAGTAGGGAAAGACGGAAAGCCGGTAAAAGGCACGGAAGAATATATATCATGTGATACATTACTATTATCAGTGGGGCTAATCCCGGAAAATGAACTGTCACAGGGAATGGGTGTTCATATGAATACGATTACCGGCGGTCCGTTAGTGGATGAAAGTCTGGAGACAAACATCGAGGGGGTATTTGCCTGCGGGAATGTACTTCATGTCCATGATTTGGTAGACTTTGTTTCTGAAGAAGCAGCAGCGGCGGGGAGGAATGCAGCACACTATTTAATTGAAAAACCTATTCAATTAGTAGCTGAAAGCGGTGTCCGCTATACGGTTCCCAATGTGATTTGCCCGGAGAAAATGGCAGAAAAGCTGACAGTGAGATTCAGAGTGGATAACATCTATAAAGATTGCTATATTTCTGTTTATGGGGACGGTCAAAGACTTAGCCGAAAGAAGAAACAGATTGTGCTGCCCGGAGAAATGGAAGAGATTATTTTAAAAAAAGAAGATATTCAATTGGCAAAGCGACCGAAAAAAATCGTTCTAAAAATAGAGGAGGCGGACTAAAATGACGTATAAAGAGCTGACTTGTATCAGATGTCCCCTGGGCTGTATCATGCAGGTTGCTATTGAGGGTGATGAAATTAAAGAGGTCAAGGGAAATACGTGTAAACGGGGAGATGATTATGCCCGAAAAGAAATCACCAATCCTATGCGTATCGTCACATCTACGATCGAAATTGACGGGACAGACGATATGATGTTATCCGTTAAAACTGAAAAAGATATTCCAAAAGAGAAAATAATGGATTGTATGAAGGTGCTGAAAGGTATCAAAGTATCCTTGCCAGTACATATAGGAGATGTTATTATAGAAAATGTAGCGGGTACCGGTGTTTCTATAATAGCGACTAAAACCATTGAAGTAGAAAAGATATAACGGGAGTGTAAATATGACACATCAGGATTTTTCAAATTTGTTAGAGGATTCCCCTATCATTGCAGCAATAAAGGATGAGACCGGATTGGAAGATTGTATTCAATCAGAGCTAGCAATCATTTTTGTCCTCTACGGAAGTATTTGTACAATTAGTAGTATTGTTGCCAAATTAAAGGCGGCAGGAAAAACCGTCATTGTTCACTTGGATTTGATAGAAGGCTTGAACTCAAAAGATGTGGCAGTTGATTTTATTAAAGCGTATACAAAGGCAGATGGGATTATATCTACCAGACCGGTTTTAATTAAGCGAGCCAAAGAATTATCCATGATTACTATTTTTAGATTCTTTATTCTTGATTCGAAGGCATTAAAACAAATTGATAAGCAGCTAAGTATTGTTAAGCCTGATGCTATTGAACTGCTTCCCGGCCCGATGCCGAAGGTGATTAAAAAAATATGTGCTAAATCTTCATTTCCGGTAATTGCCGGGGGTTTGATTTCCGATAAAGAAGATGTCATTGCTCTATTATCCAGCGGAGTAATTTCAATATCTACATCAGATACGAAAATCTGGACGATGTAACTAATGGTAAAAGCGCGGGGAATTGTTGCCCTGTGTTTTTTGATTCATTGCTCTTGTAAACTTAAGGAAAACAATATACAATAATAATAAAAACGAGGAGATGATATAATGAGAATTTTAGCTGAGGATACGGCAGTGTTAGTTGTCGATTATCAGGAAAGGCTAATGCCGGCGATGCATCATTGGGAAGAGTTGGAACATAATTCTGATATTCTGCTGAAAGGACTTAAGAACTTAGGCGTTCCCATGGTTATTTCACAGCAATATACAAAAGGCCTGGGGATGACTATACCTTCAATATTTAAAGCGGCGGAAACGGAAATTTACTTTGATAAAATGGCTTTTAGCTGCTATGATGATAAAGAGATAAAGGATAAGATAGACGGATTGGGAAAGAAAAATATCATTGTCTGTGGGATTGAAACTCATGTTTGTGTTTTACAATCATGTATTGATTTAAAGGCAGCCGGATATAATATCCTGCTTGCCGCAGATTGTACCGCTTCCAGAAAGCCGGATGACAAGAAGATGGGTTTAAGGCGGGCCGTGCAGGAAGGTGTGATGATAACCACTTATGAGGCCATTTTATTTGAACTGCTGCGAAAAGCCGGGGGAGATGTATTTAAGGCGATATCAAAATTAATAAAATAAAGGAGTTTGAAATGGTAATAAATTATGCTTGCCCGAATTGCGGTGCCGATTTGGAATATAGTCCTGAACTTGCAAAGATTCATTGCGGACATTGTGATTATAATGAAGAAGTCAAGGAAGATGATACATCTTATCGAGACGATCTATATCAGGATAATCCCGCAAAAGAGTATCAATGCGTCCGCTGCGGAAGCGTATTGATGACTGAAGAGAAATTAACCTCAGTCCGATGTGAATACTGTGGGGCTCCTTTAATTATTGCCGACCGGTTGATAGGTGATATGCGTCCGCAGAAGATTATCCCTTTTAAGATAAGTCATCAAAAAGCAGAAGCGGCATTTAAAAAATGGTGCCGGAATGGAAGATTCACACCGAAGGGGTTTATGTCGGCAAATTCTATTAAAAACATCAAGGGACTATATGTACCTTATTGGCTCTTTAATATGAATACCAATGTAAAGGTGGATGGTGTGGCGACAAGGGTACATATATACCGCAGAGGCGACACTGAATATACGGAGACTTCTTTTTTTAATGTTTCCAGAGATATCGACTTAGGGTATGCCAATATTCCTTATGATGCATCAAAGCATCTGGATGATCATCTGATGGCGACGTTAGAGCCCTATGAATTCGGTGCGGTAAAAACCTTTAATATGCCTTACTTATCGGGGTATTTATCAGAACAATATGATGTGGCTGAGAATGAGGTTGAACCTGCCGTTAAAAGTAAAGTCGGTCAATATGCCGTAGAGTATGCCAGAGGAACCGTGTCAGGCTATTCAACGGTCAATTTAAACCGGCAGAAGGTTGATTATCAAGAGATTGACAGTGCTTATACACTGCTGCCGGTCTGGTTTTTTGGTTACCATTATCAAGGAAGCGAATATCAGTTTATGATGAACGGTCAAACCGGCAAAGTAGTTGGTAAACCGCCGATAAGCAAAGGGAAGGTCGCCGGCTGGATAGGTGCCGTTTCGGGCATGCTTTTCGCGATATCCGTACTAATACTGATGATTACGGGGGTGCCGGTATGAAAAAGATTTTAAGTTTAAAGTTTTTTTGCCTTGTATTTCTTGTTGCGGCTGCTTTATATGCTTTTAATGGACCACGTGTCAATGCGGAATCAACACAGCAGCGGGTTTTTGATATGGCCGAACTGTTTACAGCTAAAGAAGCCGAGAAGTTGGAAACGGCGATTGAAGAAGTTAAGGCTGATCAAGAAGTTGACATTATCATTCTTACCACAGATGACGCAGGTGGGAAAAGTGCCCAGGATTATGCCGATGATTTTTATGATGAAGGCGGTTATGGCTTCGGCGGTCCGGAAGGCCCGGGGATTTTATACTTGATTGATATGGATAACCGCAGGATGGAAATATCTACGGCGGGAACAGCCATCACTTATTTTACTGATGAGCGTATAGAGATAATTTTAGACAAATTGTACAATGATGTTTCTAATGAAAATTATTATGGCAGTGCGAAAACCTTTATTAAGTATGTGGGTCTTTATATGAACCTGGCTCCGGGAGAATCCATTCCCAACCAACCGATAACATGGGTTCATGTCCTCATTTGTTTGGCAGGGGCTCTAATTATTGGCTCTATTATCGTATTCCTTATGCTTTTACCCAGTTTAAGAGGCGGTAAAATTACCGTTTCGGGAAATGATTATTTTGTCAGTTCCTCTGCAAATGTGAGAAACAAGCAGGATATATTTGTGAATCAAACCGTAACCAGACGTAGAATTGAACCGCCTAAAAATAATGGCGGCGGAGGCGGCGGATTTAGTTCGACAAGAACCAGCAGCTCCGGAAGAACCCATGGCGGCGGGGGAAGGAGCTTTTAATCGCTGCGCAATGGCCAAAGCAAAAACAAGTCAAAGAAGGAAGGTTGTTATGCTGAACTATAAATATAAACCGGAAGATTATAGACAATATGACTTTATGTTTGAGGATATGACAGAATACTACCGTTTTCTTGAAGCTTATCATAATGATAGAACACCTATTAAAAAAATAGAAGCAGGGACAAAATTGGAAGCGTTATATTTTACAATAAAACATAGGGAACTTGATAGTGACTTTGACCATAATATTGCCGAGAGTATGAGAGATTATTTTGGAGGATTGCTAAATGATTAATTTCAACGAAGGTAAAGAAGTACTAAACAAATATCTGGGCTCAGAGAAAAAGACAACGATTATTTATAACGGTGAACTGTATATGTTGAAGTTTCCAGATCCTATAAGAGCAAAGAACAATCCGCTGTCCTATATGAATAATCAGTATTCGGAGTATATCGGAAGTAGTATTTTTAAAGCTTGTGGATTCAATGCACAAGAAACAGAATTGGGCATTTATACTGATAAAAAAGGAACACAAAAGGTTGTAGTAGGCTGTAAAGATTTTACACAAGATGGAGCTGAATTGTACGAGTTTTCCAAAATCGGGAATTCGATTTATGAAATTGATGAAAAGATGAAATTATCAATTGAGTCGGTGCAATTAATCATAGAATCCAGTGATTTGATTCGGAACAAAGCAGAAATAATGAGCAAATTTTGGGGTATGTTTGTAATCGATGCGTTATTGGGCAATGGAGACAGGCATTTTGATAATTGGGGATTACTCGAAAAGGACGGCGAAATAACATTTGCACCAATTTATGATTGTGGTTCGTCGTTGGGTGCAATGCTTGATGACGATAGTATGATGATATTGCTTAGTGACCCCGTAGGTTTCAAAAACAAAGAATATAACGTATATTCATGTTATTCTATGGATGATAAAAAAATTTTTTATCATGAGATATTTAGAAACCCAGTGCGAGAATTAAGAAATGCAATTAAAAGAACCGTACCAGAAATTAATATGGATAAGATTCATAAGATAGTATCCTCAACAGAGGGAATGACCACAACTAGAAAAGAGTATTTGATTAAAGCGCTAGAGATCCGATATGAACAAATCCTAGTTCCGTCACTCAAACGGATTGTAAAGCAGGAAAATTCTTGAAGTTAGTAGAATTACTCACAATGAGTAAAGAGAACTATATTGATTAGCTTAAAATTTAGAGGTGAAGTGTGAAACATAGTAATTTTTATGAATCACAGCTAGAAGAAGCAACGATGGAATGATTTTTTAGCAGCGAACCAGTTGATATCAAATCCATTCCATCTAACGAGGTTATTGACATTCTAAAAGGAACTGTTGAAAAAATAAATCAACAGTTCCTCGGCTGTATTTCTGGTTTTTATGCGTTCCGTGTAAAACTATGAATTTCATCTAATAATTGATTTTTCAAATCCCATAAGGGTTTGGATAAATCAACATACACTTCCTGAGGGTTAGAAAAGCGCTTTGATTCATCCCAAAGTGTATCCAGTTCTTTTTTACAATAGGCCTGCATTTCCATAACTGATGGTGAATGATAGATACATTTGCCGTTCTTAAAGATGGGGACAAGCAGTTCGCGAATAGTATAAGTGTCAGGTCTTAAGAAGGTTTTCTTCCAAGTGGCTGTCGGGTCAAAAATCATTAATGATTCACTGCTTGAATAGGTTTCGCCGGCTAAGGCGATTAAATCGGCTTTGATTTTACCGCTGGCCTTATCGTATAATCTGAATATCGTCTTATTTCCCGGATTTGTTACCTTTCCTACGTTTTCCGATAACTTGATTTTAGGGATGAAGTTACCATCTGCTCCGGAGATGGCAGCAAGCTTGTATACGCCTCCGAAAGCCGGACAATCTTTAGAAGTGATAAGATTAGTGCCGACTCCCCAAGAAGTGATTTTGGCTCCCTGGCTATTCAAACTGAGGATGAGGTGTTCGTCTAAGTCACTGGAAGCTGATATGATAGCTCCTTTATGGCCGGCGTTATCTAGCATGATCCGGGCTTTCTTAGATAAATAAGCCAAATCGCCGCTATCCAGACGGATGCCATAAAGCTTTGGTGTGACCCCCTGTGCCTTAAGTTCATCAAAGACTTTAATGGCATTGGGAACACCTGACCTTAAAGTATCATAGGTATCCACAAGGAGCAGGCAATTCTCCGGATATAGTGCGGCATAACTGCGGAAGGCTTCTAACTCCGTTGTATAACTCATAATCCAACTGTGGGCATGAGTTCCTTTAACTGGGATATCAAACATCTTGCCTGCCAGAACATTAGATGTTCCTACACAGCCGGCGATTACTGCAGCTCTGGCACCATAAATGCCTGCATCCGGCCCCTGAGCCCGGCGAAGTCCAAATTCCATAACACCGTTACCCTCACCGGCAGCATAGACAACCCGAGCAGCTTTTGTTGCGATAAGACTTTGGTGGTTAATCATATTCAAGATAGCAGTCTCGATTAATTGAGCTTCGATAATCGGAGCAATGATTTTTAATAAGGGCTCTTTAGGAAAGACAACGGTTCCTTCAGGTATTGCATATAAATCTCCGGTAAATTTGAATTTCGTCAAATATTCAAGAAAATCCTCCTTAAATATCTCGGTAGAACGGAGATATTCAATATCTTCAGATGAAAAATGTAGATTTTCAATATATTGGATAACTTGTTCAAGACCTGCGGTAATAGCATAGGCGCTGTTGCTTGGATTGGTGCGGTAAAAGACATCAAATATAACGGTTTCATTGGATTTGTTTTTAAAATAACCCTGCATCATTGTCAACTCATATAAGTCTGTCAGCAGAGTTAAATTACAATTATTCATAATAAGAATACCTCTCACTTTATCATTGTATTTCTCTCAAATTTTGAAAGTTGCTAGTGAAGCATCATCGTGTTGGTATAATATTACAACGCATTTTAAGAAAAAGCAAGGGCAGGAACCAAGAAAATCAAACATGAGCAAAAATAAATCTCCCAAAGACTGTGTATTTCCATTTTTACTTCCAAACTATGCCTTGATTATGTGCTTTCCGTACGATTGTAGAATGGTCAACATGCAATGCGGTAGCAGCAGCCCTTGTTGTTCCATATTTTTTTGATGCCCAGTCCAGAACGTTTTTTTCATAGTTGTTCAGCAACTCTTTTAAGGAATGACCTTCGTATATAGTTTATGCTTGCAATTGAGATTGACGTTTGCACACTTCAGTCAGATTTGCTTCTGGACGCTAAAGAATTCGGAATGGACATGCATGGATTGCCTCCTTGCTTTCGCTTTGACTCTCATATGGAGGGGGGTTAAGCACGGTCAGTACGGTCACCCCGAATTCTGGGGAAATATGGTTGAATAGGAATAAGAATTACTATATAATAAATACAGCCGTTTATGAACATTGTCAGGCACGTTAATAAAAAATAAGATGGGAAAGACAAGATTTTAGGTCAAGGGAGATTGAATGGATAGAGGCTACTATATAGAAAAAATCAATTTTTATGAAAACATGCTAGATGATACGATGAATCAAGTGCTGGCAATATTGGTGGCATGTGTGCAACAGATGAAAACTGTGATTGAAAAGACGGGCAACTATTTAGCGGATATCCTTGAGGAATTTGTCACCGTAGACAAGACATGGGCCGCCAAGTTAAACTTAGGAGACTATTTAAAATGAAAATAAGGATGCGGATTAAAAAGAAATTTATTTTAATAGGTATGTGTTTAATCATAGTCATGACGACAGGAGGATGCGAAAAAATGTATAACGATTACGTGAAAAAGAAACAGGAGGAACTGCCATCCCGTGAAGATGTCAAGCAGGAAATGCTGGATTATCTGAAAGACAAATACGGGGAAAAATTTGAGTGTGCAACCATCGAATATAAATCCTGGTCTAATCGGGGAAGGGAACACATGGAAGCTTATCCGAAAGGCGGAAATCCCAATAATAATTTTGTGTTAAAACGAAATACGAATGCGGATGGGAGTATCACTTATGAGGATGGCTATATTGGTTACCTGATGAAAGAAAAGTACGTAGAACTGTTGGAGCCGATTGCGAAAGAATATTTTCCGGTATCGACCGTAGTGATTGGATATGATAAGTATACTTACCCGGAGGCATTTACAAAGGAAACGACGTTTGAGGAATTCCAGAAATATGCCGCAAAAACAATGCGCATCGGAGTTGGTGTACACATACCGATGGAAGCAGAAACAGAAGAAGTGGCTAAACAGGTAGAAGCCCTAGAGGCTGAATTAAGAAAGCTGTTGCCGATTGCTAATTTCTATGTCAGAGGTTATCCCGAGGAAGCTTATCAAACCGATATTGTCGAAGATATTTATCAGTGCAGGGAGGAGGGCACCTCTTATCCAACGAAAAATGCAAGCTATAGGTATAAACAGGACTGGGGAGAAATCGATTTTGATTATCAGTACGGTGAGGAGGAATAAGGATGGCACAGCCAACGGAAGAAGAATTACTCATACTTAATTCCATTATATATACAGACGGTTTTGCAGAACTTTATACTGGAGAAAGAGAAAGAACTGTGGCAGATTGGGCTGAGGACTTTAAAATTGATAGTATCAGTAATGCCCAAAAGCCGGGTGAAATATCCAAGGAAGAGTTTGAAAATATCATTAACACGATAAAGAACAATCCGGATGTTTATGGAAATATGAAGATTAGTAATGTAGATAACAGCCAGTATGCCAACGAAAGCGGAAGCCAGCGGGTCACCAATGCAACCATCACCTATGGAAATGATATCATCATTGTTTACAAAGGGACAGGCGGGGACTTGGAATGGAGGGACAACGGGGAAGGTGCGTACTCAAACATTACCGATACCGCCCAACAGCAAAGGGCATTGCAGTATTATGATAAAATGGTGGGTCGATTTGCAGTTACCGGAGGAGATATTTACGTGACTGGACATTCCAAGGGCGGAAACAAAGCCCAGTATGTGGGGGCTCTGCGGGGCGATGAGATTAAATGGGCGGTCAGCTTTGACGGTCAGGGATTTAATCAGGCGTTTTTAATGAAGTATCAGGAACAGGTGGCAGCTTACAGCGG
>Ga0153994_1000191_pt1 | contig 20632 bp, 20 predicted proteins | sample TSNC078MetaG_FD_104735 | JGI IMG/M metagenome (GOLD analysis project Ga0153994, IMG submission 104735) | Attine ant fungus gardens microbial communities from North Carolina, USA - TSNC078 MetaG | ecosystem: Host-associated > Fungi > Mycelium > Unclassified | place: USA: North Carolina, Lumber...
CCGGGCGACCGCGATCACGTCGCGGCGGAACTCTTCCGGATACGCCTTCACCATGGCGCACATCCTTCCAGCAGGAGCCGATGCCCCTACCTGTCAGGAGTCAACCGAACCTGCAGCAGTCCATAGGCGGTCGTTCCGCGCGTAGGAGGTCGTTCCGCGCGTGGTGGGTCCGTTTTCCCGACCACCTACGCGCGATTCGTCATCCCAGGTCGAGTGTGATGGGCGGGAACGCGCGTGGACGGCGGACGGGAGGCGCGGGGCGGGGCCGCACCGGGCCTCCCGTCCGTGGTCCACGCGCCGGGCGCGGGGCGCTCCCCCCATGGCAGCTCCCCGCGCCCGTTGCGCGGGCTCCTCAGTCGACGCCTGCCGGTGCCTTCGGCGCGAGCCGCTCGATCGTCCGGTCGAGGCGCGCGTCGACGGCGAGCTGGTCCGGCTCCGTCGCGGCGAGGACGGCGGCGTCGGAGGCGGTGACGTGCAGCAGCCGGTTCCACTCGGCGTCGTACAGGGTCTTCCGGTAGCCCGACGAGGTCTGGCAGGCGACGTCCCGCTTCGCGACCGCGATCTCGACGGACCCGATGCCCGTCTCCACCGACACGTCCGTCGGCCCGACACCCATCGACGGTGACGGCATCCCGTCCGGAGCGGCCGGCAGGTCACGCACCCCGGACGGCTCCATGCAGCTCCGCCAGCGCTCCGCGGCCGCGACGACTGCCTCGTCCCGCCGTGCGTCGAGGGCGGCGAGTCGCGTGAGCCGTTTCGCCACCTCCGACGCCTCCTGCACGTGCCCGGTCGCGGTGTTCCCGAGCGTCTTCCGTGCGGCGTTCCAGCACCGCGCGGCGACACCGTCCGGCAGTGCGGCGAACGCGGCGTTCCGGTCCGCGTCGAACCCCCACGCCGTCATGCCCTGGCGGTTCGCCCCGGCGGTCGACGGCCCGTGGTACCCCCTCGTGCCGGCGAGTGCCGCCGTCAGCGGCCGGGTGGTCGCGAGGGCCGGTGACGGGTTCCCGCGGGCATCGGTGTCGGACGCGTCGCTGTCGGCCTGGAGCCCGGAGACCGTCGCCCACGGCGGCGGGTCGTCGATGCCGGCCTTCCGGAGGCACGGGTCGGCGAGCAGGTTCTCGGCGTAGTCGCTCTTGCTGCCCGCGGGCATCGCGTACGCGTCGAGGGGCATCGTCCAGTCGGCGCTGTCACGCTCGACCGTGGGAGCGACGGCGACGTCCGCCGGCTCGGGCAGACCGTGCACGACGGCGGTGGCGAGTCCCGCGACGACGAGTGCGAGCGTTCCGGTCTTGGCGACGCGGGTCGTGATCTGCATGGTTCCCCTAGGCGCGGACGAGGCCGCGTTCGTGTGCGGTGATGACGACCTGGATGCGGTTCCGGAGGCCGAGCTTCATCAGCACGGAGCGGACGTGGGTCTTCACGGTGGCCTCGCTGAGGAACACGCTCGTGGCGATCTCCGCGTTGCTCAGACCCTTCGCGACGAGGAGGAAGACCTCGCGCTCGCGGGCGGTCAGGGCGTCGAGGACCTCGTCGCGGCGGGTCGCCTCGACGCTGATCCCCTGCGAGCGGAGCATGTCGAGTGCCTCGGCCTCGGTCGGTGCCGGTCGGCCCTCGTGGACGTCCCGGATGGTGGCGGTCACCACGTCGGGGAGCGCGTCCTTCGTCAGGAACGCGGCGGCACCGGCGCGGAGTGCGGCGAGGACGGCGTCGTCGCGGCGGATGGTCGTGAGGGCGATCACGCGCGGACGGTCGGTCGCCGCGGCGTGGCTCGCCGCGGTGTCGCTCGCCGCGCCGTCGCTCGCAGCCAGGCGCGCGAGCGTCTCGATGCCGTTCATCACCGGCATGCGGAGGTCGAGCAGCAGGACGTCCGGGCGTTCGGCGGCGCAGAGTTCGAGCGCCTCGGCCCCGTCGGCGGCCGTCCCGACGCAGGTCATGTCGTCCTGCGCGTCGACGAGCATCCGCATGCCAGAGGCGAAGAGCCGCTGGTCGTCGACGACGGCGACCCGGATGGCGGTCATCGTGCCGCCTCGAGGTCCGCAGCAGGTGCCGCGACGGTGACCGTCGGCAGCCACCCCGTCACGACCCACTCGTGGTCGGCGTCGCCGCTCCCGGCACGCAGCCACCCGTCGGCGAGACGAGCACGCTCGCGCATGCCCTCGACTCCAGAGCCGGATCCGTCCAGCTCGACGAGCGGCGCCGCACCGGTCGACGTCACGACGACGCCGAGACCCGGTCCGCGCCAGTCGAGGTCGACCCGAGCGGACGCGGTGCGCCCCTGGTGCTTGAGCACGTTCGTCAGGCTCTCCTGCACGATCCGGTGCACTGCTCCCCCAACGTCCGGGAGCACCGCGCGCGGATCACCGTGTTGCTCGAACACGGCGTCCATGCCGAGCTCCCGCATGTCGGCGATCAGCCCGGGCACGTCCTCGAGACCGTGGCGCGCGTCCTCGCCCGCACCCTGGATGCGCTCGACGAGCGCGCGGACGTCCCCGAGCGCCGACCGGCTCACCTCGGCGATGTCCCGCAGCGCTCGTGCGGCGTGCTCGTCCCGCACCGAGATGGCGGCTGCTCCCTGCGCCTGCGACACCACGACCGCGAGCGAGTGCGCCAGCGAGTCGTGCACGTCACGAGCGATCCGTGCACGCTCCTGCTCCGCGCGGAGCTCGGTCGTCGTGACCGCGGTCTGCCGCTGCGCCTCGACGACCCGCACCCGGGCCAGACCGATGCGCCAGGTCGCCCCGATCGCGACGCCGACGGCCCACCCCACACCGCACACCCCGATGATCGCGAGCGTGATCGTGACGAGGTCCGACCGTGTCCCGCCCGCCGTCCCGACCCACTGCGCCCACACGTCCGGGTCGGCCTCCGTCGGCACGGCCATCGCCCACGCGGCAGCCGCGGACGCCACGGCGATCACCGGCAGCGCGACGTAGCGGAGCAGGTCCGACCGTCCGGCGCCGACGATCCCGACGACGATCGCGATCGCGAGGTACTCCGGCCAGCTGGTGTCGGTCGGCCGGTGCAGCAGGTGGAGCGCCTGCAGGACCGGCACGACGACGATCATCCCGAGGGCGGTCGCGGGCATCCAGTTCGCGAGGCCGATCGCCACGGCGAACGCCGACACGACGATCACGTGGTCTGCGAGTCCCGAGCGTCCGGCCTCGGCGACGATCCAGAGCACGAGGTACACGGCACCGGCAGCGGGTGCCACGAGGTGTCGGAACCGACGGATGGTGGAGGTCATGACGCCGAGCGTATGGGGGCGCACCAGCGGTCAGCGAGCCGTCGCGGTGCTTTTCATCCGAGGTGATGAGCCCGCGCGTGCCGTCCTCAGCGCGGATCGAGCTGGGGCTCGTCGAGACGCCGGTCGAACTCCTGCAGGCGGCTCGGCATCGCCGCGAGCTCGTACTGCCCCTGCTCGGAGTCGAGCGTCACGATGTGGAGCTGCGGGTTGATCGTCCAGAGGTGGCGGAACGGCGGTCGCCTCCCGCTGTCGGGTCCGAGACGGACCTCCGTGAACTCGGTCTTCTTCCCACTCGGGATGCGCATCTGCCACCGGTAGCGCTCGAACGTCACCCCCGTCGGCGAGACCGTGAACCGACCGTGCCGCCACCTCTCGCCGGGCTCCCGGATCGCCGCCTCGATGCGGTCCCCCACGATGCGCCGGCCGAGGGCGAGCCCGAGCAGCAATGCGGCCCCACCGACCAGGACCACGATCGCGAGACCGAGCGCGTACACCCACCACGGACCACGGTTCTCGCGTCCGGTGACGGCGGGGAGGACGAAGAACGCCGCGACGACGCCGACGACCATGCCGATCAGCATGGTGACGATGCGGAAGCCGTGCTCCCGGAACGGCTGACGATCTCGTGGCATCGGTGAGACTCCTTCGGTTCAGGACCGATCGAACCAGATCAGCGCGACGGAGTCCGGATGCGTGCGGCCTTCCGCAACGCGATGCTCGGTCAGCGGCCGAGGGCGCGACGGTGCTGCTGCGCGGCCGCCAGGAGCTCCCGCGCCTGGTCGCTCGTGGCCTCGGCATCGTCGCGGGCGTGCTCGAGGCGCTCGATCTCCGCGGTCGCCAGGTCGAGGTCGCGCTGGAGATCGGCCCGGCGCTCCTCGGCCGCTGCGAGCTCGCGCTCGGCGCCGTCGAGTGCGGCGTCGGCGTCGCGGGACTCCGTCCGCGCGGTCGTCTCGGCCTGGCGGGCCGCTCGGCGGTCGGCGGCTGGGTCGCGCTCCGGTTCAGGGTCCGGTTTCGGTCTGGAGGCTCGGCGCACCTTCCGTGCGCGTCTCGCGTCATCGATGGGGATGGGTGGGGCATCGCTGCCGGACCAGGCATCCGGCACCGCGTCCGGGACTGCGAGGGCGCCGTCGAGGTCGACGTCGTCGAACCCGGCGCTCTCGAGCGGCTGCACGAGGAGTCCCGACCGCACCGCTGCCCCTGCGTGCGGATCGGCCATGGCTGCCTCGATCGTCGCACGGACCTGGTCGAGCACGGCGACGGTGACCGGGTGCCCGGCGTCCTCGGCGAGTGCCGCGCCGGCCTGCGCGAGGGCTCCGACGACACCCGACCGCTGACGGCGGAGCGCGGCGATCTCCTTCGGGTCAGCACCCGCCTGAGCGTCGCGGATGGCCGGTCCGAGGTCGACCGCCTCGTCGAGGGAACCGTCCTGCGCCAGGAGGTCGATCACCCACGCGGCCGGCGCGGGCTTCCGGAGCTTCCCGATCGCTGCGGCGAGGTCGCGGTCGTCCTTCCGGATGCTCCGCTGCCGTGCGGTGCGCTCGGCGACGAAGTCCGCGGGTGCACGCCGTAGGAGGTCACGGGCAGCCTCCGCGAGCGTGTCGATGTCCACGCCCCGGAGGCTACCCGTGCACTCCCCCGCTCAGTGCCCGATCACCAGTCGTGGACGGTGCCGTCGGCGAGGCGGTTGAAGGGCAGGTAGGCCTGTTCGTAGGGGTACTTGCCCGCTTCGTCGACGTCGAGCGAGACCCCGAGGCCGGGCTCGTCGCCGGGGTGGAGGTACCCGTCGGTGAAGGTGAAGGTCTGCTTGAAGACCTGGTTCGTCTTCGGTCCGTGCTGCATGTACTCCTGGATGCCGAAGTTGTGGATCGCCATCCCGAGGTGCATCTGCGCCGCGAGGCCCACCGGGGAGATGTCGGTCGGCCCGTGGAACCCGGACTTGATCTGGTACATCGCCGCGTAGTCCATCGTCTTCTTCAACGGCGTCACGCCGCCCATGTGCGTCACGGCACCGCGGACGTAGTCGATGAGCTGGTCGCGGATGATGTCCTTGAAGTCCCAGATCGTGTTGAACACCTCACCGATCGCCAGCGGCGTGGTGGTGTGCTGCCGGACCAGCTTCAGCGCTTCCTGGTTCTCCGCCGGGGTGCAGTCCTCGAGCCAGAACAGGTCGTACGGTTCCAGGGACTTGCCGAGCTTCGCGGCCTGCAGCGGTGTCATCCGGTGGTGCCCGTCGTGCAGCAGCGGCAGTTCCGGACCGAACTCGTTCCGGACCGCTTCGAACACGGTCGGCACGTGCCGGAGGTAGGCGCGGGTGTCCCAGTCCTCCATCGCGGGGAACGCTCCGCGCTGGGCGGGTTCGAAGTCGTAGCGGACGCCCGCGTTGCCCTCGGTGGTCTTGTTCGACGCGATGCCGTAGATCGACTCCAGCCCGGGGACGCCGGTCTGCACGCGGATCGAGCGGTAGCCCTCTTCCTGGTGTTCCCGGATCGAGTCGAACAGTTCCGGGAGTTCCTTGCCGGAGGCGTGCCCGTACGCCATCAGCCCGGTCCGGGAGGCACCGCCCAGCAGCTGGTAGAGCGGCATCCCGGCGACCTTGGCCTTGATGTCCCACAGCGCCATGTCGACCGACGCGATCGCGGCCATCGTGACGGGGCCCCTGCGCCAGTACGAGGACCGGTAGAGGAACTGCCAGGCGTCCTCGATGCGGCTGGCATCCCTGCCGATCAGCAGCGGCACGACGTGCTCGGACAGGTACGCGGACACGGCCAGCTCACGACCGTTCAAGGTCGCGTCGCCGAGACCGGTCACACCGTCCGCGGTCGTGATCTTCAACGTCACGAAGTTCCGGTCCGGGCTCGTGACGATGACCTCCGCCTTCTCGATGAGCTGGCCGCGGTCGGCCGAGGCCCACGTGTCCGGGCGCCCTGCGGTGGCACCGGCGGTTCGGTCGTCCGTCGCACCGGGGACGGGCGTCGCGGGGTCGGTGGTGGTCATGCTGGTACTCCTTCGGAAGCGCGGGCACTGGCCGCGCGGATGCGGTCGGCAGCGGCGGTCACCGCGTCGACGACGGGGGTGGTGTCGAGGTCGGGGGCGATCACGGCGAGGACGTCGTGCACGTCCGAGCCTGCACCGGGAGCGCCCGGGTCGTTCACGAGCGCCGGCTGTGTGGTGACGTGCAACCACCAGGCGGCGATCAGCGTCGCGGCGCCGGGCCCGATGCCGGCCGACGGGTCGCGGGCGAGGCGGTGCCGGAGCACGTCGACCACGCGGACCGGGAGTTTCTCGGAGCCACCGGAGGCGATCTGCGACAGCGTGTGCCGGATGCGGGGGTTGGCGAACCGGTCGACGAGAGCGGCGCGTGCCTCGGCGATCTCGTCGGCCGGCAGCGGGAGCTCCAGAGCGGCCTCGTCCCAGAGCTGCTCCACGGCGGCACGGCACGTCGGATCGTCCATCGCGTCGGCGACGGTCTCGTGCCCGAGCTGCAGGCCGAGGTAGGCGAGCAGGGAGTGCGAGCCGTTGAGCAGCCAGAGCTTCCGCTGCTCGTACGGGGTGACGTCGTCCACGACGCGCGCGCCTGCGGTCTCCCACGCGGGACGCTCGATCCCGTCGAAGCGGTCCTCGATGACCCACTCGGCGAACGGCTCGGTGATGACGGGAACACGATCACCCGGCAGTGCTCCGTCGAGCCGCGCGAGACCCTCGACGTCGGCGTCGGTCGTGGCCGGGGTGATCCGGTCCACCATCGAGCTCGGGAACGTCACGTGCTCGCCGATCCAGTTGCGGAGGGCATCGTCGTCCACGGCGGCGAGGACCGCGTCCCGGAGCACCGATCCGTTGTGCGTCAGGTTGTCGAGGCTCATCAGCGCGATGCGGCCGGCACCGGCTGCCCGGCGGGCGTCGAGTCCGGCGACGAGACGGGTCGGGACGTCGGACCCCGTCCGGTAGCCGTTCTCCGTGACCGTCAGCGTGACGAGCGTCGTCTCCGGTGCGGCGATCGCAGCGCGGAACGCCGCGTCGTCGCTGCCCGGGTGCGCGGCGACGATCGTGTCGATCACCGACGCGGTGTCACCGTCCGCCGCCCGGGTGACGAGCGTGTACCGGCAGTCCTGCGCGGTCAGCGCGTCGGCGACGTCCGGCGATCGACCGGTGAACGCCGTGATCCCCCACGCCGCGCCGTCCGACCGCTGGGTGTACCAGGCGAGGTGGGCGCGCGCGAACGCCCCCACCCCGACGTGCACGATCCCAGCGTGCACAGCGCCCGTGCGGCGGTCGGTCATGCCGACACCGGGGCCAGCGAGCGAAGGTACGCCAGGTTGTCCGCGGTGCGGGTCTCGAGGGGCAGGTCGGTCGAGAAGTCCTCGATGGTGACCCAGCCGTCGTAGCCGTGGGTGGCGAGGGCGGCGAAGTACTCGGAGACGGAGGCCTGGCCGGTGCGCAGCGGGGCCCACTCGTTCTGCCAGATCGAGCTGCCGTCGGCGCGGGTGTCCCCGGTGTCGACCCAGCGGGCGTTCTTGACGTGCACGTGTGCGAGGTAGGGACCGAGGAGTTCGAACGCCGCGAGGTGGTCTTCGTGGCCCTCGATGACGAGGTTGCCGAGGTCGTGGATGACCCCGACGTGCTCTGGGTCGAGACCGTCGACGAGCCGGAGGGCTGCCGACGCCGACGGGGTGATCGTCATGTGGTGCAGTTCGACGAGCGCCTTCACACCGAGCTCGGTCGCGCGGGACACGGCCCACTCCAGATCGGCGCGGGTCCGGTCGAAGATCTGCGTGTAGGTCTCCCCCGTTCGCTCCTTCTCCTGCCGGTACATCGGCATGCTGACGCGGACCTGGCGCGCGCCGAGCTCGCTCGTGACGCGGAGCATCGTCTCGACGCCGTCGCGGTTCGACGCCTGCTGGTAGCCGCCGATCCCGGAGTACTCGAGCCCGGCCTGGTCGGTGATGCGGGCGATCTCGCCGACCTGGTCCTGGATACCGGTGAACTGCCACGTCGACTTGTTGCCGGCCCAGAACGAGCGGCCGTCCGGGACGGTGGTGCCCTCGGCGGGACGGTCGTCGACGATGCGCCACTCGATGCCGTCCCAGCCCTGCTCGGCGAGCGTGGTCGCCGCCTGCTCGGGCGTCCAGTCCGGTGTCGATGCGGTGAACACGGAGAACTTCATCGGGTGGCTCCTTCCGTGGCGGCCACGACGGGCACCACGTCGTCGTACTTGCCGTCGATCACGTCGTCGATCCGCACGGGCTGACCGAGCGTCGCGCTGACGTACAGCCCGCGGACGGTGGCGAGCGACACCAGCGCGGCGTCGACCGTCACGCCGGGCTCCCGGCCGCCACGGATGGCCGCGACGATGTCCGCGTACTGCCGACCGTGGCCGGCGAGGAAGTGCTCGGGCTCTTGCGGGCCGCCGACCACGTGCTCGGGTGCGACGATCTCGGACTTCTGGTCCACCGCATCGCTGACTGCGGTGGCGTTCGCCGTGGTGGACGCCGACTCCAGCGTCGCGGCGTCCGGCGCGACGTGGAAGTACGCCAGCCGGTCGTCGTCGACGATGGCCGACCCGTGCGTGCCGTAGATCGCGTAGCGGGCGGAGAGTCCAGGGTAGGCCGCCGTGGTGCAGTGGATGACACCGAGGGCGCCGTTGTCGAACCGCACGGTGGCGACCGCGGTGTCCTCGACCTCGATCCGGTCGTGTGCGAGCAGGCCGACCTGGGCGGAGATCTCCACCGGGCGGCCGAGCGTCCACACGAGGAGGTCGACGGTGTGCACGCCCTGGTTCATCACCGCGCCGCCGCCGTCGAGCTCCCAGGTGCCGCGCCAGTCACCGGAGTCGTAGTAGCCCTGCGACCGGTACCAGGCGACGCTCGCCACACCGGAGGTCACGCGACCGAACCCGCCGCCGTGCGCCGCGGTCGCGACGGCCTGCGACGCGGGGTCGAACCGGTGCTGGCTGATGACGCTGACGACGAGCCCGCGGCCCTTCGCATCAGCGGCCAGGCGCGCGATCTCGCGGGCGCGGGGCATGGTCGTGTCGAGGGGCTTCTCGATGACGACGTGCTTGCCCTTCGACAGCGCTGCTTCGGCGAGCGCGACGTGCATGCCGGACGGAGAGCAGATCGCGACGACGTCGATGTCGGTCTGGGCGATCGCTTCCTCGATGGTCTCGGTGGTGAGCGGCCGGGGCGCGCCAGATGCCTCGATCTCGTCGGCGGCGCTCGTCGCCGCTGCCGGGAAGGCGTCGACGAGGGCGACGACGTCGAGGTCCGGGTTCGCGAGGGCGACACGGGCGTGGTGGCGTCCGATCACGCCGGCGCCGACGACTGCCAGCTTCAGTGGGGTGGTCATCGCAGGGTGACTCCGATCTGGTCGGTGAGCTTCCGGAGGGCTCGTCCGGCGCGGCCGAACGCGGCGGGCCCGGAGAACCCGCCGAGGGAGGTGAAGTCGCTGAGGTGCGGTTCGAGGGACGCGTACCCGGTGTACCCGGCGTCGCGCAGGGCCGTCAGGGTCTCGAGGAGTTCGCCGTCGCCTTCCCCGGCCGGCACCACCGACGAGTCGGCGGCGACGGCGTCCTTGACCTGCAGGTAGTCGACGTACGGCGCGAGCTGCGCCCAGCCGTCGGTGAAGGGCTTGACGCCGCACTGCACGTAGTTCGCGTTGTCCCAGGCCAGTCGGAGCGCCGGCGATCCGACGCTCTCGACGATGTCGAGCACGCGCGATGGGATGTCGCCGTAGATGTCCTTCTCGTTCTCGTGGAGGAGCACGACCCCTTCGCGAGACGCGAGGTCGGCGAGCGCCCGCATCCGGGTCAGGACGGCGTCACGGACGCTCTCCGCGGTGCGGCCTTCGTGGTAGAACGAGAAGATCCGGATGTACTTCGTGCCGAGCGCGTGGGCAGCGCGGATCGCGCGGCCGAGCCGCTCGACCTCGTGCTCGACGGGCTCGTCGACGGACACCTTGCCGATCGGCGAGGCGATCGCGGAGACCGTCTGCCCACGCTCCTCGAACAGGCGGTGCAGCCCGGCGAGCTGGTCTTCGTCGAGGTCGACGACGTTCACCCCCCATGCACTGCGGACCTCGATCGCACTCGCACCGAGCGCCTGGAGGACGGCGACCTGGATCGCGGGGTCGGCGTCGATCTCGTCGCCGAAGCCGCTGAGCTCCCAACTGGGCTGTGCGGACGTGGGCTGGGTCATTTCGTTCCCTTCATGGGGACCAGGGTGACCGACGGGGCGGACGCTCGCCGGGCCTCCAGTCAGATCTGTGGACAACGCGCGCTACTTCACCGAGCCGGCCGTCAGACCGCCGACCAGGTAGCGCTGGAAGACCAGGTAGAGCGCGACCACGGGTGCGGCGCACACGATCGAGGCGGCCATCATCTGGCCGTAGATCGGGACGGCCCCGCCCTCTTGCGCGGTGCCGAGCACCTGCAGCACGACGGCGACGGTGCGGGTGTTCGGGGTCGTCATGATCGTGGAGAACAGGACGTCGTTCCAGCCGAGCAGGAAGGCGAAGATCGCGGACACGACGATGCCGGGCCACGACAGCGGCAGCACGATCTTCGTGAGGATCTTCGTCGACGAGGCACCGTCGATGCGGGCGGCTTCCTCGAGTTCCTTCGGCAGCCCGCGGAGGTACGTCACCATCACCCACGTCGAGAACGGCAGCGCGAACGTCAGGTACGTGACGAACAGGCCCCACCGCGTGCCGATGATCTGCACACCCGTGGCGCTCGCGATGTTCGAGAAGACCACGAACACCGGCAGGAGCAGGAGCGTGCCCGGGATCGACTGCAGCGCGAGCAGACCGCGGAGGAACGTCAGGCGTCCGAGGAACCGGAACCGGACGAGCACGTACGCGGTGGACACGGCGAGCGCGGCACTCGCGACGGCGACGGCCCCTGCGGTCAGGATGCTGTTGAGCAGTCCGGTGCCGAGGGCGACCGTGGACCAGATGTTGACGTAGTTCGCCAGGGTGAACTCGGTCGGGAAGTACTCGCCGCGAGCGACCGCGACGTCCGAGTTCACCGACCCGAAGAGGATGTAGAGCACCGGGACGGCGATGAACGCGATGATGACGGCGATCACGGTGATCAGCAGCCACCGAGGGAGCAGCCGCGTGACGTCGGTGTCGTACGGACGCTTGTGGCGCCTCGCGCCGCCCTGCGAGGTGATGCTCTCGGTGAGCGTCGCGGTCGGTCGGGTCCGGCTGGACGTGAACGCGCTCATGCTGCTGCTCCTGTCTGCTGGCGCTGCAGCCTGCGCTGCCCGCGGCTGGGACGGGCGTCGTCACCGGTGTCGAGCTGGACGGCCCGCAGGTAGACGAACAACGGGATGGCGACGATCACCAGCGAGCAGATCGCCATCGCCGCGGAGAGCCCGAAGCGGAACGACTGGAAGCTCGCGATGTACGTCAGGACCGGCATGACCTCGACGCTCGAGGGCAGTGGGATGCCGAACAGGACGAACGGCAACGTGAAGTTGTTGATGTTGTGCAGGATCGCGATGATCACCGCGAGGCTGAGCGGCCCGCGCAGGTACGGGAAGATCACGTAGCGCAGCTTGATCCACCAGGTCGCCCCGTCGAGCGACGCGGCTTCGTGGACCTCGAGGTCCACCGCCTGGAGGCCCGCCAGGCTGAGCAGGTACACGAACGGCCACGACGTCCAGACCATGACCGCGGCGAGGGCCCAGTAGGACGCCGATCCGTTGAGCCAGAGGACGTCGGTGTGGAAGATCGCGTTCACGACGCCCTGTGGCTGCAGCATCGTCCGGAAGAAGGTGCCGACGACGAACGCGGGCAGCACGTACGGGATCAGGTAGATCGAGCGGACGAGGCCGCGGCCGGGGAACCGGTTCTGGGTGGAGATCGCCGCAGCGACCCCGATCGGCACGGTCACTGCGGTCACGAGCACCGCCAGGGACGCCGAGATCCAGATCGAGTGCAGGAGCGGCGAGTCGGTGATCGCCTCGGCGAAGTTCGCGAACCCGACGAACGGGGCGCTGAACCACTGACGGAGCGTGTACTGGTCGAGGTCGAGCATCGCGATGAAGACGCCCACCAGGAGCGGCACCACGATGACGGCGAGCATGAGGATGCCGCCGGGGAGGAGCATCCAGAGCGGACGTTCCTTCTTGTACAGCGGCGTCTTGCCGTGCGGGCGGACCGGTCGGTCCGTCGCCGCGGGCGGCCTGGTCTGTGTGGCGGTCATCACAGACCTCCGTTCTTCTGACGGTTCAACGTGGACTGGGCGTCCTTCTGCGCGTCCTGCAGGCGCTTCCGGAGCTGGTCGTCGGTGACCTCGCCGCTCTTCAGCGATGGGATGGACTGCACGACGACGTCGACGAGCGACAGCTGGATGTCCGACCACGCGCCGGTGAAGGCGGTGGGCTTCGAGAGCTTCCCGGCGTCGATGATCGGTTTCAGGGTGGGTTCCTGCGCGGCGAGCTCGGCCGCGGCGGCGGCGTTCGTCGGCAGCTGGCCGAACAGCTTGTAGTACTCGAGCTGGGCCTGCTTCGAGGTCGTCTGCTTGACGAACTGGAACGACAGGTCCTGCTTCTTGCCGTAGTCGGCGACGACGAAGTTGTCCCCGGAGAGGATGCTCGCGGCGTCGATCCCGTCTGCGGGACGCTCGGTCGCTCCCGGCGGCACGGTCGGCAGCAGCGCGAACTCGTACTTGCCGTCGACCTTCGTGTTCTTGAACGAGTTGATCGCGGTGGTCGTGGTCATCGGGAAGAACGCGGCCTTGCCGTCGGCGAACTGCGCGAGGGCCTGGGCGTTGTTCCAGCCGATCCCCGCCTTGTCGACGACGCCGTCCTTCGTCACCCAGTCGAAGTAGGTGCGGTAGGCGTCCTGCACGGCCTTGGTGTCGATCTCGGCCTTCTGCCCGTCGACGATCGTGTTGCCGGCGTTCTGGGCCATCCCCCACACGAACTTCCACGGGTCGAAGCCGTCCGCGTACGCGACCGCCATGCCGTAGTGCCCGTCACCGGTGGTGGCCTTGGCGTCCTCGGTGAGCTGGTCCCAGGTGGTCGGCATCTCCGTGATGCCGGCCTGCGCGAGGAGGTCCTTGTTGACGGCCATCACGAACGGGCGGCTGGCGAGCGGGATGCCGATCTGCTTCGAGGCGCTCGGTCCGGAGATGCCGAGGGACGCCGGGTCGAACCGGTCCTTGCCGCCGACGGCGTCCCACTGCTTCTTGCCCATCTCGACGAACGCGCCGGTGGCGTACGCGGTGGGGGTGAACGTCGTGCCGATGGCGTACACGTCGGGGCCCTGGCCGGAGATGACGCTGGTCTGGATCGCGGTCAGTTCCTCCTGTGCCGAGGAGTACGTCTCCCACTGGATGTCCGCGCCCGTCGTCCGCTTGAACGCAGCGGCGGTGTCCTGCTGCCACTGCTTGCGTTCCTTGGGGTAGGTGGTGTCCGCGCCCATCATCACGCGGAGGGTGTTCGGGTCGTCGCCGCTGCCGTTCACGACCGCACACCCCTGTAGGGACAGTGCGGCGAGGGCGACCACGACCGCGGAACCGATCAGGGTCCGTCGCTTCATGGGGGTTTCCTCCTCGAGACCTCCTCCCGAGCGGCGCTGCTCGGGACGTCCACCACTGTCTCGCTGGTGGCAACATCCGGCAACCGGTTGCCACTTGTTGCCAGACCCGAATAGCTTCGGGACACCGATGCACCGTCGCACCGGGTTCACCGTTGGAGGTTGCGTGACCGAGATCGACACGTCGCGCCGGGTCACGATCCGTGACGTGGCGGACGCCACCGGGGTCGCCCCGTCCACCGTCTCCCGCGCGCTGTCCCTGCCAGACCGCGTCAACCGCGCGACGCAGCAACGCATCCAGCAGGCGGCGCGGGAACTCGGCTACGTCCCGAACTCGCAGGCCAGGGCACTGACGTCCGGCCGGACCCGCGCGGTCGCCGTCCTGGTGTCCGACATCACGAACCCCTTCTACTTCGACGTCATCCGCGGCACGCAGCACCAGCTCGCCGCAGCAGGGTGGACGCAGTTGCTCGTCGACACCGAGGAGTCGGCCGACGCCGAGATGGCCGCGCTGAGCGCCATCTCCGCCAAGGCCGACGGTGTGGTCCTCACCGCGTCGCGACTGTCCGACACGCAGATCGCCCGCTACGCCGAACGCTTCCCGCTCGTCGTCGTCAACCGCCGTCCGAACGGCGTCCCCTCCGTGCTCATCGACACCCCGGGCGGCGTCGAGCAGGCCGTGCAGCACCTCGCGTCGCTCGGACACCGCGACGTCCTCTACGTCGCCGGTCCGGACAGTTCGTGGTCGAACGAACGTCGCTGGAAGGCGCTCGTCCGCGTCGCGAAGCGGCTCGACGTCCGCGTCGCCCGCATCGGTCCGCACGCGCCGTTCGTGGACTCCGGGGCGGCAGCAGCCGACGCCGCGGTCAACGCCGGTGCCACCGCGTGCATCGCCTTCAACGACCTCATCGCCATCGGCATGCTCGGTCGTCTCCGGGAACGCGGCGTCCGCGTCCCCGAGGACATGAGCATCGTCGGGTGCGACGACATCTTCGGCGCCGACTTCTGCAACCCGCCGCTCACCACGATGACCTCACCCATCGAACGTGCCGGCCGCGTCGCGATCACGATGCTGCTCGGGCGCCTCGGCGCGATCCCGTCCGAGGAGCTCCCCGGCGAGCGCATGCGCGGTGCCGTCGCGCTGCCCACCCACCTGACCGTCCGCGAGTCCACCGGACCCGCGCCGACCACACCGTCCCCGCAGCCCGCGCAGTCCGCGCGGTCTGCGCTTTCCTCGCGAAGGAGTCGATGATGACCACTGCCGCCCTGCCCACGCTCGCGCCGCACCCCGACCGGCTGTTCCCCGCCGACCCGGCAGCCACCGCAGTGGCACGCACGGTCTACGACGCCGTCAAGGACGCGCCGATCATCTCCCCGCACGGCCACGTCGACGCGTCGATGATCGCCGCCGACGAGCCGTTCCCCGACCCGGCAGCGCTCCTCATCACGCCGGACCACTACGTGCTCCGAATGCTGCACGCGAACGGGGTCGACCTGTCCGCGCTCGGGAGGGATCGCGCGCACACACCGGCCGGTCGGGACATCTGGCGCCAGTTGGCGACGCACTGGGACGACTTCCTCGGCACCCCGGTCCGCTACTGGTTCGAGACCGAGCTCCACGACGTCTTCGGGCTGACCGAGGCGCCGTCGACCGCGAACGCCGACGCACAGTACGACCACATCGCGTCGGCGTTGCTCGAGCCGGGCTTCCGCCCCCGCGCCCTGTTCGACTCGTTCGGCATCGAGGTGCTCGCCACCACCGACGGCCCGGCCGACGACCTCGCCGCGCACGCGCGGCTCGCCGCCGACCCGACCTTCCACGGCCGGGTGGTCCCGACGTTCCGTGCCGACGCCGTCTTCGACCCGTCCCGGTCGGACTGGAGGCTCGTGGTCGCGTCGATCGGCGAGGCCGCCGGGATCGACACGGGAACCCACGACGGGCTGCTGGCAGCACTGCGCGCGCGTCGCCAGTACTTCATCGACCACGGCGCGACGGCCACCGACACCGGGGTGCTGGACGCCGGATCGACGCCGCTGTCCGCCTCGGAACGCGAGCGCATCCACGCCGCGGCGCTCCGCGGGGACGTGTCCGCCGCGGATGCGATCGCGTACCGGCACGACATGCTCTACCGCTGGGCCGAGATGAGCGTCGATGACGGGCTCGTCATGCAGCTCCACCCCGGCGTGATCCGGAACCACCACACGCCGACGCTCGAGCGGTTCGGACCGGACACCGGCCACGACCTCCCGGCGGTCGGCTCGTTCACCGAACCGCTCCGGCCCCTGCTCGAGTCCTTCGGGACCGCAGCGGGGTTCCACCTCGTGCTGTTCACCGTCGACGAGACCGTGTTCTCTCGTGAGATCGGGCCGCTCGCCGGGTTCTACCCCGCGGTCTACGCCGGCGCGCCGTGGTGGTTCATCGACACCCCGGCCGCGATCGGTCGGTACCGCTCCGCGATCACCGATTCGGCGTCGTTCACGAAGACCTCCGGGTTCATCGACGACACCCGGGCGTACTGCTCCATCCCCGCGCGGCACGACATGGCCCGTCGTGCCGACGCCGCGTACCTGGCGTCGCTCGTCGTCACGCACCAGATCTCGGAGGAGGACGCCGTCCACACCGCCCGCCGGATCGTGTCCGACATCCCGAAGGCCACGTTCAAGCTCTGAGCCGCCTCAGCCCGCGACGACGGCAGCCCGGACCTCGGCGAGCGCAGTCGTCATCGCGGGCTCGGCGTCGTCGGGCCAGTGGCACTCGAGTGACACCGAGCCGCGGTAGCCGCCGTCCTGCACTGCTCCGAGGAACTCCCGCCACGGCCAGTCCCCGGTACCGGGTGCCTCGCGGTCGCGGTCGGAGAGGTGCACGTGCCCGATGCGGTCGCCGTGCCCACGGACGACGTCGAACGACTCGGACTCCGCCTGCACGTGGAACAGGTCGGCCACCACGCCGACCCCGTCGAGGGTGAACTCGTCGAGGAACCGGACCGCCTCGTCGATGGTGTGGATCAGGTTCGTCTCGGACCGGTTCAGGGGTTCCAGGACGATGCGCAGATCGTGCTCGCGTGCGGTGTCCCGTGCGACCCGGACGACGCGTGCGAACCGGGCGCGCGCATCGGCGTCCGACATCCCCTCCGGCGCGGTCCGAGCCGTACCCGAGCCGAACACGATCTTCGCGCCGGGTTCGGCGACCGAGGCGATGATCGGCAGCACCGTCTGGAAGTACCCGTCGACGACCGCGGGTCCACCCGTGAGGAGCGGCAGGTCCGGTGGCACGAAGAGCGCGAACGACCCGAAGCGCTCCCCGGCGTACGCCTCGTTGCGGTGCCACCCGTCGTCGCCCTGGACGACGAGGTTGCCGCTGATGGACGGCTCGACGTGGTCTGCCCCCGCTCGCCGTACCGCATCGGTCAGGTGTTCGCCGGCGACGATGCCGATCCCACTGAAGGCCATGCGTCCATCGTGCTCCCGGAGCGCCGCGGTGCCGGGAGTTGCCATCCGTTGCCGTCAGCGCTCCGCCACGTGGTCCACGAGTTCCGCGGCGATCGGGCCGACGTCGTCGAGCCGTCCTTCGGTGGTCGCCACGATGAACTCGTCGGTCTGGTCGTCGGACATCGTGAGGGTCCGACCGTTCACACCCGGGAAGACGAGGGTCGTGTAGGCATCACGACCGTCGATGGTCGTCGCGGCGCGGGTCAGTGCGGCTTCGAGCAGCCCGGGATCCCGCACGAGCACGTCGGGGCCGACCGTGCGACGGGCGATGTGCGGGTGAGGAGCATCAGGCCTGCCAGCCCGGGGTCGCGAGGCCGGTCTCGTAGGCGAAGACGACGAGCTGCGCACGGTCGCGGGCGCCGAGCTTGATCATCGCCCGGGAGACGTGGGTCTTCGCGGTGGCGGAGCTCACGAACAGCCGCTCGGCGATCTCGGTGTTCGTGCACCCCGTGGCGACGAGGCGCATCACCTCTCGTTCACGGTCGGTCAGGACGTCGAGCTCCGGGGACAGGGAGCTGGGTTTCGCATGGGTCGCGAACGCCTCGACCAGGGAGCGTGTGGCTCGCGGCGAGAGCAACGACTCCCCCGCCACCACCGTTCGGATCGCGCGCAGGAGCTCGGCGGGTTCGGTGTCCTTGACGAGGAACCCGGCCGCGCCGCCACGGATCGCGTCGAACACGTAGTCGTCCTCTTCGAAGGTGGTGAGGATCACGACGTGCACGTCGGCGAGCGCAGCATCGGCGCAGATGCGTCTGGTGGCGTCGAGCCCGTCGCTGCCCGGCATCCGGATGTCCATGAGGACGACGTCGGGCCGCTCATGTGAGACGACCTCGACCGCGCTGTCGCCGTCGCCCGCTTCCCCGACGACGGTCATGCCCGGCTCGGCGTCCACGAGCGCGCGAAGCCCCGCCCGCACCAGGACCTGGTCATCGACGAGCACCACCCGGATCGCATCGGTCACGGTGTCTCTCCTGACTGGTCGATGTCGGACGGCCGATCGCCGACCGGCAACCGCGCGAACACCGTCCACCCGCCCTCGGGCGTCGGCCCGGCACGGAGGGTGCCGCCGACAGCGGTCGCTCGCTCCCGCATCCCGATGATGCCGTTGCCGGAGTACCCGACGCCGCCGTTCGTCGCCCGCGCGCCGAGGTGGGCGTCGGGAGCGCCGGGAACGTCGGACACGGTGACCTCCACGAGCTCGGCGCCGACCTCGACGAGCACGCTCGCGGTGTGCTCCGGGACGTGCTTCATGACGTTGGTCACCGACTCCTGCACGATCCGGAACGCGTTGCGGTCGACGATCCCACCGACGCTGCCGAGACCACCGCGGACGTCGAGGCCGACGTCGATCCCGGCCGCACGAGCGCGCTCGACGAGGTCGGGGACGCGATCGAGCCCCGGCGTCGGGTTCCGTTCGGAGCTCCCGGGCTCGCCGTCGACGGACCGCAGCACGCCGAGGATCGTCCTGAGCTCGACGAGGGCCTGCCTGCTGGAGTCGCGGATGTTCGTCAGCGAGTCCCTGGTCTGTTCCGGGAGCGCGTTCCCGAGGTGCAGCGCCACACCGGCCTGGAGGTTGATGAGCGACATGCTGTGCGCCACGGAGTCGTGGAGTTCCCGGGCGATCCGCACGCGTTCGTCGTCCGCCCGGGCCCGGTCCGCGGCTGCTCGAGCACGGCGGGCTTCTGCCACGCGGGCGACACGGACGCGCACGAGTTCGGTGATCGCGATCGTCGCGGTGAGCCACGCGAGGCACAGCGTCATCGTCGTCACCGTCGGGAACGACGCACGACCGGTGAGCGTGTCGGCCGTGGGCAGCACGACCTGCGCGATGCCGGCCGCGAGGTAGACCGGGACCCGGTTGCCGCGGAACCACGCGTTCGCGATCGCCATCGTCAGCGCCGCGACGAACGGGCCCCTCGGGCTCACGACGAGGGCGTACCCGATCGTGGTGGCGAGGGTGACCGCCAGGACCGACAGCGGCCAGCGGTACCGGAACGGCAGCGCCACGACGCCGGCGACGAGCAGCGCCACCGCGAGCGGCCCGAGGACGATCGGGTCGAACGCCGCGCCACCTGCGCTGTGCCGGGCCCATGGCGGGCCGGTCCCGTCCGCGGGACCGCCCGACCACCGGGAGGCCACGAGGGTGCCCACGATCTGCACGACGGCGACGGGGATCACCCGGCCGACCCGCGCGAAGCGTCGTCGACCCGGCCAGCGGGTGTCGGCGTCGCGGAGATCGGAGGTCATGTGGTCGAGCCTATGGTCGGTCGCCGAGCCGGGCATCCCGCGGGAGCGGGACCTGTGGACTACTCCCCCGGGAGTAGTCGGCTGGTGAGGAGGGGGTGCACTACGACTGCGGGAGCAGGCGGAAGTGGGGCTGCCGGATGGACGCGTGACGAGCCTCCCGACCGGAGCCTTGGAGGGTCGCAACTGCGGCACCGCAATCGACCCAGGAGGTCCCCATGCTCACCACCCTCGCGACGGCCGCACCGTACTGGCACGGCGGCGGATTCCCGTTCTTCGTCTTCCCCGCGTTCTTCTTCCTCGCGTTCCTCGTCGTCTTCCTGGTGTTCGGGGTGTTCCGGCGCGGGAGCTGGCGAGCACTCTCGGACGCGCGGTCGGTGCTCGCCGACCGGTTCGCCCGCGGCGAGATCGGCGCTGAGGAGTACCGCGCACGCCTCTCCGAGCTGAGCCGGAAGTAGCGAGTTCCTCCACCGCACGGGTGCCGGTGAACACTGTCCACAGGTTGCCGTAACACCCGTGCGGTCCCAGGTCCCGGTCCGTAAGTTGGGGCCGGAACGTCAGGACAAAGGAGACTCACGTGGCAGACAGCAACGCACAGGCCAACATCGGTGTCATCGGCCTCGCGGTCATGGGATCGAACCTCGCGCGCAACCTCGCTTCGCGCGAAGGGAACACCGTCGCGGTCTACAACCGCACCTACGCCCGCACCGAAGAGCTCCTGAAGGAGCACGGCGACGCCGGCTTCATCGCGTCCGAGGACATCGACGGCTTCGTCGCGTCGCTCTCGAAGCCGCGCACCGCGATCATCATGGTGCAGGCCGGCAAGGGCACCGACGCCGTCATCGAACAGCTCGCCGAGCGCTTCGAGCCCGGTGACATCATCGTCGACGGCGGCAACGCGAACTTCCACGACACCATCCGCCGCGAGCACGACCTCCGCGAGAAGGACCTCAACTTCGTCGGCACGGGCATCTCGGGCGGCGAAGAGGGCGCGCTGAAGGGCCCGTCGATCATGCCCGGCGGTTCGAAGGAGGCCTGGGAGACGCTCGGCCCGATCCTGAAGTCGATCGCCGCCGTCGCCGAGGGCGAGCCCTGCGTGACGCACATCGGCAC